>Ga0307372_10004221_pt1 | contig 22387 bp, 20 predicted proteins | sample OX1MG_FD_202533 | JGI IMG/M metagenome (GOLD analysis project Ga0307372, IMG submission 202533) | Soil microbial communities from Risofladan, Vaasa, Finland - OX-1 | ecosystem: Environmental > Terrestrial > Soil > Coastal area > Acid sulfate soil | place: Finland: Risofladan, Vaasa | collected...
ACCATGCCAGTGTATGCCTGACCGTCCACGCAAGCGCCCCCGGGATCTCAATGCCATGGCGGCGTCGATCGTCTCCGAAGCCACGATAGGGCCGCAAGATCCCGACGCCGGGAAGAATCCCGCCGCGGTCGCCCTGGGTCGGCTGGGGGGCAAGAAGGGCGGCAAGGCCCGGGCTGCCCGGATGACCGCCGAGGAGCGGTCGGAGTCGGCGCGGCGGGCGGCGGCGGCCAGGTGGAGCCGACGCTCTTAGCTTGCGTGTGTCTCTAGGGGAAGAAGCTCCGCCTGCATGGGTGGCGCCTCACCCAGGGGGTCGAACAGGCCGTCCGTAGTCAGCGGGGCTCGGTTCGCTCTCCTGCGGAGCCGAATCTCCCGGATAGCTGGCCCCGCCTCATAGTAGGCCCAGCGTCTTGTGCCCTTCGGAACCAACAGCCCCGCGGCGGCTATCGCGGCAAGGTCGCTGGAGGCGAGACGCAAGCTGATCGGCTGGTCGTCCTTTAGCCGCGACCGATAGGAGGCATTGCGTACCCGCAAGCCGATTGCCGAGTCGAACAAGGCCGCAATCGCACGCTCGGGGAGGTGATGCGCTTCTATGAGCCGCTCCACGTCGGACCAGATGGCCTCGGACTCCTTGACGCGCCGCAGGACACTCGCCAGTTGTATGTAGTGGGCGCCTAGGCAGTAGCGGATCCACGGTCGCGTATTTCCGGCTGGACTCCAATGGCCCTGCCCGACCTCCGCTAGGACGTTGTAGTATGACGACGAGTTCCGACCTAGGTACTCTTCGATGCTGCAAAACTCAGCCGCCAATACACCGTCCCGCACCATTACCAGGGTCTGGAGAGCGCGCGACATCCGTCCATTTCCATCGCGGAAGGGATGGATCATGACGAGGTTCAGGTGGGCCATCGCCGCTTGGATGACGGTGGGGACGCTGGTCGGCGCCGTGAGTTGCTCAAGCAATTCATCGACCAGTCCGGGAACACTCTCGGCTTCCGGTCCCTCATAGACCACCTCCCCCGTAGCGTCGTTGCGAACCCAAATCGGCCCCGGGCGCCAGCGGCCCGGCGACGCTTCCAGGAGTGCGTACTCAGTCATCATGTAGTGGAGGCTTCGCACTAGCTCGGGGGTGTACCTGAAGTGAGGGTCGTCTGCGAGCTGCAAGATGAAGGTCATGGCTCGCCGATAACCCATAACCGCGCTCCAGTCCTCGCTGCGGGCCTCGACCGGGGGCTCCCCCTCCACAGCGGCCACGGCATCCTCCACCGAGACATCAAACCCCTCGATGCTGTTCGACCCCTGGATTGCCCTAGCCGCGAGAACCCTACGGACGGCTCCCATCCACCGGCGTCGGTCAGCGACATAGGGCCGGAGCTGGCGCATCAGCCTGTTGATCCGCTCGATGGCGGCACCGTCCTCCGGCCGGAGCGGCGGGGTTCGAAAGATCATGGCCCTCCAGGATTAGACGGCTCCTATCGGCTGTTGAGGACATCCTATCATCATCTGGAGGTAATGCTATAGGTCCGCGCGCCAAGCCTATTGGCTTTTCAGAATTCCTCACGCATAATGGTCAGTATGAACCGGCTGCCCCGAGAGAAGCAGATCGCGGTGGTGAAGGCGCTGCTCGAGGGCAACTCGATCCGGGCCACCGTCCGCATGACCGGGGTCGCCAAGAACACGATCGTGAAGCTGCTAGTCGATCTCGGCGAGGCCTGCGCTGCCTACCAAGATCAGGCGCTCCGCGGCCTCCACTGCCAGCGGATCGAGTGCGACGAGATCTGGAGCTTCTGCTACGCCAAGGCCAAGAACGTCCCCAAGGAACTGGAGGGGCAGTTCGGCTTCGGCGACGTGTGGACCTGGGTCGCCATCGACGCCGACTCCAAGCTGGTGCCCTCCTGGCTGGTGGGCGACCGGAGCGGGGCCGACGCCAAGGTCTTCATCGCCGACCTGGCCGAGCGCCTGAGCACCCGGGTCCAGCTCACCACCGATGGCCACCGGCCCTACTTGGAGGCCGTCGAGGGGGCGTTCGGCTCTGAGTTCGACTACGCGGTCCTCCAGAAGATCTACGGGAGCGCCCCGGGGGCCGAGAAGCGGTACAGCCCGCCCCAGTGCATCGGGATCGATGTTCACACGATCCAGGGGCGGCCGAACGCGAAGCCGATCTCCACCAGCTACGTGGAGCGGCAGAACCTAACCATGCGGATGGGGATGCGCCGGTTTACCCGGCTCACCAACGCCTTCTCCAAGAAGGCCGAGAACCTGGCCGCCGCCGTCTCCCTCCACTTCATGCACTACAACTTCGCCCGGCCCCACATGAGCCTCGCCAACCCATACCCGCGGACCCCAGCTATGGCGGCGGGGGTGACGGCTCACATCTGGTCGGTCTCCGAGATCGTCGGGCTCCTGCGATAGTCCCACAAGGCGATGTCATTCTCCGGTCGCAGCGTTCGGGGGGCGGCATTCCCGTCGGCCAAAGGGGGCGGGTTCTCGTTCACGCGCCACGAAGCTCCTGGGGGAGACGTGAGGTTTCCCGACGGGGGCTGTATCGTCGCCCAAACGGTGGCCGCGCTGCCCGACACTGAAACCTCTGTCCGCCCGATGGTGACCGCATTGGCCAAAGGGGCGGTGCTTATTGCTGCAACAGTCCGCTCGAAAAGCCCCGCCCCCGCGCCAGCGGGTAAGGGCGCGGCCCGTCCTGGCTTCGCGGCTCGATACGCCCCCTCTCCGACATAGGCCAGCGCCAGGAGCCCAAACAGAGCCCACGCGACTGGGCGCCACCTCTCCAGCCACTTGGCGATGTTCGGCAGGAAGCTCCCGCCGCTCACGAGGATCACGGCGACCGCTATCACCGACACGCGGCCCCATCGGTCTGAGACCCACCCGTGGAACTCCCAGCCGCACCTCCTGGCCAGCCACCAGAAGCGCAGACGGTCGCGCACAAAGGCCAGTCTAGCCTGAGGGCTCTAGCAGGGTGCTGAAATAGCGACCTCACGAGATGTCTGGGCCGCCAAGCTGGTCGCGGTCAGCGGCCCGAGGCGCTCGTCGCCCCGTGGCGGCCTCCGGGGTGGCGGCTGGATCGCCCGCCGGAGCCCCCGGCTCGCTCCGCGCAGCCGTCCCCGGCGCCCTCATGCCGTCCGGAGGGCGGCGTCACGATCGAGGGTGGCGATCCGGGTGAGGTTGAACGTCGCTCCGCTGAACAGGGTCCAGATCCGATTGCGCTTCCGGCCCACGAAGCGAAGCTTGCGGCAACCGCCCACGGTCTTCTTCCAGCCGAAGATCTCCTCCACCCGCTTGCGGATCCGTTGGCTGACCGCGTATCCCGCATGGCGGGGGGTCCGGTCGTCGATGGCACTGCGGCGTCCGCTCACATTCTGGGCCACGTGGGGTGTGACCTTGAGCGCGCGGCAGCCCTTCACAAAGTCACGGGTGTCATATCCCTTGTCGACGCCGAGGGTGCGGCGCTGCCGGCCTGCTCCGGGCAGCCGCGTGAGCAGCGCGATCACGGTGTCCCGCTCGGCGTACCCGGTCGCCGGAGTGAGCTCGGTCGCGACGATGAGGCCGGAGCGGTTCTCCATCAGGACGTGATCGGCGTAGGAGAGCTTGGCCGCGTGGGCCTTGCTCTTGCGCATCAGCAGGGCCTCGGGATCGGTGGTGGACTGATGGGTCGCGTTGCTCCGCTTCTCCCCGTGGAAGTCCACCTCGGGATCCCGCCCGGCGCCCCCACCGCTGGCGGCCGACCTGTGGCCGCTCTCGGTGCGGGGCTTGAAGCTCTTGACCGAGGCCCATGCCTCGAGCAAGCTGCCGTCGGCGGTGAAATGCTCGTCCGAGACGTAGCCCCGCAGCCGTGCCTGTTCCACGGAGGCCTGGAAGAACTTGTCCGCCACCTCGTGGGTGAGCAGACGCTCGCGGTTCTTGGTGAAGGTGGTGGAGACGAAGACTCGGTCTTCGATGCCTAGGTCGAGAAACCAGCGGAACAGCATGTCGTACGGGAGCCGCTCGCAGAACTGGCGCTCGCTGCGAACCGAGTACATTGCCATCAGCACCGTGCTCTTGAGCAGGTGCTCGGGCGGGATGCTCGGCCGACCGATGACCGAGTACATCTGCCGGAAGGTGGGCTCGAGGTCCACCAGGATGGCATCGACGACGGGTTTGATGCGACGAATGGGGTGATCTCTGGGGACCAGGTCCTCTGTCGTTGTCGCGGACAGCATCGCCGTCTGGTAGATCACCGGTCCCCGCATCACCTGTCCTCCTCAGACCAACTCACTGGACGAAGACTCTCACATCCGAGAGCGCTCGGGGGCCGGTGATGATGGCTGGTTTTTCAGCACCCTGCTAGTGTAGTGTCACGGTTTTAAGTGGTGATTCCCTGAAGAGCCACCCGTCCCCTCCGAACCTTCGCCAGGATCTCCTCGGCGGTAGCAGTCCACACGAAGGCACGAGGATTGTCGTTGTTAGCGTTGAGGTAGGCCTCGACGGCCGCGATGAGGTTGGGGACGGAGTGGAAGACGCCGCGCCGGATGGCCTTGTCGTCTAGGTCGCGGAACCAGCGCTCCACCAGATTGAGCCACGAGCTCGAGGTGGGGATGAAATGCAAGTGGACACGAGGGTGCTTGCTGAGCCACAGCTCAACTCGCTCGTGCTTGTGAGTGGCGTAGTTGTCGAGGATCATGTGAATGGGGAGCCCCTTGGGCACCTCCCGGTCGACCCGGCGGAGGAACCGCAGGAACTCGATGTGACGATGGCGCGGCAGGCACTCGCCGATTACCGTGCCGTCCAGGACATTGAGCGCGGCGAACAGTGTCGTGGTGCCGTTGCGCTTGTAGTCGTGGGTCATGGTGCCGGCCCGCCCCTTCTTCATTGGCAAGCCCGGCTGCGTGCGGTCCAGGGCCTGGATTTGACTTTTCTCATCCATGCACAGCAGCACCGCTTTGTCAGGAGGATTCAGGTAGAGCCCCACCACGTCGATGAGCTTCTCCTCGAAGTGCGGGTCGTTCGAGAGCTTGAACGTCTTCACCAAATGTGGCTTCAGCCCCCGCGCCGACCAGATCCGCTGCACGGTGGTGGAACTGACTCCCTGAGCCCGCGCCATCGTTCGACAACTCCAGTGGGTCTCGCCGGGCGGAGTGCCATGCAGGGTGGTGTCAACGATCGCTTCCACTTTCGCCATCGGAATCGACGGCTTGCGCCCGCGGCCCTTGCGCACCTCTCCAAACTTCGCCAGTCCTTCCTGGGAGATTCGCTCCCGCCAGCCCATCACGCTGGTCGGAGACACGCCGAGTTCTGCCGCTATCGCGGTATTGGCAACGCCCTCGGCGGCTCGGAGCAACGCCTTTGCTCGGACCACCTGCCGGTGGGGTGTAGTCCGCGACCGGGCCAAGCTCTGCAGAACCTGTTGTTGGCCGCTGGTCAGTGTCAAAGCGGCGGTAGCCCGTCTCACCCCTCTAGTCTATCGCAACCGCCCGTTATTTACAATACACTACACTAGCAGATCGGCCCCCCGGGCCGCAAAACCTCCCCGTGTCAAACTAACCCACTACCGGTGTCCCCCTCGATTTTGGCGAGTGGCCCGGGGCGTCGCCGGGATGGGGGCGCGGTAGGGCTGGCCCGATCGGAGCATGGCAGGCGGGACGTCACAGTGGTGCCGGGCGAGGCACACGACGGCGGCCTGGTGGCGCGTGCCGGTGGCCCGCTTGCTGTCCTAGTCGGCCCGGGATTCCGGGGACGACTGGCGGGAGGGAGGGCGGGCAGAGACGGGGAGTGCTTCAGCCGGTGGCTGCCGCGACGGCTGCCCAGCTCGCCACGCACAGAGGTCCCGGATTGCCGAGTCATGGCCGTAAGCCTCCCATAGCTGGCCAGGTGAAGGGGCCGGACCTGGTGGCGGTCACCCCCCTCGGCGAGGATCCGCGCACCGGGGCGCGTCCCCCTCGGGAGATTGCGGGTCGCCCTCCCCGGTTACGGTGCTTCAGGCACGATCGTGAACGGCTTGCCAGCAGTCGAACGGATCACACGAAAGTGACGGCGATCCAGCGTGAGCAGACGATCGGTCCGGTACCGGTGGGCAAGGATGACCAACGAAGCATCTGCGACGCCGATATCCTGATCTCGATACCGGTCGATCACCGTGCGGGCTTCGCGAAGGTCAGCGACTTTCATCGTCGGCAGTTCCCAGGCGCCGCCTGACAGCTCAGTCAGTGCAGCCAGTTCGGCGTCTACCCCGCGCCGACTCGCTAGCAAGTAGTCGACCTCCGCGACGACGTAGGGCGACACGATGAAGGGACCTGAATCGGCTTCGATGACCCTGCTGACCGCAGCGCAATATGCGTCGCTCCCATCGAAATACGCGAGGAGTCCGCTGGTGTCGCAGACGAGTGCGATCAGCGCTCACCGAAACCGGCGAGCGCCTCAGCAGCGTGCTCGGCGAGCGACGAATCGCCACTCGTGAAGAGCTGCCCCCTCGGTCGGGGGTGGTCCGAGCCCCGGACTTGGGCGGCGACCGCTTCGCGGATCAGCTCAGCCTCCGAGCGTCCGGACACGGCCGCCATCCGCCGGAGGGAGTGCTTCAAGTCCTCTGGCAGGTACACGGTGGTCTTGTTCATGGACGTATGGTACCACCTGTGGCACCTGCCATTTCCCACGGTCGCAACTGGATGGTGTGGGTGCCGAAACCCTCGTCCCCCCAGTTACGGCTAGCAGTCGCCCTTCGTGACAGCAGGCTCGAGGAGATCGGCTTGTCGGGGATGTGCAGCGTCGACGTGGGCGACCGTGACCGCTGGCTTGGGCAGGCCAGACTCACGTCAGGCTCGGTCGACGCTGGTCCCGGTGCCACCTGATCGCCGTGCTGACGGTCTTGTCGGTCACCTCGAGTAGCCGCCCGATCGAGGAGTCGCTGGGCGCGAGCTGGGCGAGGACAAGTGCTCTCGGCGCAATGCGCTGGCAGTCAGGTGGCGGTTCGATCGGCCTCACTTCAGCCGCCACCGGCAATGTCGAGGACGTTCGAAGCCTTTACGTTCGGGTCCGCTCGTGTTCCGGATTCGAACTCGGACACGGTGACGATCCCGTCGAAGGATGGCCGATACTGCTCCGGGCGGAGCCCGCCGGCTTTCACGTCGAGGCGTTCGACGACCGCGGCGTTGAACAGCGTGCGGGTGCGGTCGTTGGCCCGGCGGTGGGGGTCGCCGCAGCGGGTGGCTAAACAGCTCGCCCCAAGCCCTGTCCCGGGCGGGCGTGGGCAGCGGCGGTTGAGCGGGGTGGCCGGAGATGACATGGGCTCGTGGGGACGTTGATCTCCACGCCGTCGCGGCCCGTCCCCGCCTGCGTCCTGCTCCTGGCCGTACCAAGCCCTCGGCGCTCGCCCCGCTGATCACCCAGTTCCACTACCCGAGCCAGGTGGCCCTCCGGCTCCAGATGATTTGCCTGGCCCTCGCGGGCTACCCGGCCCTGGCGAGCGCGGACATCGTCGTCGACCATCCCCGGACCGTCCTGGGGTGCCTGACGCGGTACGACGCTGAGGCCAAGCCGGGGCTGCCCGATCGCTTCCGGTCGGGGCGCCCGCGCTTCGGCTCGCCCCGGCTCGGGCTCCGGCTGGCGACCTGTCTGGCCCACCCGACGGCGTGGGCCGTGCCCCGGTTGCGGCGGCACCTCCGGCTGACCCCCTGGCTGAGCACGGTCGGCGGGCGGGTCCGAGAGGGGGCGTGGTGGCGACGCCCTCGGTTGATCGCCAGAGGCGATCCCGACGCGACCCGGCGCTGGGCCGCCGTCCGCCGCGCCCTACGCCGGCTTCCGATGAACGTGGTGATCGTGGCGGAGGACGCGTGTCACCTCGACCTGATGGCTTGGGTGCGATCGACCGGGATCGTGCAGGGGTAGCGCCACCGGGTCTGGACGCCGGGCCAGAACCCGCGCCGCACGCTCTCAGCGTGCTCGACATCCGCTCCGGGGCCGGTGACAGCGGGTGACGCCCAAGACCAACCGCCAGGAGTTCATCGCCTTCCCGGAGCAGCTGCTGGCGGGGCACCGGATCGCCCCGGTGGTCGCCGTCGTCCGCGACGAGGTGATCATCCCCTCCAGCCGGGTGGTGCACGGGTGGCTCACCGCGCACCCCCCGGGGTGCGCCCGCTGTACCGGGCCTGCTCCTGCCCCCACGGCGATCCCGTGGGACGGGTCTGGGGGGCTTAACAGGGTGCGGAAAAATCGACCTCGGATAGCGCCCCAGGCCACCCTCGAATGTGGGAGTCTTGTGTCAGCGAATTGATTTGAGCGAGGACCAGTGATGCGGGGACCGGTGGTCAACCAGACGGCGATGCTGTCCGCCTCAGCGACAGAGCACCTGGTCCCCAGAGATGACCCGATTCGTCGCATCAAACCCGTCGTCGATGCCCTCCGGGTGGAGCTGGAGCTCACGTTCCGACAGATGTACTCGGCCATCGGTCGGCCGAGCATCCCGCCGGAGCAGGTGCTCAAGGCCTCGGTGCTGATGGCAATGTACTCGGTCCGCAGCGAACGCCAGTTCTGCGAGCGCCTCCCGTACGACATGCGGTTCCGGTGGTCTGTCGACCTGGGGATCGAGGAGACCGTCTTTGGTCCCACGACCTTCTCCACGAACCGCGAGCGGCTGCTCACCCACGAGGTGGCGGACAAGTTCTTCCCGCAATCGGTGGCGCAAGTAAAGCTGCGCGGCTACGTCTCCAATGACCACTTCACTGCGGACGGCAGCCTGCTCGAAGCGTGGGCCTTTGCCATAAGCTTCACGCCGCGTGACCCGGACGCGACGACGGACAAGCCGGGCGGCGGCTCCGGTGGCCGCAATCCGGAGGGGGACTTCCACGGCGAGACGCGCAGCAACGCGACCCACCAGTCCACCACCGATCCTGACGCGCTCCTGGCGCGGAAGAGCCATGCCACCGCCGCCAGGCTCGCCTATATAGACCACGTGCTGAGGGAGAACCGCAGGGGTCTGATCGTGGAGACGGAACTGACCCAGGCGACCGGGGTCGCCGAGCGTCAAACGGCGATCGCCCTGGTGAAGCGGCTGCCCGGCGCCGGCACCCGGCGCCGGACGCTCGGAGTGAACAAAGGGTATGACACCGGTGAGGTCATCAGGGGATGCCGCGATCTCAAGGTCACGCCCCATGTCGCCCGCAATCTGAGCGGCCGCTGCTGTGCGATCGATGAGCGCACTACGCGACACGCGGGCTACGCCATCAGCCAGCGCCTGCGCACGTGCATCGAGGAGATTGTCGGCGGGAAGAAGACAGTGGGCGGCTGCCGCAAGCGGAGAGTCATCGGCCGAGAGCGCAATCGGATCTGGACGATGTTCAGCGGGGCCACCGTCAACCTCACGCGGATCGCCACCCTCGAGCGCCAGGCGGAGCTGAGGGCTAACTGTGGGAGGCGGATGTCAGCCCGCACGGGCTCATACCGGACCCTCGGTCCCCTTTCGCGGCGGGCCGCCGCGAAGGGTGGTGCGGATGCCGCCGAGCTCGGGCCGCGAACGGATCCGATCGACGGGTCAAGGTCGCTATTTCAGCACCCTGCTAATCTATCAGCCAGCGATTGTCGCCGACATCTACCACGGCGACGCCTATCCGACCTACGGCCCGGTGTCGCTGATTCCCAAGCGCCCGTTCTTGAGCCGCGCGCAGGCGCGCAATCCGTATCCTTACAGTCGCGCCGCCGCGAATCGACTGCTGGCCGGCCATGGCTGGTCGATCCATCGCAATGGCACCGACCTGTGTCGGCGCCCGGGCTCTGGTCCGAATGAGTGCGGGGCTGGAATCGCCAAGGACACGCCGCTCAGCTTCACCACGGAGACGACCTCCGGTTCGGTTGCCCTCAGGGCTGAGACGCAGGTGATGCAGTCGGACTGGTCGCTGGCTGGGCTCCAGCTCGCGCTGAGCTCTGAGACGGTGGGGGCGATCATTCCCACCCTGGCTCACTGCAATCGCCGCCCCGGGCTGGGGTGCTCGCGGCAACTGGTCGAAGTCGGGGAGCCGGGTACGACCGGAACCTACTCGCTGCAGTATCTGCCCACCATGGCGATGTGGATCGCGGCCGGTGGTGGGAACAACCCGGGCGACTACAACAACTCCGAGCTCAACCGCCTGCTCAACGCGATCAGTGTCTACCCAAAGGTAGCGTCCTGCTACACGTACGAGAACCACGTGTCCGCGCAGCTCCCGACCTTCTGGCAGCCCAAGTACTATTGCCAGACCGCCGTGATCGCTCCTACCCTCCGTGGCGTCACCCCTCAGGACCTCAACCTCACTATCTACCCTCAGAACTGGTACGTCACCAAGTGAGGCCCGCGCGAGCTTCACGGGTTTTGCGGGCCGCGCGAGGGCGCTTCGAACAGGGTCGGGCGCTCGGCGGCGAAGCGTCGAGGCGGGACCGTCGGGGCCGCGCCTGAGATGGACCTGGGGCTCCGGGGGCTGGCGGCGGTGGTCACCGGCGGGAGTCGCGGCATCGGTCGCGCCATCGCCCTGACCCTCGCCGACGAGGGCGCCTCGGTGGCCATCTGCGCTCGCGGAATTGCCGGGGTGGAGGCGACCCTCGAGGAGCTTGGGGCCCGTGGGGTGGGACGTTTCGGGGCCGCCGTAGATGTGTCCGACGCGGTGGCGACAGAGGGATTCGTCGACGCCGCCGCCGTCGCCCTGGGACGGCTGGACATCCTGGTCAACAACGTCGGCGGCACTGTGGGAGCGGGGGTGGTCGACTCGACCGACGAGGAGTGGCAGCGCACCTTCGATCTGAACCTCTTCCCCGCGGTGCGGGCGTCGCGGGCGGCGATCCCCCACATGCGGTGGGGAGGCGGCGGCTCGATCGTGAACATCTCGTCCATCTCGGGTCATCACCCGGGCCCGGGAAGCCAGTACGCAACGGCGAAGGCGGCGGTCATCTTCCTCAGCCGGGCGATGGCTCTGGAGCTGAGCGGTGATGGGGTCCGTGTCAATGCGGTGTGTCCCGGGTCGATCGTATTCCCCGAGGGTGGGTGGGCCCGGTTCCGCGAGCGCGACCCCGGCGCCTACCGACGCTTCGAGCTCGACGAGTTCCCGGCCCAGCGACTGGGCAGCGCCGAGGAGGTGGCGCGGGTCGTCGCCTTCGTGGCATCGCCCGCCGCTGAGTGGGTCAATGGCGCCTCGATCGACGTCGACGGGGCGCAACAGCGCCCGGGGCCCTTTTCGGTCCGACGTCGCTAGCGCGACCATGCCGGTCAGGGTGCGCCACCGGGACGCTCCCGCCGCCAGCGTCGGCGCTGGACTGGATTGCGCGCCGGATCTGGCGCGCTGTGGCTGGCGTTGCCCGGCGAGCGCGGGCGTCCACGCCCTCCGGGCCCGTCCGGCATGGAGGAGTTGGCAGATCTCCGCAACCACGCGGGACTGTCGGTTGAGTCGCCACGGCCCCGACGGGAGCTCGGCGAGTGCGAGCAGTCTGATGGTGACGGGGTGCCGCCACCCCCGGCACGTGGTGCCTTGCCCTTGGCCAGCTCGATGCTTTCCACGATCGTCCATCGACTCGACCCAGGCCGGGTCTTCCCGGCAGGCATTATGGGGGGCGCACCCCAGGGATGCCATCGCGTCGCCGGCGGAGCCGCCCACGGGACGACGCACCAGCAGCCAGCCGGCGCCTCCGAGCACGCCCGGTCGTTTCTCGATCACGCGCGACTGGGAGCCTGCACACGGCCGCGCTCCCCGGTTCCTCTCGGTCGCTCGCCCGCGGATCCACCCGGTCACCGGCAGCGTCACGGCGGTCTCGCCCGTACTCATCGCCGGCAGCGCCTGGGCCGTGGCCGTGCCGGGATCTGCTGGCTCGGGTCGGTGGTCAACCCCTCGGCGCGCCGGCGGACCTCGGGGGGCACAGAGGTGTCCCTGCTGGCGCCCGGGTGGCGGCGATCATGGCTGGCATCGTCCCCGGGACCCGTGGTACCCGACGGGCAGGGGATCGCTCCCGCCGTCGTGATCCCGGGGAGCATCGCGGCGGCGACGCCATGCTCGCTTGGGGGAGGTCTGCTCCGGCGACATGCCGACCCGTCGCCGACGGGCGGCCGCCGGCTCGGCGGCCAACCACGCGTCCGGCGCCGACGGGCGCCGATCAACCAGGCTATGGCCGTGGGCCGAGGCGGTACTCCGAGACCCCTCCGCCTCAGAGTTGTCAGTGGGGTCGGGGGTTCCCGAGCACCGCTACACCACCCCGTCGAGACCCTGCCCTGCTTGGCAAAACTCGCAGGGTCTAGGCCAGCACCCGTTGGGGGCTGCGGTAGCGTGCGCCGACAAGCCGGTGCCGGTGGTCCAAGTAGCCGGCATTATCCCCGGGCGAGTCGCTGAGGAGCGGCCGGAGCCCGCGGGGTGGTGCGCCCTCCTAGCTGGCACCTCTCTCCACGTTCGGGGCTCTACCGGCAGGATCAAGCCCTCCAGGTGCCGCCCGCCCCAGGCGTGAACCTGCTTGCGCCCGGAGCACCGTTCGAGGCGACCGTGCCAGGCTTGCAGCTCGGTCAGGAGCGCAGCGCGATCCGCGAGCGCCATGCTCACCGACCGCCATTAGACTGTGGGCTCGAGGGGAAGGCCCACGCCGCCAGCGCCGGACGGTCAACAGCCGGCGTTTGCGCAGTGGGGGCTGAGTCAAAAGGAGTCGGGACATGTCACACACCTCGTGGACGTTGCCCGTACCCGTGCGGCGTTTCACCCCAGCTCAGCCCCAAATCGGGTAAGGTGATCAGGCGCCACGATCGCGGTTGACAGGTCCCGGTGCCTCCCCTGTAGGCTGTGGCGGTGGCGCGGCGGTCCGCCGGCGGAATCCGTCCTGGAGCGGTGTTGGGTGAGGATCGAATGTCCCTTCGGTTCCGACCGGACCCCCCTGTGCACGCGAGGGGTATGGCCGTTCTCCTCGACGGCTGGCACGCCACATGCTATGCGCGCATGATGACGTACCAGCGCAACGGCGAGTTGGCGAGTAGGTCGCTGCGCTGCGGGCGCCCCGCCCGGGGACACCGGTTGCGTTGGGCCAATCGAGTGGCCGCCGCCGCGCTTGCGGCGGCAGGCATGGCGATGGGGCTTCTCACTATGGCGGCACCAGTCGCCGCCGCAACTAAGTCCGTCTGCTGCCGCGCCGAGACGGTTGCCCAGCTCGACCACTCAAGGGGTGGGGTGGTGCGCGTGATCGCCGGTCCAGCATACGAGTTCGCCCACCCCGTCGCCGCCGTCGTGCACGCAGGGGATCTGTTCGTGGTCAACGACGCCTCTCAGGGCGCTGGCTCGCTGACGGAACTCAACGCCGCGACGGGGTCGCTGGTGCGCGTGATCGCGGGCAAGGCCTATGAGTTCGCCCACCCGGTCGCCGTCGCCATGGATGGAGCGGATCTCGTGGTCGTGAACGCGGGCGGCTCCCTCACCGAGATCAACGCCGCGACGGGGTCGGTGGTGCGCGTGATCGCCGGCAGGGCCTACGAGTTCGACCACCCGGTCGCCGTCGCCCGTGACGGACGCAATCTCTTTGTGGTGAACACAGGTGGCTCGCTCACCGAGGTCAATGCCGCGACCGGCGCGGTGGTGCGCGTGATCGCGGGGGGTGCTTACGAGTTCGCCCACCCAGTCGCCATCGCCATCGACGGAAGGTATGTCATCGCGGTGAACCGAGGCGGGTCGCTCACCGAGATCAGCGCGGCGACGGGAGCGCGGGTCCGCGTGATCGCCGGCGGTGCCTACGAGTTTGCGCACCCCGTCGCGATTGGGATCGACGGACGCGACCTCTTCGTGGTGAACCGAGGCGGATCGGTGACCGTGGTCAACGCCGCGACCGGGGCGCGGGTCCGCGTGATCGCCGGCGGTGCCTACGAGTTTGCGCACCCCGTCGCGATTGGCATCGACGGACGCGACCTCTTCGTGGTGAACCGAGGCGGATCGGTGACCGAGGTCAACGCCGCGACCGGGGCGCGGGTCCGCGTCATCGCCGGTGGTGCCTACGAGTTTGTCGATCCTGTCGCCATCGCCGTCAACGGGCGGGATCTCTTCGTGGTGAACGACGGCTCCCAAGGCGCTGGATCCCTCACCGAGGTCAGGGTTTGAGGCACACGGCGCACACCCTAAGGAGCGGGGTGATGCGCTGCCGCAGGGGGCCGCGGGAGCCGGGGGGCCGCCCCCGGCGCGGCGAGGTGCTGGAGGTTCTCGGGCCGGCCTTCGTCGGAGGACCGGCTCGCTCGGTACTGGCGTCCAGCCATGGGGGAGGACGGACGTGGCGAGCTGCTGCTGGAGCGTGCTCCAGGTGATGTCGGCGGAGTGGGCTGCGGACCGTCGCGGTCACCGTCGAGGAGCAGGCCCCGAGGCCCTTCGCCCACCCAGGGCCGCACGGCAGGGCTGGAGCGCCGAGTCAGGTTGTCGATGAGCAGGGCGAGCACCGGAGCGAGCGCGTAGCGCACCGCGAGCCGCACCGAGAGGGCGATAGGCTCGCGGCTGGTGGCCGGGCGCGTGACCCGCTCCCAGCTGGTGCCGGTCGCGATGTCGAGGGCCACGAAGCGGGTGCGCCGCGGGGTCCAGCCGCGCGGATGCCAGACCGCCGGGTCCAGGTCTCTCGCCCCCACGCCAGCAGGTCGAGGTGCCATGGTCCTCGGCCAGGATCACCGCGGCGACGGGCAGGGCGGCGGGGGCGATGCACCGTGAGCCACCGCTGGGCCGAGGCAGGGTCGCGGGTGGCGACCGGCCACCCGCGGCGCCCGAAGTCCAGCGCGAGGGTTAGCTGCCGGCGCAGCCGTGGGAGGCCCCCGCGGTCGGCTGGATCAGGCAGCCGTCCCCGCGCTAGCGGGGGCGTCCCGAACCGTGATCGACCCGACCGAGACGATCGGGGAGGCCGGGCACGTCTTGCGAGATGTACCCATCCAGCCACCGCTGGATCGTGTGGGGGGGCGAGAAAGCCCCGGCGCGATCTCCTCGCTCGACCCGCCGCCCGTCGCCAGCAGGGTCATCTGGAGGCACAAAGCCGCCCCGCCCCTGTGATGGAGCGGGGCGACCAGCGGCGCGAGGATGGGGGTAGTGGCGGGGACGGGGACGGATGCATGGGGGGAGGGGCCATCTCGGGATGGGAGGCAGCGTACCCGCGAGGCTGCGTCGTGCTGGCCCCGTTCTGGTACCGCCCACGCCGGCGGATAGACCCTATCCATGGCGGATTCTCCTGGCTGCCGACTGGACCGGCCTGGGGGCTGACTCCGGGTCGCAGCAGCCCCGTCAGGCGGGCGGACCGGCCCCTCCGCGCGACCGACGCCCGCCGGGCCGGCACCCGCTTCCGGTTCTGGCCTGGGACTCGGGTGAGCGTCGCTGAAGGCGGTCGCGGGTGCCGTCCGCGTGCCCGCATGAGCTCTCGACGTGCACCGCCGGACGATGCGAGCTCCGCTCGCCGTGAGGCGCCTCTGCCGAGTGGAGTTGAGGCCCAGGACGTGATCGACAGTGGGGGGATGGGGCAGACATCAGGCGGCCGGTCCATTCGTGAGGGCGTTGGTGAGGTCAGGCAATCATCGGCACGGTGGCGCGGGTGGTCCCGCGGGTGCCCACGCCCCTACGCGCTCACATGAGATCGATCATGAGCCAGTAGAACGTCGCTGTGCGACGCCCACCACGGCGACACAGCCCGCACCCAGCCCGGTCAGCAGGGGCACGCAGGAGAGGAGCCGGGCTGGGCCGCCGACGGCAAGCGCCATAGTCACCCCGGCGGCAAGTGCGGCCCCGCTGAGCATCAGGCTGAGCTGGATGGTTGCGGGTGTGACCCATGTCCGGCGCAGCGATCCGGTGGGCGGCCTCGAGAAGGTCGCCAGCATGAACAGGTCGGCACCCCTGACCACCGGCGCCAGGATCCGCGCCAGCGTCGGCACCGGCCGGTCGGGAACCTGGGTCAGGCGATTCGGCATCATGCCCTTCAGCTGCGGGCGCGACCGGGGTGATCCTGACGTCGGTGGTCGGGCCCCTGCGACCCGGGCGACTGGGGTACCGGGCGAGGATACGCACAGGGCGGGAGCAGGGCAAGGACGGGCCCGTCTCCGAGTAGGGCTGCGGTCGGATCCCGGCCGCAGCCAGGCGGCGAGCCTCCGCTGCTCCCGCGGGGGCCGGGGCGGGCCTCCCCGCCGACACCGGACTCAGGTGACCTACGGCCTTGGTCGCGGTCGCGCGCCGACGCTTCCCGATCGGGGCACGCGCCCGCGGATAGGGTCCCCAGACCCGACATCGTCTTTCACCGCCGGCTGTTCCGGGGCCGTCCTCCCTGCGGCGCCGGACCGCGAGTCGGCCGGCTTCTGAGCCACGGCAGGCGGCCAATCGACCCGCTCGCGGCCGCCCAGCTGATTCCGCTACCGTGACGACGGCCGTCCCAAACTCCCCGATGAGGTGTGTCGTCGATGCCTGATCCAGTCGATCTCCCCAGCCGTCGCCTCGTGGTCGGACGCGAGCGGGCGGCCGCGCGCGCGATGCTCAAAGGAGCCGGGTTCGACGACGCCGCGCTCAGCCGGCCGTTCATCGGGGTTGCCAGCACCTGGATCGAGACCATGCCCTGCAACCTCGGCCTGCGCCAGCTCGCCGCCCATGTCAAGCAGGGGATCCGTGAGGCGGGGGGCACGCCGATGGAGTTCAACACCATCGCTGTGAGCGATGGGGTCGCGATGGGCACCCAGGGGATGAAGGCGTCCCTCATCAGCCGCGAGGTCATCGCCGACTCGATCGAGCTGGTCTGCCGCGGGCATCTGCTCGATGGGTTGGTGGCGCTGGTCGGATGCGACAAGACCATCCCCGGCGCCGCCATGGCGCTGGCACGACTGGATCTGCCCGGCTGCCTCCTCTACGGGGGGTCGATCGCGCCCGGACGTCATCAGGGACGCGACGTCACCATCATCGACGTCTTCGAGGCGATCGGCAGGGCTGAGGCCGGTCAGATCACGGACGAGGAGCTGCAGGCCCTGGAGAACGTCGCCTGTCCGGGGGCGGGCGCCTGCGGCGGCCAGTTCACCGCCAACACCATGGCGATGGCGGTGGAGCTGCTGGGCGTGGCGCCGCTGCAGACCGGGGGCGTCCCGGCGGCGGACCCCAGCAAGCCGGAGGTCGCGGCGGCGGTCGGGCGGATGGCGGTGGAGATGGTTCGGGCCGGTCGCCGCCCCAGCTCGTACCTCACCCGCTCCGCCTTCCACAACGCCATCGCCGGAGTGATGGCGAGCGCCGGCTCCACCAACGCTGTGCTCCACCTCCTGGCGATCGCGCAGGAGGCGCAGGTCCCGCTCGCCCTCGACGAATTCGACGACATCAGCGAGCGGACGCCGTGGATCGCTGACCTGCGCCCCGGGGGACGCTTCAACGCCGTCGACCTCACCCGGGCGGGCGGGGTCGCCTTAGTGGCGCGCCGATTGCTCGCCGCCGGCCTGCTCGATGGCGACACCGGTACCTGCACCGGCCAGACCCTGGCCGAGGCGGTGCGGGAGGCTGCGGCCTCGTGGCCCGAGCCCCCGGGACAGGAGGTGGTGAGCACGGTCGAGGCGCCGCTGCAGGCGACCGGGGGAACGGTCGTGCTGCGGGGACCCCTGGCGCCCGACGGGGCGGTCCTGAAGGTGGCCGGACACGAGCGCCGGGAGCACACGGGTCCTGCCCGGGTGTTCGACTCGGAGGAGGCGGGGATGGCGGCGGTGGCGGCGCGCGGGATCGCGCCCGGTGATGTCGTTGTGATCCGCTACGAAGGCCCCCGGGGCGGGCCAGGGATGCGGGAGATGCTGGGCATCACCGGGGCTCTGGTGGGCCAGGGACTCGGTGAGCAGGTCGCCCTGCTGACGGATGGGCGCTTCAGTGGGGCGACCCACGGTCTCATGATCGGACACGTCGCACCCGAGGCGGCCGTGGGCGGCCCGATCGGATGGCTCCGGGACGGCGATCCGATCACGATCGACGTGGCCGCCCGCACCGTGGGGGTCACGGTCGACCCTGAGGAGTGGGCGGCGCGCGGGCGCGCCTGGCGCGCGCCGGTTCCCGCGGTGACGCGGGGTGCCTTCGCGCGCTATGCGCAGCTGGTGGGATCCGCCTCCCGCGGGGCGGTGCTGGGCGGCGACGGGCCACGGGATGAGTGATCCCGGCCCCCCCCGTTTGGCCGACTTTCCCACCGAAGCCGCCCAGTCGGCATTGCGCCGCGTCGAGTGGCGGATCGACCGCACCCTGAGGCTGCGCAACGACAACCAGCCCGGGGTGCTGGGGGAGGTCGCGGGCGCGATCGGCACGGTGGGCGGGAACATCGGTGACATCCGCACCGTCCAGCGCGGCTCGGCCCACGTGGTTCGCGACCTCGACGTCAGCTGCGCCGACCTGACCATGCTCGACCGGGTGCTGGAGTCGGTGCGCCGCCTCGCTCACACGCGCCTGCTCGACGTCCGCGACGAGGTGCTGCGGGTGCATGTCGGCGGCAAACTCAAGGTGGTTCCCCGCTACCCGGTGGGGTCGCCGGCCGACCTGCGCCGCGTCTACACTCCCGGCGTCGCTGAGGTCTGTCGCCTGATCGCGCGCGAGCCGGCCGCCGCCGACCGCTACACCATGATCGCCAACACCGTCGCGGTGGTCACCGACGGCAGCGCCGTGCTCGGCCTCGGCGACATCGGCCCGGTGGCGGGGATGCCGGTGATGGAGGGCAAGTGCGCCCTGCTCGCCCAGCTGGTCCAGGTCGACGCGATCCCGATCCTGCTGCAACCGGGACCGCCCGAGGCGCTGGTGGACGCGGTGGCACGGATCGCCCCCACCTTCGGGGCGATCCAGCTGGAGGACATTGCCGCCCCCGCCTGCTTCACGATCGCGCCCCGGCTGCAGGAGCGGGTGAGCATCCCGGTGGTCCACGACGACCAGCACGGCACCGCCACGGTGGTGCTGGCGGCGGTGACCCGTGCCGCTCAGCTGGTGGGCCGCCCGCTGGGATCGCTGCGGGCCGGAGTGGTGGGCCTCGGCGCGGCCGGCACCGCGATCGCCGAGCTGCTGATCCAGGTGCTGGACCAGCCAGTCCTGGGAGCGGGCCGCACCGCTGACTCGATCGAGCGGCTGACCGCCGCGGGCGGCACTCCGGTCACCTTGGAGGAGCTGCTGAGCCGGTCGGACATCGTGATCGCGACCACCGCCCAGCCCCACCTGATCGCCGCCGAGCAGGTGCGGCCGGGGCAGCTGATCTTCGCCCTCTCCAACCCAGTCCCCGAGATCCTGCCCGAGCGAGCCCTGGCGGCTGGCGCGGCGATCGCCGTCGATGGCAGCGTGGTCAACAACCTGCTGGGATTCCCCGGCCTCTTCCGCGGCGCGCTGGACACAAGGGCCCGCCGCTTCACCCCCGGGATGTTCCTCGCCGCGGCCGCGGCCATCGCCGCCGAGGCTCGCGGCGAGGAGCTGGTCCCGGACGCCCTCGACCCCGGCGTGCACCGGGCGGTGGCGCGCGCGGTGGCACGGGCAGCGGTCGCGGGCGAGGTCGCCCGGGTCGTCCCTCCCGCCGACTACTTCGAGTAGGGCAGGCGCAGCAGAGCTCTCAGGCCGTCACTCGTGACCCATGACGGCGTCCAGCTCGGTCCTCCATCCCGGGGCGTGGAGGTGTTCGCGGAAGGCCTGGGCCGCGGGGCTGAGGAGCCGCTCGCGGGGCCAGATCACGTGCCACATCCGATGCGCCGGGAAACCCGCCACGGGCAGCGGTCGCAGCTGTCCCAGCTGCACCTCCAGGCGCACCGCGTAGACCGACAGCACGGTCACACCCAGGCCCCGGGCGACCGCCCGCTTGAGCGCGCCGTTGCTGGCGATCTGCATCGCGGGCACCGGGTCAACCCCCGCCGACCGCAGGATCGCCTCCGCCGACTCGCGGGTGCCCGAGCCCGGCTCCCTCAGCAACAGAGGCCCTTCCAGCAGATGCGCCGGCTGCAGGCTGGGGCGAGCCTGGAGCGGGTGGTTCGGCGCGCTGAAGCACATGAGGTGGTTGCGCAGCAGCTCCTCCGCCTCGAACAGTCCGTCGTCCCACAGGCGTCCCACCACTCCGAGGTCGGCGTCCCCGCCCAGCAGGCGGGTGCGCACCTGGCTGCGGTTCACGACCTCGAGGCTGAGGCGGATGTGGGGGTGGGCGGCCCGGAAGGTGGCGAGCGCATCCGGCAGCACGTAGACCCCGACGGTCGTGTCGCCGGCCACCGTCAGCGTCCCGGCGTGCAGTCCCGCGAGATCATCGATCGCCTCGCCGGCCTCGCGCACCAGTCCCAGGATCCGTCCGGCCCGCTCATACAGGGCCACCCCCATGGGCGTCAGCGTGACCGTGCGGAGACCCGGCTGGAACACCGGGTGGCCGAGGCCCCGGGCCATCGCTTGGACCTGGTGGCTGACCGCTGGCTGGGTGAGATGGAGTGCCTGGGCGGCCCGGGTGACGCCGCCCAGGTCCACCACGGTCTTGAAGATCCGCAGCTGGTGGAGAGTCAGGCGGCGCTCCAGGCTCACCATGATGCTTTGTGCATCTTGACATGAAAATCTGGCATTGGACAACATATTGGCCGCGTCGTATCGTTTCTTCATGCTCCCGCCCATCCCTGCCCCCGCCGGGATCGTCCACCCCCGACCTGGTGGCGCTGCCCCCCGCCGGCGTCGCCGACTGGTCCCCGGGGCCGCGTGACGGCCGAGGAGGACGCCCAGCAGCGTCCCACCCTAGTCGGGATCGGTGGGGACAGCGGCAGCGGCAAGACCACGCTGACGGGGGCGCTGTACGGGCTCCTGGGTGAGGAGCGGATCACCTCGATCTGCCTCGACGACTACCACGCCCTGGATCGCCGGGAGCGGGCCTTGGTCAAGCTCACCCCGCTCAATCCCCGCGCCAACAACTTCGCGGAGATGGAGGAACACATCTGGCGGCTGAAGCGCGGGCTGGCGGTGGAGAAGCCGGTCTACGACCACCGGGACGGGACCCTGGGACCTCCGGAGACGGTTGTGCCGCGCGAGATCGTGATGGTGCAGGGCCTGCACCCGTACCTCATCCCCGGGGTGCGACATGCCTTCGATCTCAAGGTCTGGCTCGACCCCGACCCCGGACTCCGGCTCGCCTGGAAGCTTCAGCGCGACACCAGCAAGCGTGGGTACCGGGACGACCAGGTGAGGGCCGAGATCGAGGCCCGGCGCGCCGATGCCGAGGCCTATATCGCCCCCCAGCGCAAGCACGCCGACCTTTTGGTGCGGTTCCAGTCGCCCTCACCCGGCTCGCAGGACATGGCCCACCTCAGCGTGCGCATCGTCCAGCGCCACACCATGCCGCGCCTCAACTTCCACGACCAGCTGCACACCGCCTCCGCGATCCACCTGGACCTGGGGGTGATCGACGAGGACGGCCAGCGCGCCGACGTGATCGTCATCGACGGTCAGATCACGCCGCGGGAGGCGGAGCTGGTGGAGCGGAGCACCTGGGAGCACATGGACGGAGTTCACGGACAAGCTCACCACGTCCCGCCCGAGCGCCTGGGCAGCTACGAGGCGGCCCGGCAACGGCAGCACAGCGACCCCCTGGCCTTGACCCAGCTGATCCTGGGACACCGGATCCTGAGCGCCCGCAAATCGTACCTCGTGCGGATCACCGAGGACGGGCACCGGGATCTCGACCCCGATCACGCCCACATGTGATCCCATCCCATCTCACGAGGTTTCCACGCCATGCTGAGTGACGGCGACCGCCCGCTCGAGACCCGCTGGTCCTCGGGCGTCATCCCCTACAAGCAGATGGGGTACTGGCAGCCCGACTACGTGCCCAAGGACTCCGACGTGCTCTGCGCCTTCCGGATCACGCCCCAAGCCGGGGTGGAGCCAGAGGAGGCGGCCGCGGCGGTCGCGGGCGAGTCCTCGACCGCCACCTGGACGGTGGTGTGGACCGACCGGCTGACCTCGTATGAGGACTACCAGGCGAAGGCCTACCGAGTCGAGGCGGTGCCCGGCAGCGACAACCAGTTCATCGCCTACATCGCCTACGCCCTCGACCTCTTCGAGGAGGGGTCGATCGCCAATCTCACGTCCTCGATCATCGGCAATGTCTTCGGATTCAAGGCGCTTCGAGCCCTCCGGCTCGAGGACATGCGCATCCCGACCCAGTACGTCAAGACCTTCCAGGGTCCGCCTCACGGGATCGTGATGGAGCGCGAGTACCTCAACAAGTTCGGGCGCCCGCTGCTGGGGGCCACCGTCAAGCCCAAGCTCGGGCTCTCGGCGCGCAACTATGGCCGGGTCGTCTACGAGGCGCTCCGAGGCGGCCTGGACTTCTGCAAGGACGACGAGAACACCAACAGCCAGCCCTTCATGCGCTGGCGCGACCGCTACCTCTTCTGCATGGAAGCGGTCGCCAAGGCGGGCGCCGAGAGTGGGGAGGTCAAGGGCCACTATCTCAACGTGACTGCCGCCAGCATGGA
>Ga0307372_10004223_pt1 | contig 22385 bp, 12 predicted proteins | sample OX1MG_FD_202533 | JGI IMG/M metagenome (GOLD analysis project Ga0307372, IMG submission 202533) | Soil microbial communities from Risofladan, Vaasa, Finland - OX-1 | ecosystem: Environmental > Terrestrial > Soil > Coastal area > Acid sulfate soil | place: Finland: Risofladan, Vaasa | collected...
TGATCTCTGTCCGGGAGCGGACGCGGGAAATTGGATTGCGCCAGGCGATTGGCGCAAAGACGCGTGATATCCTCACCCAGTTTTTGGTGGAGGCTGTAACGCTGTCGATCGCCGGCGGGTTCGTCGGTATCTTGCTGGGGATCGGCGCCTCGGCCCTCATCTCGCGTATCGCGGGCTGGGCGACGGCCGTCGGACCAGGCGCGGTGTTGCTTGCGGTCTTTTTCTCCGCGCTAGTTGGAATCTGCTTTGGCTATTACCCTGCGAGAAAGGCCGCCTATTTAGATCCCATCGAAGCTTTGCGATATGAATAGCGCTTCCAGCGCACAGCTAGACCCGCATCTTTGAAAGTAGCAGCGCGACGAAGTTCTTTCTAGCGGATGTTCACCCTGGTGCCTTCCCCAGCCGAACTTTGAGGCATGGGTTCGCGGGGGAAAGGCCTTTTCGAATCAAGGCTGTGAAACCACCTGGTCTCCAATCCATATTATTGGACGAACTCTCATGCCACAAACACCCCACATCGAGCGTCATTTCACTGGATCCGAAACAGTTCGAGACGTTGTGATTGGAATGGCAGATGGCTTGACCGTTCCCTTTGCTCTGGCAGCAGGGCTGTCGGGCGCTGTAAATACCACGGGCATCATTGTGACCGCGGGCCTGGCAGAAATCGCGGCCGGTTCGATCGCCATGGGACTGGGCGGTTATTTGGCTGCCAAAAGTGACGCGGAGCACTACTTCAGCGAGAGGACAAGAGAAGAATCGGAAGTCAGCGAGAAGCCCGACATGGAAGCGGCTGAAGTTGCTGACGTATTCCATTCCTATGGTTTGACCGCCGATGAAAGCGGGCCAGTAGTGGACGCGCTTAGGAAGCGTCCACAAGCCTGGGTCGATTTCATGATGCGATTTGAGCTGGGTCTTGAGAAACCCGATCCCAAGCGGGCGTTTATCAGTGCAGCAACGATCGCAGGAGCTTACATCGCAGGAGGCTTCATCCCGCTCGGTCCGTACATTGTTCTCTCGACGGCCAGCGCGGCGCTTAAAGTATCGATAGTCATTACGCTCATCGCGCTGGCTGTTTTTGGTTACGTCAAAGGCCGATATACTGGAGCGCCACCGCTCCGTAGTGGCATCCAAACAGCGCTCGTGGGCGGGCTAGCTGCAGCCGCAGCATTCGTGATAGCGCGAGCAATCTCTTGACCGCCCGCGGGAACGACTGTGTGGGAGAAGAAAGGTCGCCTTTGGAGGCTTTCCGGGTTAGGCCGCTGCGCGTTGGGCGGGAAGCTGCTGCAGAGAATCGCTGGATCATGTAATCGTCTTCAACGAAGCTCATCTGCGCCGGTCGGTTCATGAATACCTCCGCTACTATCACGAGGACCACACGCACGATGGGATGGGGAAAGACAGGCACGAGTGCAATTTTTGGGTAGCTGAGGAAGGGGGAACTCGGGGTCACAGCCTGACAGTCGGGGTGAGCAATTTTGAACAGACTCCCGGCGCAGAAGAGGATACGCTTGCTTCGTGTACGGAGGAGTGCCATAAGTCTGGCACGATTATGATGTGACACCAGCGCGCGGTTGTGTGAAAATATCGGCGTGAGCCTGAATACCACTCAAGTTCTGGAGGAAATCCGACCCGCGAGCTCATACCGGGTCGCCGCCCAAACCCGGTTGCATCTGATGCCACGGGCGCGCTCTCTTAGCAAGGAGAAAGGAGGCGGTTATGGCACGCAAAAACAATCCCATCGATAGACCCCTCCTCAGCAAGAAGGGGGATGCTGTTACGGCAAACAGGAAACTTCACTCTGACGTGGTGACCTCCAACCGGAAAGACCAAGCTGAGGTTGTTAAGGCGCTGAAGAAAGGCCAGCCTGCTGTTATTACGGCTAATCAGGGAAACCAGCCTGTCGATTGGGAAGCTCTCCTCGCGGGCATCAACGGCGGGAAGTCCGTTATCGAATACACCGAGAACCGCATCATCTACCGGCAAGGCGACCCTGCGGATGCCATCTTCTACCTCCGGCGAGGCAAGGTGAAGCTCGCGGTGACTTCCCAGCAAGGCAAGGAAGCGATCGTCGCCGTTCTGGGCGCCGGGGAGTTCTTCGGCGAGGGATGCCTGGCAGGCCAGACGTTGTGCGTGTCAACGGCTGTCGCGGTAACGGATTGCACCCTTGCCCGGATAGAGAAGGTGCGGATGGCGCGCATGCTGCACGAGCAGCACGACATTTCGGAATTGTTCGTCACCCACCTGCTTTCCCGCAACATCCGCTATGAAGAGGACCTCGTCGACCAGCTTTTCAACTCCAGCGAGAAGCGCCTGGCACGGATTCTTCTGTTGCTGGCGCATTTTGGCAAGGAAGGCCGATCCGAAGCTGTCCTTTCCAGAATCAACCAGGAAAACCTGGCGCAAATGGTGGGCACCACCCGGTCGCGGGTCAGCCATTTCATGAGCAAGTTCAAGAAGCTTGGCTTTGTCGATTACGACGGTGTCAGCGGCGGGTTGACCGTCCATAGCGGCCTGCTCAGTGTGCTCCTGCGCGAGTAGCCTCCAATCTATGTCCTACGCTCATGCCCGTATCGTGGTGACCGGTATCGGAGCAGTCACACCTATCGGCCTTACCATTGAGGAATACCGCAAGTCATTGATCGCCGGCCGATCCGGTGTGGGCCCGATCAGCCTGTTCGACTGCAATGCCCCTGACCCGGTCACTGGCGAACCCCAATTTGCGACGCGCATTGCTGCGGAGGTTAAGGGTTTCAAGCCGGAGCTCCACGTGTCCAAGCCGCAGCGCTATGACAGGGCGTCCCAATTCGGTATGTGCGCCGCGCAGATGGCCGTGGAAGATGCCAGGCTCAGACCGGAAGACCTCAAATCGACCGATACGGGCGTTTTCATGGGAACCGCGGTGGGCGACATGGAGACGATCGAGACGGGAATGACCGTTCTTCACTCGCGCGGAGCCCGGCGGCTGCCCCCCACCTACCTGCCCAAGGTCTTGCCGAGCACACTAGTGACCAATCTCTGCATGTATCTGGGCACGAAGGGCCCTTCGATGGGGATTTCTTCCGCCTGCGCCAGCGCCACCCATGCCGTTGGTGAAGCCTATTGGTGCATCCAGCGTGGTGACGCCGAGCGCATGGTCGTAGGAGGCGCGAACGCCGTGATCACGCCCCTGACGGTTGGGGCGTTCACTGCCATGAGGGTGATGTCCCGAAGGAACGACAGCCCGGAGACAGCCAGCCGCCCGTTTGACCGGGAGAGAGACGGCTTTGTGCTGGGTGAAGGGGCGGGTTTAATGATCCTGGAAACGCTTGAATCGGCCCGGAAACGAGGCGCAAAGATCTACTGCGAAATTATTGGCTATGGTGCTACCGCCGATGCTTATCACCTGACAGCCATGAATCCGGAATTGTCTCAGTGCGCCCAGGCCATGCGAAAAGCGCTGCGGCGCGCGCAGATTGACCCGGACAAAATCGACTACATCAACGCCCACGGGACCTCGACGCCGGCGAACGACCTTGTCGAGACGGTGGCCATCAAGGAAGTGTTCGGAAGCCACGCGCACAAGATCCCGATCAGTTCTACAAAGTCAATGATCGGCCACCTGATGAGCGCGAGTGGCGCGGCAGAACTTGTTGCTGTAATCCTGGGGCTTCAAGATCAGGTGGTGCACCCTTCCATAAATCTTAAGAACTCCGATCCCGCCTGCGATCTCGACTATGTAAAGGAAGGCGCGCGGGCCCATCGCATGGAATATGTAATGAAAAACTCCTTCGGGATGGGAGGACATAATGCCTCGCTGGTCTTGAAACACTGGCAGGATTAGACGCCATTCGTCATCCCTTTCGGGTTGTAAAATCCTGCCAGAGCAGCTCACGACCGCGATTTAGATTGGGGAGTTTCTCCAGCCGCTGCTTCGTTTGAGAAAACCGTACCCGTCTCACACGTTAAAGCAGAGGTGGTTTGACGACGGACCCTGATCGTCTGGGAGGCCGTCAGCCGGGTTGCTTGTAGGCCACAAGGACCTGCCGGCCAAGATAGAGGCCCTGTCGGACGACAGGTCAGGCGGCTGCCGGACTGTCCGGCCATCAATGTATTATCCTATGCCTTATGATCGAGATACTGGTGCTGAGTGTGTTTACCTACGGCCAATCGCGCTTTGTTTCGTTCGGAGTGTGGTGGTTCTTGATAACCCTTCTCCCGGTGTCAAATGTCGTCGAAATCTACACTCTGATCGCCCAACGGTTTTGTATTTTCCGCGGATCGGGTTTTGGATTGTGGCTGTCCCATTGTAAGATATGAGCATCAATGCCCCTTTGAACAGAATCGCAAGGTAGCGGACGATGCTATTGAGCATAAAATGGGCAGCTGCCGCTGATGAAAAAAGACCTTACTGATCCAATCGCGGAATTTTCCACGCTCGTCGAAATCCTTCGCTGGCGAGCGATTCAGCAGCCTGAACAGCGGACCTATACCTATCTGGTCGATGGAGAAGCAGAAGGGGATAATCTGACCTATGCGGCGTTGGACTGCCAAGCCCGAAGTCTTGGGGCGCTGCTCCAAAGCTACCGGGCAAGTGGAGAGCGTGCGCTGTTGCTTTATCCAGCAGGTCTCGAGTTCATCACCGCGTTTTTTGGTTGTTTATATGCCGGGGTGATTGCCGTTCCTCTGCCTCCGCCTAATCCGGCTCAGCCACAGCGGACCCTCCCCAGGCTTCGGGCCATCGTTAGCGATGCTCAGCCTTCCGTGGTGCTCACCACGTCAGCGATTCTCTCCAACATTGAGGGTCTGATCACGCAAGCTTCCGAGTTGCAGAAGTTGCGCTGGCTGGCCACCGACAAGGTTAGCGGCAGCCTGGCGCAGGAATGGCGAGACCCGACCGTGACTAGCAATACCCTGGCGTTGCTCCAATACACTTCAGGCTCCACCGCGGAACCGAAGGGCGTCATGATCAGTCACGGGAATCTCCTCCACAATTCGGATTATATAAACCGGGTCTTCGCTCTCGTCCCGGACAGCGTCACCGTCACCTGGCTGCCGGCCTTCCACGACATGGGACTGACCAATGGGATTATCCAACCGGTGTACAAAGGCCGTCCGTGTTACCTGATGCCGCCGGTATCCTTTCTCATGCGGCCGATACGGTGGCTCCAGGCCATTTCGCGCTACAAAGCCACGATTAGCGGCGGCCCCAATTTTGCGTATGACTTGTGCACGCGCAGAATTACTCCCGAACAACGTGAAACTCTCGACCTCAGCAGTTGGGATGTGGCTTACAATGGTGCCGAGCCAGTCCGCGCCGACACCATGAAACGGTTTACGGCGACCTTTGCCTCGTGTGGTTTCCGGCCCAGCACCTTCCATCCCTGTTATGGCCTCGCCGAAGCCACGCTGCTGGTTTCCGGCGGTTCTTTAAGAGATGAGATGTTCCGCACGATTGAAGTGGCAGCGTTTGAGCAGAACCGCATCGTGGACGCCTGCGCCGAACAGCAGAATGTGCGGACTCTTGCCGGCAGCGGCCACATCCTGCAAGGTACCAAGGTAGTCATCGCTGATCCGGAATCACTGACCGCTTGTGCGCCAGATGAAGTGGGCGAAATCTGGGTTTCCGGCCCGAGCGTGACTCAGGGGTATTGGAACCGGCCCGAGGAGTCCGAACGCTCTTGCCAGGCCTATCTGAAAGATACCGGGGAGGGGCCGTTTCTCCGTACTGGGGATTTGGGTTTTTTGAAAGATGGCGAGCTGTTTGTCACCGGTCGCCTGAAGGATCTGATTATCGTCAGTGGTCGCAAGCTTTACCCCCAGGATATTGAATTGACGGTGGAACAGAGTCACCCGGCCTTACGGCCGGCTTGCTGCGCGGCGTTTTCGTCTGATGGCGCCGGCGAAGAACACCTGATCATCGCCGCCGAAGTCGAGCCGCGGTACCAACCGGCGGTTCGCAACCCGCCGGATGGGGAAACACGCGCTCGTCCAAATGGGCGTTTGCCGCTGGATGTCGAGGTAGTGGTGCGGGCCATTCGGAGGGCGGTGGCCGAAGCGCATGATGTATGAGTCCACACGGTGGTGCTGGTCCGGGCGGGGCGCATTCCCAAGACCACCAGCGGCAAGGTGCAGCGCCATATTTGCCAAGCCAGTTTCCTAAAGGGGACGTTGGAAAAACTTGGTGAGGAGTGAGCGATGGCTGAGAATTCTGCCAACGCAGAAGTCATCCAGGCTTGGTTGGTCTCCAAACTTTCCGAGCGGCTGGCAATCGAGTCTCACGAGATTGATATCCGGGAGCCCTTCGCAAGCTACGGACTCGGGTCAACGGAGGCGGTCAGCTTGGCTGGTGAACTCGCCGAGTGGCTAAGACGAAAACTTTCTCCGGCTCTGGTCTATGAGTACCCCACCATCGAGACTCTCGCTCGGCATTTGGCAGAATCACCGGACGTCTCGGAATCAGCGACCAGGGCTGGCCATGACCGGGAGGCGAAAAACGAACCGATCGCCATCATCGGCATCGGCTGCCGGTTTCCTGGCGCGAACGACCCTGCAGCGTTCTGGCAGTTGCTGCGAGACGGAGTAGATGCCATCCGCGAAGTTCCCGCGGATCGCTTCGACCCGCATGCGTTTTACGATCCAGACCCGGCGACCCCGGGCAAAATGAACACTCGCTGGGGCGGCTTTCTGGAGCAGGTGGATCAGTTCGATCCCAAATTCTTTGGCATCTCCCCTCGGGAGGCGTTGCGGATGGACCCCCAGCAACGCTTCTTACTGGAAGTGACCTGGGAAGCGTTACAGGACGCGGGGCAAGTACCCGAGCGTCTGGCCGGCACCCAGGCTGGCGTATTCATTGGCATCGCGACCAACGATTACGGCCGGCAGCAGTGGAATGATCTCGATCATATTGATGCCTATGCCGGCACCGGCAATGCCATGAGCATCGCCGCCAACCGAATCTCGTACTTGTTCGATTTCCGCGGGCCGAGTCTCGCTATCGATACGGCCTGTTCCTCGTCACTCGTTGCCGTCCACTTGGCCTGCTGCAGCCTGAGGAACGGCGAGTCCACGCTGGCTCTGGCCGGGGGCGTAAACCTGATTCTCTCGCCGGCGATTGCGATCAATTTCAGCAAAGCCGGCGCCATGGCGCCGGATGGGCGCTGCAAAGCGTTTGATGCCCGGGCCAACGGCTACGTTCGCAGTGAGGGCGCCGGTGTCGTCGTGCTGAAGCCCCTCTCGAAAGCCCGGGCGGATGGTGATCCGATCTATGCCGTCATTCGCGGCAGCGCCGTGAACCAGGACGGACGGAGCAACGGGCTCATGGCGCCGAATCCGCTGGCCCAAGAGGCAGTCCTGCGAGAAGCCTACCGGCAAGCCGCCGTCTCGCCCGGCATGGTTCAATACGTCGAGGCCCACGGCACGGGCACATTCTTGGGCGACCAGATCGAGGCGAAAGCGCTGGGCACTGTCCTTTTGGTCGAACGTCCACCGGGACGGCCCTGCGCCCTGGGGTCGGTAAAGACCAACTTGGGCCACCTCGAGGCCGCCGCCGGTATCGCGGGCTTGATCAAGGTGGCGCTGGCGCTCCGGCATCGGGAGATCCCGCCGAGCCTGCACTTTGAAAAGCCCAACCCGCATATTCCTTTTGACGAGCTGCCTCTCCGAGTGCAAACCAAGCTCAGTCCATGGCCCGCGGAGTCCGGTCCAGCATTGGCTGGAGTCAGCTCATTCGGCTTCGGCGGCACCAATGCTCATGTGGTTCTGGAAGAGGCGCCCCCGGGCATTATAGGAATGCCAGAGGCAGAACGGGAAATCGGCACACACCTGCTCCCTCTGTCTGCACGTAGTCCGGAGGCCCTCAAGTCTCTCGCTCGCGCCTACCAAAACTTCCTTGCCACTCCGGAGTCTGCGGCGTCGTTGCCGGATATCTGTTACACCGCCAGCGTGCGGCTCAGCCACCACGAGCACCGTCTCGCCGTTACCGGCAACTCGCCGGCGCAACTGGTGGAGAGCCTGGAAGCTTTCGGGCTGGGCGAGGCTCGTCCCGGCTTGTCGTCTGGCCGCAAGGTGTCCGCTCGCCGGCGAAGACTTGTTTTTGTGTTTCCGGGGCAGGGGGGCCAATGGTTTGGCATGGGGCGACGGCTGTTGGAGCAGGAACCCGTTTTCCGGGAAGTCATCGAACGCTGCGACCTGGCGATGCGACCGTACGGAGATTGGTCGTTGCTCACTGAACTCACGGCAACCAATGCCGCCCAGTCGCGGTTGAACGAAATCGAAATCATCCAGCCGGCCCTTTTTGCGATTCAAGTCGCCCTGGCAGCCCTGTGGTGCTCGTGGGGCATCGAGCCGCAGGCCGTGGTGGGCCATAGTTTGGGCGAGGCGGCGGCCGCGTACGTCGCCGGTGTGCTGAGCTTCGACGATGCCGTCCGGGTCATTTGTCATCGTAGCCAGTTGGTCAAGCGCACCATTGGCCAAGGGGCCATGGCGGCAGTGGAACTTTCCATCGAGGAAGCACGGCGCGTCCTGGCCGGCTCCGAAGACCGCGTGTCGATCGCGGCCAGCAATAGTCCCACCTCGACGGTGTTGTCCGGCGATCCGGCCGCGCTCGACGCCATTCTGGATCAGTTGCAGCGTCGCGACATCTTCTGTCGCATGGTGAAGGTCGATTTTGCCTCGCACAGCCCCCAGATGGAGCCGTTGTGCGCCGATTTATTGCAGGCTTTGGAAGGGCTCCAGCCGCGGGCTGAATCCGTACCGATCTACTCGACGGTGACCGGCCAAGCGAGCCATGGGCCGGAATTCGATCCACTCTATTGGGCGAAGAACATGCGAGAGCCGGTGCTCTTCTCCACTGCGGTTCAGCGCCTGCTGGAAGATGGGCATGACATCTTTCTGGAAATCAGCCCGCACCCCATTCTGCTCAGCGCCATGCAGCAAGGGTTTCATCACTTCGGGCAGGAAGGCGCCGTGCTTCCTTCTCTGCGGCGTGAGGAAGATGAACACACGGTCCTGCTCGGATCGCTGGGCGCGCTTTATACTTTGGGATACCCGGTTGACTGGAACCTGATCTATCCGACCGCAGGCCGGTGCGTTCGACTCCCGATCTATCCGTGGCAACGGGAGCGTTATTGGCTTGAGCCCTCAGCAGGGGACACCAACTCTCACCTGGAGCAAGCCTCTCGGATCGGGACAGCGAACCATCCTCTGCTGGGCGAGCACTTCAAATCGGCGCATCCTGCAGGAACCCATTTCTGGGAAACCACACTGGATAAGAATTCCCGGCCTTATCTGGATGACCACCGCATCCAAGGCGGCGCCGTGCTGCCCGCCTCGGCCTATGTGGAGATGGCCCTGGCCGCCGCGGTTGAAGTCTTCGGAGCACAATCCGTTGCGCTGAAGGACATCGAATTTCGCAAGGCGCTTTTTTTGCCCGAGGGCGGAACCCACACGATTCAGGTGATCGTCTCTCAGGGCGCAGATGGAGCGACATCCTTTCACATCTACAGTTGTCCGGGAGGCGTGGTGCACTCCAGTAAATCATGGATGCTGCACGCCACCTGCAATATCTGTACTCAACAGGACAGCAGCATCATCACCGCGGATGCCGGGCAGGGGACGCTCACGGAAATGCGAACTCGATGCGCAGAGAAGATCTCCGGCGAGGATTATTACCGGAGACTCCGCGAAAACGGCATCCACTACGGTCCTTTCTTCCAAAGCATCTCCAGGTTGTGGTGGAACAACGGAGATGTGTTGGGTGAAGTGCGGGTGCCCGATGGGCCTGAGGCAGAGTTCAATGGGTTTCAAATTCACCCGGCAATTCTTGATGCCGGGTTACAGGTTTTCGGGGCTGCGGTTGCGGCGGAAGCGACTGAAAGCGGCCGACAAGGAATCTACCTGCCTACCCGCATCGACCAGTTGCGGGTTCACGGCCGTCCGGACCGTCATTTGTGGAGTTATACCCGGGTGCAGCATCGCGAGGCGAATGCCACAACGGGAGAAGTCCAACTCCTCGATGAAGGGGGACGCGTGGCGGTCGAGATTCAGGGACTTCGCTTTGAATACCTGGGTGAAGACACACAGCGCGCGGCTGTCGATAATCTCGACGACTGGTTCTATGAGTTTGAGTGGCAGCCCAAAGAGCGCGCCGCAGGAAAACATTACGCGCCAGCCAGCCGGGCAAGCTGGCTGATCTTTACCGACAGCGGTGGCGTTGGAGATGCGCTGTTCGCGCTGTTGGAATCTCGGGGCGAACGGGGCATTCTGGTCTCTCGCGGGGAATCGTACGAGCAAACGGACGGCGAGCATTATCGCATCCGACCTGAACGATCGGACGACATCAGCCGGCTCTTCGAGGCGGCTCTGGCATCGGATCAGTCTGGCTGTCGTGGAATTGTCCATCTCTGGAGTCTTGATGTTGCTTGTCCAGAGGAGACCACCGTGGCGTCGCTGAATGCCACCCAGACTTTGGGCTGCGGCAGTGTCCTGCTGCTGGTGCAAGAACTGGCACGAACGGAATTGCCTGACCTCCCGCGGCTGTGGCTGATCACCCAGGGTGCTCAAGCGGCCGGAGAAAAGCCCGCGCCGTTGTCAGTTGCTCAGTCACCGCTTTGGGGATTGGGTCGCGTCATCGCGCAGGAACACCCGACGTTCTGGGGCGGGCTGGTGGACCTGGAACCCGGGGCATCCCTGCGCGACGCTGCCGCTCGTCAGTTGTGGGAGGAAATCTCCAGTCCGGATGGAGAGGATCAGCTTGCGTTTCGTCAAGGGGGGCGATACGTGGGCCGTTTGGTCCGCCAGCGCCCCTCGGCTACGCAAAAACCTCCCCTCCGGTGGCGGACGGACGGCAGCTATCTGATCAGCGGAGGACTGGGAGACCTTGGCCTCCTGGTCGCGCGTTGGATGGTCGAGCAAGGGGCGCGGCGGTTGATCCTTTTGGGACGCACCAGGCTTCCGCCACGCTCGGACTGGAGTTCGGTAGAAACAGGAAGTCGCTTGACCCGTCAAATCGCCGCCATCCGGGAAATGGAATCTTTGGGAGCATCTGTGCATTTCGCGTCGGTGGATGTGGCGGATGAAGGAGAGTTGAGCGGCTTTCTGGACGAGTTTCGCAGGGAGGCTTGGCCGCCGATCCGGGGTGTCGTGCACGCGGCGGGAGTGCTGCAGGACGGACTGTTGGTGCAACTCGATGCGGCGGCACTAAATACGGTTTTACGGCCCAAGGTGATGGGTGGCTGGCTGCTGCATCACCTGCTCCAAGCGGATCCCTTGGACTTCTTTATACTCTTCTCTTCAGCGGGTTCTGTGCTGGGCCAGCCCGGCCAGGGGAACTATGCCGCCGCCAACGCTTTTCTGGATGCGCTGGCGCATCACCGGCAAGCCCAGGGCCAGCCGGCCCTGAGTATCGACTGGGGCGCCTGGGCCGGTGAAGGATTCGCGGATTCGGTTGGGGGTAAGCGTCTCGCCACGCGCCTTGCGCTCCTGGGAATCAGCAGCATCGCACCCAAGCAAGCGTTGGAAATGCTGGGACGACTGCTCGGGCAAAGCGCAACCCAGGTCGTGGCGGTGCCGGTCAACTGGAAGCAGTATGGAGAGTTCTATCCGGCCGGCAGCGACTCGCCGCTGCTCTCTGAACTGGCGCGTGAGGAAGCCGAAGTCTCCCGGCCAGCGGGCCGCAAGAGCAAAATGAGGGAGGCCCTTCTTGCGGCCAAACCAGCGGAACGCCGGCAGTTGCTGCACTCCTACCTGAGCGAGCAAGTGGCCCGGGTGCTCGGGCTGAGTCCTTCCAAGCTGGACGTCCAGCAACCTCTGAGCCATCTCGGACTGGACTCCTTGATGGCCGTCGAGTTGAAGAACCGGATCGCGGTTGACCTAAAGGTGAACGTGCCGGTGGTGAAATTCCTGCAGGGCTTTAGCGTTGACCAAGCTGTCACGCAGGTGCTTGATCAACTCGCAGCCGAGGTCGCCAACCCGATGACGCCTCTGTCCCCGGCAATTACCCAGCAGAGGGAGCACCTAGACGAGGGAAATGCGGAACATCTGCTGGCAAACCTTGGTCAGCTTTCGGATGAGAAAGTGGATTCGTTGCTCGCCGATATGTTGGCCGATGAGAAGTTTAGTGAATGAGCCAGACCTCCCAGCGAACAGCCGATCTTTCACCCAGTGAAAAGCGCACCCTTCTTGCGCAACTCCTGCGGAAAAAGGTGAGCGGGTTCAAATCGTTTTATCCTCTCTCCGATAATCAGCAGGGGATCTGGTTTCTGTCCCAGTTCGCGCCGGAAAGCGCGATTTACAATGTCAGTTTTGCAGCGCGCATCTGCTCCGAGGTAGACATCCCGGCTTTGCGGCGCGCGTTTCAGGCGCTGGTGGATCGCCATCCTTCCCTGCGGACCACGATTGCGGTGCACTCCGGCAAGCCCGTTCAACAGATCCACGAACATCAGCCGGTCCACTTCGAGGAGACCGATGCCTCAACCTGGCGCGGGGATGAGCTGCAGACCCGGCTGGTCGAGGAAACGCAGCGTCGGTTTGATCTGGAACGCGGGCCGGTCATGCGGGTGAATCTGTTCTCTCGATCGGCACAGGAACACATCCTGTTGCTGGTCATTCATCATATCGTGGTCGATTTCTGGTCCCTGGCGGTGATCTTGAATGAACTCGGCGTGCTGTATTCGGCGGAAAAGGCCGGGCGACCAGCGGCGCTCCCTCCCCTTGATCTGCAATACACGGACTTCGTTCGTTGGCAGGCCGAAATGCTGGCGAGTCAGGCCGGCGAACGGCTCTGGGACTACTGGGAGAAACAATTGGCCGGCCCGTTACCGGTGCTTAATCTGCCGACGGACCGGCCGCGACCGCCGATTCAGATGTTTCGTGGCGCGGAGCACAATTTCACTCTGAACGATGAACTGACCCGGCGGCTGAGGGCGCTCGCTAAGGCCGAGGGGGCGACGCTATACATGGTCCTGCTGGCGGCGTTCGAACTGATGCTTTACTACCACAGCGGCCAGGAAGACGTCCTCGTGGCTTCTCCCATGGCCGGACGGAGCCGGGCGGAGTTTGAAGGGATTGTGGGCTTCTTCGCCAATCCGGTTGTTTTACGAGCGAATCTTTCCGGGAATCCAACTTTCCGGGCGTTTCTGGGTCAGGTGCGTCAGACGGTATTGGCGGCTCTCGAACATCAGGATTACCCCACTCTGCGTTTGGTCCAACGACTCCGGCCGCCCCGGGATCTCAGCCGATCACCGCTCTGCCAGACCATGTTCGTGCTGGATAAACCGCACCGGGTCACAGAACAGGCCGTACCGGCATTGACAGGGGGCGAGATCGGGTTACGGATGGATCTTGGCGGGTTGGTAATGGAGTCGATCCCTCTGGGGCGCCCGGCCGCGACTATGGATCTGGTCATGTTGATCATTGAGGCGACCGGATCGCTTTCCACCTCTATCCGCTTCAACACCGACCTGTTTGACGCAACCACCATCGCCCGGATGGCGGGGCACTTTCACGCGCTGCTGGAAAGTGTCATCCGCGATCCGGCCGGCACGATCGATGGATTGGAAATTCTGACCGATGCTGAACGCCAGCAACTGTTGGTCGAGTTCAACCATACCAAGACCGATTACCCCCAAGACAAGTGCCTCCACCAATTGTTTGAGGAACAAGTCCAGCGGACGCCGGACAGCGTGGCCGTCGTGTTCAAAGCTGAACAGCTGACGTATGGAGAGCTGAACCGCCGTGCCAATCGACTGGCGCATCACTTGCGGGTGCTGGGAGTCGGACCCGAAGTGCTGGTGGGCATCTGCTTGGAACGCTCGTTGGAGATGGTCATCGGGTTATTGGGCATTCTCAAGGCAGGCGGCGCCTACGTACCTCTGGATCCTGCCTACCCGAAGGAACGACTATCGTTTATGGTGAGGGATGCGGCGGTGAAAGTTCTGCTGACGGACAACAAGCATAGGAACTTGTTTCCTTCCGCCAACGACCAGGCAATTTGCCTGGACTCCGACTGGCCTGTCATCGCACAGGAAAGCACCAGCAATCTCAACTCGGCGGCGATTCCTTCGAATCTGGCCTATGTGATGTATACCTCGGGATCGACAGGGGAGCCCAAGGGAGTGATGGTTCCTCACAGCGGTTTGGTGAATTATCTCTCTTGGGCCGTCAAAGCGTATTCGGTAGAGGCAGGGAGCTCGGTCCCAGTACACACTTCGATTTCCTTTGATCTGACGGTTACGGGTTTGTACACGCCATTGCTGGCTGGGGGACGTGTCGAGATTCTATCAGAGGATGTGGGCGGGCAAAGCCTGGTGACAGCGTTGCGGCAAGGCAAAGACCGCAGCCTGGTTAAAATCACTCCGGCCCACCTGGAGCTGCTGAGTCAGCAAATCAGTCCGGAAGAGGCGGCAGGCAGGACTAAGATGTTCGTCATCGGCGGCGAGAGCCTGTTGGCCGAGAGCCTGCTCCTGTGGAGAAAGTATGCTCCAGCGACACGTTTGATCAACGAGTACGGGCCTACGGAAACGGTGGTAGGCTGCTGTGTCTATGAAGTTGGGGTTGACGATCCGGGCATCGGCGCCGTTCCTATCGGTCGACCTATTGCCAACACGCAGCTATACGTTCTAGACCGCTATATGAACCCTGTACCGACCGGTGTGATGGGCGAGTTGTACATCGGCGGGGCTGGTGTGGCGCGCGGATATCTGAACAGACCGGAACTGACCAAGGAAAGGTTCCTTGACGATCCATTTTCCAGCCAGAGTGGAGCGCGTCTGTACAAGACCGGAGATGTGGCCCGTTACCGCAAGGATGGGACACTGGAGTATCTAGGTCGTGTCGACAACCAGGTAAAGGTGCGCGGGTACCGCATCGAATTGGGAGAGATCGAAGCAACACTGGCTAATCATCCAAGACTAAAATCCTGCGCAGTGTTGGCGCGGGAAGATGAGCCTGGAAACAAGCAATTGGTCGGGTATGTAATACCCCGAGTAGACGAATCGCCAACGGCTGAAGACCTGCGGCACTTCCTGAAGCAAAAGCTGCCCGAATATATGGTGCCGGCTCACTTTGTCTTTCTCAAATCCCTCCCCCTTACCCCGAACGGCAAGATCGACCGAAAGGCACTACCGGCGCCCGGCCGAACACGACCCGAACTGGACAAGGCATTCGTGGCGCCCCGTACTCCTACAGAAGAGCTACTGGCGGAGATCTGGGTTCAACTCCTCCACCTTGAACGGGTAGGAGTCCATGACAATTTCTTTGATCTTGGCGGCCATTCCCTCTTAGCAACCCAGGCCGTTTCCCGAATGCGCGAAGCCTTCCAGGTGGAAATTCCGCTGCGCCGTCTGTTCGAGGTACCGACCGTGGCGGGTCTGGCTGAAAGCATTGAGGCCGCCCTTCAGGCCGGGCAAAACCTATTGGCACCACCCATCCTGCCGGTTCCACGGACCGAAGACCTGGCTCTCTCATTTGCCCAGCAGCGACTGTGGTTCTTCGATCAATTGGAACCAGGCCTCTCGGCCTACAATACTCCGGCCGCTGTCCGCCTCAAGGGACCACTCAACTTGGCGGCGCTGGAGCAGAGTCTCAATGAAATCGTCCAGCGCCACGAATCCTTGCGCACCACCTTTGGGAAGGTGGAGGGACGTCCCACGCAAGTGATCGCCCCGACCTTGACGATCAAGCTGCCGATTGTTGACCTGCGGAATCTGCCCGCCAGTGAGCGGGAGACCGAGGTCCGACGATGGGTCACCGCCGAAGCCCAGCGGCCCTTCGATTTGTCCAAAGGCCCGCTCATACGCTGTACCGTTTTACGGCTGGGCAGCGAGGAACACGTCGGGTTGCTGACCATGCACCATATTATTTCCGACGGTTGGTCAACAGGAATACTGGTTCGAGAGTTGGTGACGCTCTATGTTACCTTCTGCGCCGGCGGGTCCTCACCGCTGCCGGCGCTGCCCATTCAATATGCGGACTTCGCCCACTGGCAGCGGCAGTGGTTGCAGGGTGAAGTCCTGGAAACCCAGATTGCCTATTGGAAGGAGCAACTGGCCGGTGCCCCCGCTCTGATTGATCTGCCCACGGACCACCCCCGACCGGCGGTGCAGACTTTCCGGGGCGCGCACCTATCGTTGGTGTTGCCCAAGCACCTGAAGGATGGGTTCAAAGCCCTTGGCCGCCAGGAAGGCGTCACTTTCTTCATGGCAATGCTGGCGGCGTTCAAGGTTTTGTTGTATCGCTACACGGGTCAAGACGACCTCATCGTGGGAACGCCGATCGCCAACCGTAACCGGGTGGAGACCGAAGGGCTGATCGGATTCTTCGTCAACGCACTGGTTCTGCGGACGGACCTTTCCGGCAATCCCAGTTTTCGGGAGTTCTTGCGGCGGGTGCGGGAGGTGTGTTTGGGGGCGTATAGCCATCAGAGTCTGCCCTTTGATCGGCTTGTAGAGGAATTGCACGTGAAGCGGGACTTGAGCCGCAATCCGCTCTTTCAGGTCATGTTCGTGCTGTTAAATGCTCCACTGCGACCGCTGGAGTTGCCCGGCTTGACTCTGGGCCTTGTCGGGGGGGACAGCGAGACGGCTCACTTTGATTTGACACTGCAGATCGTGGACACTGAGCAAGAACTGACGGCCACATTCGTGTACAACACCGATCTGTTTGAGGCGGGCAGGATTGCTCGGATGTTGGGCCACCTTCAGACCTTGCTCGAGGCTATCGTCGCTGATCCCGAACAGCGCCTCTCGGACTTGCCGCTCTTGGCCGATGCTGAACGGCAGCAGCTTTTGGTCGAGTTCAACGATACCAAGACCGATTATCCCAAAGACAAGTGCCTCCACCAATGGTTTGAGGAACAAGTCCAGCGGACGCCGGACAACGTGGCCGTCGTTTTTGAAGGAGAGCAGTTGACGTATGGGGAGCTGAACCACCGGGCCAATCAGTCAGCACACCGGTTGCGTAAGCTTGGGGTCGGTCCTGATGTGTTGGTTGCGGTGTGTGCCGAGCGCTCGGTGGATATGGTGGTCGGCTTGCTCGGGATTATGAAGGCGGGTGGCGCTTATGTGCCGATCGATCCGAAGTATCCGCGGCAGCGCTTGGCTGTCATGCTGGAGGACGCCGAGCCCTCTGTGTTGCTGACGCAAGAGCACCTGTTGAACATCCTGCCGGAGCACAGCATCCCAACCATTTGCCTGGATCGAGACTGGCACACCCTCATCGCGGAACCGACCTCGAATCCGCCAATGAATGCGACCGGCACCGACCAGGCGTACGTGATCTACACATCGGGATCGACGGGCAAGCCTAAGGGCGTTCCCAACGTACATAAAGGAATTGTGAACCGGTTGTTGTGGATGCAGGATGCCTATCGCCTCGACGGCAGCGATAGCGTTCTGCAAAAGACTCCATACAGTTTCGATGTTTCCGTTTGGGAGTTCTTCTGGCCGCTGATGACTGGGGCGCGTTTGGTAGTTGCACGTCCCGAGGGACACAAGGACCCCAACTACCTTGTGAATCTGATCATCGACCAGAAGATCACGACCATGCATTTCGTGCCGTCGATGCTCCGCATATTTCTGGAGGCCGAGGGCGTGGAACAGTGCAAGAGTCTGCGGCGAGTGATCTGTAGCGGGGAGGCACTGCCTTTTGAATTGCAAGAGCGTTTCTTCCAGCGACTCGGGGCGGAATTGCACAATCTCTACGGCCCAACGGAAGCCGCCGTCGATGTCAGCTACTGGCAGTGCACTCCAGACACTGGACTCTCCATTGTGCCCATCGGAAAACCAATCTGGAATACTCAGCTATATATTCTCGACAAACACTTGCAGCCCGTGCCCATCGGGGTTGCTGGGGAGTTGCATATTGGAGGAGTCAACCTTGCACGCGGCTATTTGAAAGAGCCAGAGTTGACAGCCCAGAAATTCATTCCTGATCCATTCGGCCGGGAAGCCGGAGCGCGTCTCTACAAGACCGGCGATGTGGCGCGATTCCTGTCCGATGGAAACATCGAGTATCTGGGACGCATGGACCACCAGGTCAAGATACGAGGGTTTCGCATCGAACTGGGAGAAATCGAAACCGCCCTGATGGAATGTCCCGGAGTGAAGGAGTGCGTGGTCCTGGCTAGGGAAGATGCGCCGGGCGAGAAGCGGTTGGTGGCCTATGTGGTCGCGGAGTCCACAGGGGATGAACTACGTCGCTTTCTCAAAGACAAGCTGCCCGAGTACATGCTGCCGGCGGTCTTCGTGCTGCTTGATGCCTTGCCCTTGATGCCCAACGGGAAGACTGACCGCGGGGCACTGCCGGCGCCGGATCTATCCAGGCCGGAGTTGGAGAAAGCTTTCGTCGCACCCCGCGATGACCTGGAACTCCAACTCGCGCACATCTGGGAGGAGGTTCTGGGCGTTCGACCTGTCGGGGTGAGAGACAATTTTTTTGAGCTGGGAGGACACTCTCTGCTAGCGGTGCGTCTGTTCGCCCTCATCGAGAGGCGACTGGGTAAAAAACTTCCGCTGACGACCGTCTTTCAGGGAGCAACGGTTGAGCATCTCGCCGGGGTTCTGCGTCAACAGGCCACGCCCGGCTCGCAGTCCTCGTTGGTAGCTATTCAACCTGGGGGCAGCAGGCGGCCGCTCTTCCTGGTGCATCCGGCGGGCGGACACGTTTTCCCCTACGTTCATCTGGCGCAGTTTCTGGGTCCCGATCAACCCTGCTATGGTCTGCAAGGCAGGGGAGTGGAAGACGGACAAGACCCCCACACGCGGATCGAGGACATGGCGGCCCATTACATTCAAGCCCTGCAAACCGTGCAGCCGTCGGGGCCGTACCTTCTGGGTGGATGGTCCATGGGAGGCGTGGTCGCCTTTGAGATGGCGCAGCAGCTTCACGCGCAAGGTCAGCGGGTGGCGTTGCTTGCCATGCTGGATGGCCGGATTCCCACTCCCGATGAAACGTTTCCGGAGGAAGATTCTGAGGCGATCTTATTGGTCGAACGTTACTTCGGTATTTCGTTTGGTCCAATAGCGTCCCTGGCGGGGCTTCCCAATGACGAACAGTTGGCCTTCATCCTGGAACAGGCGAAGAGAGCCGGCTTGGTACCCGCGGAGCTTGATGTTTCCCAAGCTCGCCGTTTTGTTAAGCTCCTCAGGAGCGACCTGTGGGCGACGCAGAATTACGGACTGCGTCCCTACCCGGGTCGAATAGCCTTCTTCAAGGCGAGTGAAACGCAGGAGGGGGCGTCATCTGACCCGACGATGGGTTGGAGTGAATGGGCCAGTGGCGGAGTGGAGGTCCACTTCGTTCCGGGCAATCACGCCAATCTGATTTACGAGCCTCACGTTGAAGTCCTGGCTGAGAAACTGACGGCTTGCCTCAACCAGGCGCAATCCGCGGAAGCGGAGGAAAATGGGGCAGCAGGAAAGATCGATCAATGACCAATGCAACCGCCCTTGACTCCTGGGTTGCCTGCCGCAAACCGAACCCACAGGCCCGCCTCCGTCTGTTCTGCTTCCCGTACGCGGGAACCGGCGCCTCGATTTTTCGCACCTGGCCGGATGGCTTGCCGACGGACGTTGAGGTATGCCCGGTTCAATTCCCCGGCCGGGGAACCCGGATGATCGAGACTCCGTACACTCAACTCTTGCCATCTGTTGACGCTCTCGCCCAAGCCCTTGCGCCGCTCCTGGACAAGCCGTTTGCCTTCTTCGGTCACAGCCTCGGAGCATTGTTTGGCTTTGAACTCGCCCGCCAGCTTCGAAGACAGTCTGGTGTTCAGCCGGTTCGGCTGTTTGTCTCTGCGGATCGCGCACCGCAGATCCCTCATCGAGGCCGGCCGATCCATGCCCTGCCCGAGGGGGAATTCCTGGACAAATTGCGTCGCCTGAATGGCATTCCCCAAAAAGTGTTGGAAGATGTGGAACTCATGCAGATCATGCTTCCCGTCCTGCGTGCAGATTTCGCCGTTTACGAAACTTACGCATACTCATTCGAGCCTCCTCTTAACTGCCCCATCTCCACCTTTGGCGGCTTGCAGGATGACAGGGTGAGTCGCGGCGATCTCGAAGCCTGGCGTGATCAAACGAGCGTTTCCTTTTCGCTGCGGATGTTTCCCGGTGACCACTTCTTCTTGCACGCAGCTCAGCCACTCCTTCTTCAGGTGCTCTCGCAAGAACTGCGAGGAGGCGGGTGAGAACCACCGCATGAAAGCAGCACGTATCACATCTCCTGTTCCTCCGTGGCGCACTCCACCAGCAACGTTAGTGTTAGGTAGCGATGAGGTTCATGTCTGGCGAGCGACCTTGGACCAGACCCCGTCACAGAGGCAGCGCTTCCTCCACAACCTTGCTGCGGATGAACAGGCGAGGGCTGAGCGCTTTTATTTTGAGAGAGACCGCGAGCACTTTATCGTCGCGCGTGGAGTGCTCCGGGCCATCCTCGGCGGCTACTTGAATCGAATGCCTGCATGCCTGTCCTTTTCCTACAGCTCTCATGGAAAGCCTGCCCTTGCCGGAGGATCTGACGGGGATGCGATCCGCTTTAGCGTGTCCCATTCCGGCGGAGTCGCTCTTTACGCGGTCACGCGTGGCCGCGAGGCGGGCATTGACATCGAGCGCATCCGTTCCGATCTGGCAGTCGCGGAAATCGCCGAGCGCTTTTTCTCACCACGGGAGGTTGCGATGCTCCGGACACTTCCCACCGAGACGCAGATCCAGGCGTTCTTTCGCTGTTGGACGCGCAAGGAGGCATACATCAAGGCCCGGGGTGAAGGACTTTCTCTGCCCTTGGACGAGTTTGACGTGTCGCTGGCTCCCGGGGAACCGGCCGCAGTACTCGGCACTCAACGAGATCCCTGCGAAGCTTCCCGTTGGTCTCTTCAGGAACTTACCCCTGCCCCCGGCTATGTCGCCGCTCTTGCCGTGGCAGGACACGGCTGGCGCCTTACGTGTTGGCAATGGCCGGACCCGAGGCCGCGATCACTCTGAATGTTGTAACTTCCCCCCCCCGAGCCCATCTCTCTGCGGGCCGTTTGACGATCCAATAAGCAAGCAAGGTAACGGGAGTGGCGATGATGATCGAGCCAACGAGCATGGCGGCGTAAGCATCCCAACCTTTTTGCAAAACGACCCACAGCCGTGCCTGATGCAACGCCAGCGGATGCTGTACCGGGAGAATCAATTTTCCCAATCGATATTCAGCCAGCCAGATCAAAGGCAATAGTGGGATATAGAGAATCGCCGCCGTTGCTCCGGCGACAGCGGAGATCACATTCCTCTTCAGCAGCCACGCCATCAGGGTCGCCACGATGATGGGGGATGGATTCAACGGAAGGAAACTGGCAAAAATGCCGATGGAGAAGCCGAATGCGATTTGGTCGGGCCGGGCATTGAGGTGGGACGGCTTTTGCCAAAACGCTCGGGCTCGTTGCTTCAGGTTGAGTCTGGCCATGGCTCAGGGCGCCGGGGCGGCCAGCGATACATCACTGGCGATTTGACCGTCATGCAAGCGAATCAAACGCCGCGCCCGCTCCATGACTTGAGGATCATGGGTGGCATAAACGAAAGTCGTGCCGTGAGCGCGATTGAGTTGTTCCATCACTTCAAGGAGAGCGGTCGCCGTCACCGAGTCGAGATTCGCCGTGGGTTCGTCCGCCAGGATCAGCGCCGGCTCGGTGACCATGGCTCGCGCCACCGCCACCCTCTGCTGTTGCCCGCCGGACAACTCTCCGGGACGACGGTCTTCAAGGCCGGTAAGGCCAATTTCTGAGAATAGCTTTTGCACTCTTTCTTTACGCTGCTCCACGTGAACGCCCTGCAGGAGCAAGGTGAATTCAGCGTTTTCCAGCGCGGTCAGGACCGGCAGCAGGTTGTACGCTTGGAAAACGAAGCCGAGGCGCTGCAGCCGCAGACGAGCCAGTTCCCCTGAGGATAAGAGTTGAAGGTTTTTCCCTTCCACCAACACCTCTCCGGATTCGGCTCGGTCGAGTCCTCCGATGATATTAAGCAGCGTGGTTTTGCCGGACCCGGATGGGCCGGCAATCGCGAGAAATTCTCCGGGGGCAACCCGTAGACTGATCCCGCGCAGTGCCGGAACCTCGATGGGCCCCGTGCGGTAGATCTTCTTCACGTCCTTCAGCTCCACCGCCCACTCAGTCATATCGTCCTCCAAATCATGATAAAACGTTACTTCTCGCCAAATCCCTTGCTTCAGGCCGTGTAGGCCGTGGTACCGAATCGGTCAGGGGAGGAGCTTGTGCGGGAGAGTGGCAGCAACGAAACTTCCGTTCACCGCCTAGCAGCCCGTGGTTAAAGTGAGTTTTTGGGCTTCGATGCCGAGAGCGCTTGTCAGGCGCATCAACCCGAAAGTCAGCCGAGATAGAAAGCGGTGGAGCGCTAGGGTGATGGACAAGGTGCCGA
>Ga0307372_10004224_pt1 | contig 22381 bp, 25 predicted proteins | sample OX1MG_FD_202533 | JGI IMG/M metagenome (GOLD analysis project Ga0307372, IMG submission 202533) | Soil microbial communities from Risofladan, Vaasa, Finland - OX-1 | ecosystem: Environmental > Terrestrial > Soil > Coastal area > Acid sulfate soil | place: Finland: Risofladan, Vaasa | collected...
TTCTCTTCACTGTGGGCAGGCTGGGCCTTGCTGAGAGTCCACGTAGCCGCTTATCCAGGGGTCGGTTATCACGACGCCGTTGCCGTATCCAATGTAGGAACGGTAAGGCTGATCGGACATGGTTCTCGACAAGACGTTGAAGTTCCCATTCACGTAGACTTGCACGTTCAAGTATCCGTTGACCTGGTTGAATTGGACATCGTACGACTGGACGACGGCAGAAGAATTTCCATTGTAGCCAGGGCACTGCGGTCCGACAAATTCAGTATTGTTCATGAAAGGGGATACGAACACGACGTAGTACGGCCATCCCGCCATTAGCTGCTCTGCCTTGGCATCAGAGGCCGCCGCCCCAATCACTTTCTGCTGCTGCGCTGTGAACCCTAGGGACGTGTTCCTGTCGGGAAGATTGTAGACCGAAAGGTGGGACACTTCATACGAAGAAGGAGCGACTTGCGCAACCGTCACATTCAGAACACTGTTGTTCACATAGGATATCTGATAGCCGGTGGACCAGTTTCCACCCACGACCTGAGAGCCAGTGACGTTGAGGACTACTTGCGCCCGGCTTGAATCTCCGAGTTTCTGGTTGAAGTACACGATATGATATTCGTAGGCGTTCTTGATGAACGCCTGCACCTGTGGAGAGTCGAGAGTACCGTTGGCTTGTGCGCTAGACGTGAAGAGGGGGTTAAGGGGTCCCCCTGCGCAAGGATTAGAGGTCCACGTCAAGTTCCCGACCGTCTGGACTTTAGGGCAGTCGTATGGATTGTTAGCGACCGCGGTCGGCGTTGCGGTGAGAGTCGTGATGGTAGCATTCACTGAACTAACCGCCGAAGATGTGTGTTCACCTGCACCAACCAGGGGCAACGCAAACGTCGCGAACCCTATTCCGGCGATTCCCAATGCGGCCAAGGCTATGGCCAATCTCCCGTAAGCCATGAAATCCAAGGTGGCGAGGTAAGAGAAAAACCCTTGCTGATCCTTTACACTTGATGCGCGTTTCTCATCAACCTACCCCGAGTGCGTGCCTTTGGTCTCCTGCTTCAAGAGCAAGTTTTGGTTCTCAAACAGGCTCCGTGAGACCATCGCCCTGGCCGCCAACTTTTTGGCCCCGAGATTCCGGCAGGGCGTGGTGGATAAGTGCAATACGACTCTAGTAATCCTGGATTTTGGCAGAAAATAGAGCACCCCCTCTGATGGTTGTTTCGGACATACACTACGAGAGGGCATATCATCATGATGTGTGGGAAGGCGAAGCCTTCGAATGGCTCATCGGAATAGTCAGGAGCATCAAGCCCGCGTCACTTATCGCGCTAGGGGATCTCGGGCACGCATGGTCGGCGGATGACTGGAAGAGCCTCGCTGACCTGACTCCCGTAAACGCAATCTACGGAAACCATGACAGTCCGGAAGTTCTTCGCTCGGCAAGGAACGGGAACGGCAGCAGAGTCTTGACAGAGGACGGCGAAATCAGATCGATAGGAGGACTGAGGGTGGGATTCATCAACGGCATAATAGCAAAGAAGGGCAAGTTGAGGGTCAAGGATGGAGTCCCAAGGCAGACTGCAGACGACTTCCTTTCAGCCGCTGCAAAGCTGGCTGGAATCGACGTCTTGGCCACACACGCCAGCCCGAACCTTCAGGAATACGGCACCCGCTATCATCCCAACGAGGAGTTTGAAATCCTGGACAGAATCATCAAGCAAATCAATCCTCCGTTGTCGATAAGCGGGCACCTCAGCGGACCATATACCTTGTCAAAGCTGCAAAGCACGACTATCCTGAGGATAGACAGTAGTCCGGCCGAACGACACTACGCCCTAATCGACTGTGGAAGCAAACAAATCAGAATTTTGCGCGACAACGAACTGGTTCAAACCGCCAACTTCGCACGGCCATCGTGAAGGTTAGCTCTCTCGACTTGAGAACTGGCGTTGGAAAGTGGGATTTTTGTGCACGGGTGACCTTCCAAAATGAAATGTAAAACGTGCGGCACCGCATTAACGAACGACAATTGGACAGTATCGAATAGGGCCCATGGATATCGTCAGTGTAGAGATTGCAAGAGACAGTATGATAGAGAGAGGTATCCCAGGAACAAAAGCGCGATGATGGCCCGAAGCCGGTTATGGCGCGAGGGTCACCCTGACGCGGTTCACGTAATACAAAGGCGATATGCCGATAAAATCAAACGGCTCGTAATAGCTCACTACTCAAATGGTAAGATGACTTGTAGCGGACTCAACGGTGAATCATGCAAATTCGGTTGCAATGATATGAGATGTTTGACGATAGATCATATCAATGACAACGGAGCGAGTCATCGGAAAAGCATCAGGGTCGCGGGATCGGCTTTCTATAAGTGGCTCATAAGACGTAATTTTCCCTCTGATTATCAAGTCCTTTGCTTTAACTGTCAATGGGTCAAGGAATTTGAGCGACGGAGGTTCGGTAAATCGCATTGAGAATTGCCTTTGCTACCGACATCCACGACAATCCCAAGACGATGGACTGGCTGGCGGAGGCAGTAAAGCAATACGAAATAGTGGCAGTCGGCGGAGACATCGGTGAATTGGGCCTGCTCTACAGAATCGTCGATTTCGCCGTGGGGAAGCAGGTCTTCATAGTCTTGGGGAATCACGATTACCCAATCGAAGAGATGTTCGCCGCGAAGAGCGTGCTGCACGGAACCTCCCTGAAGGTCGGGGATTTCACAATGGGAGGGATCGGCGGCTCGCTCCCCGTCTATGGCGGACCTCTCGAGCTCGACGAGACGGAGCTCCTTATCCTGGCGAGGAATTTGGGACCGGTCGACCTCTTGGTTGCTCATCAGCCTCCCATCGATACCGAGTGCGACATCGTCTACGAAGCTTTGGGCGAACTTGGAGCGAAGCACATAGGGTCAGTGGCAATCAGAAAATACATCGAAGAGACGCAGCCGCTGCTCGCACTTGTGGGGCACATCCACGAGAGCCCGGGCGTCGACACGATAGGAAGGACGGTCATCGTCAATCCCGGCCCGTTCATGACGGGCAACTACGCGGAAGTCGAGTTTGAGAAGGGAAAGGTGCCGAAGGTCGAGCTCAAGAAAACCGGAAGATGAGGAAGTGGCAAGAGTAAGCAGAAGTGACGCATCTTAAGTTGTGCTTTTCTTCTTGCTACTATCGCTGCCGAGAATTTCCAGTGTCTTGCTTACGAAGGTGTCAGCGTACTTGACAAGATTTTGAGCCTGACTCGACGAAATTACGCTCGGGGTGTCGTAGACGGCATCATTCCTGCGCTTTCTTGCCTTTTCGAACGCCTGGAGAACCTCTGGCTGAAACTTCGCAGAATAGACCGCTTGCACGAACTCTATTACCGTGACATGATGCTCTTGGCCTTTCGGCCTATATCCCTTCGAGAACATGAGTGCCACACCCGCCTGGAGCATCGCGTTGTAAGCAACATTGTGAGCCACCCCCCATTCTTCTATTCCCAGGATTTTCTTCGCCGAAGCGAGGTCATTCTTCGCGATCTCGACTTGATTCCTTATCTGATTCGGATCAGATTGGAACTTTTCAACTCGTCCTTTGTGCAATAGCTCGCTTAAATCCACTTTCTTCACCTAGTATCATGATTACGGGCGTTTTTGATATTTCTCGTAATAGCGGAATTTGATTCCGGGCCTTCTCGGTAAACTCGCTCTCGGTCCAAAGATTGTAGTTTACCTCGCGTCCCGTCTTCCTCTCAACCCCATTGACTGCCTTCAAGAGCGCGTCTTCGTCCATGCCGGCGACGACGAGCAGGTCGACATCACTTCCCTCGTTCTCCGTCCCTTTGGCAAAGGAGCCGTAGATGAGGGCATACTTGACCCGTTCAGATCGCAGCCTGCTCGCGAACAACTCGTCCAAGAATTCGTACTTCAGGAATATCCTCTTCAGCTCGTCATATATCACGCTCTCTCTGTTGATCTCGTACAACCTGAGGTTACCCTGGATACTCCTCTTCACCAAGGCCAGACTCAACAAGAGCGCGCACTCCTTCACCACTCCTGAGGGAGAAACCCCGATTTTCCGCGCGATGTCGTTGAGATGGAACTTTGAGGTGGGATTAAGAAACAGCAACTTGAGAATCAGGATCTGGGTTCGCGATCTGAACAGCCTCTCAAGCGGGCTCTTCAAAAAGACTGTCTCGCGCGACTTCGGCCTCGCGCGGAGAATTGCCATCTGAACCGAAGTCAATCCTTCACCGCGTTCGGGCTTCACAGCCTCCATTACGCCGCCATTGATCAGCAGCAGCCCGATGCCGAGGTTCCTGCAGGCGGTTACGATTTCCTGGCTTCCTCTCTCCTTCGGCACTGCGAGGTAGGCAAGGTTTGTCGCGTGCTTGTAGTGAAGCGTTTGTTCAAGCCCTAGCTTCAGGTCGCCAAGGTTTCCTTTGACCTCAACCGCCGCGATTTCCTTGTCCTTGATTGCGACAATATCCGCTATCCTCCCCCTTAGCTTCACTTCCCGTGAGACCTTCCACCCTCTGCTTTCGAAATACTCGGCCACTTTTGACACAATCGCAACTTCTGCGACCAAAGTCAAAGCCCTATTTCTCATTTGAGAACAATCATTCTCTAAATAGAAATGCAGGTATTAATAAAGCTAACCGCGCTAAGGTGCTATCCAGGCTTCGGTTGGTCTAGCGTGAGATGCATTCGGAACCAAGCGACAACTGGACAGAACCCTGACGAGCACCTGAATATAGTTGCAAGAGGATTAGGAGGGTGCTGGGAATTGTCGGTGTAAACTCACTTTGCCAAAGCTCAGCTCAATTGAGTTCCGTCAGACGCATGACGGGGTACCCCAGACCGATGTAGGAATCAATCGCATAAATACGCGTTTCCGGCTTGATTCCTTGAAAGAGAAGGACGCCGTTCTTCTTCCAGAGTTTCAGATGCCAATTGGCAATATCCACGATCGTGCCAAGTATATTCAAGCTTGGTCTTGCCAACACAATCGTCAAGTCTTTAGCATCCCTGTTTTTTGCGATGGCGGATCCAATTTTGTGCACGACCTTCTCACTAGCGATCATGGCGTAATTGCCAGCCAGTGTATCATAGCCGACCCAGTGAAAGATCGGTTGACGGCCCGTGGTCTTCTTCAAATTTCCGTAAACCTCGCTGAACCTGCGTTGATACCCGAGATCGTCTGACACATTTGTGATAAGGTGCTCGTGAGGCTTTGATTTACGCGCCGTCACTATATTGTACTCGACTACTCTCAAGTACTGACTTACGCTTTCATCGGTCAGATACGGCACAAGCAAGTTCCTGATTCCATCGCCGGCTTCTTCACCGGTGGTGCTGAACACAGCCCCCCTCCCCTGGGAGATAAAGTTCATGGCAATCCCGTGACTCAACAAGTTGATTTCTTCAAGTGAAACGTTTGATTCGGCTTCGACCACAACATATGTGCCGGATGGAAAGCCGCCTCCGATGACTCTATCCAAGTCTGGGCTGCCAGTTGAGAGCAGATTACCAGAATCTGATATCGGCTTCCATTTCTTTGGTCTATCTGGGGTCGCTAGATTTGTCTTAAGCGTCTGAAAACCCTTCATGTTGATTGTGTAGAGCAAGTCGTCTCGTCCTATCTTCGTTCCTCTCATTTTTCGAATTTCCATTTCTCTAGGAAGAGTGTGTTTCAAATTCAACACGCCGTCAGAAACAAACTCTTCTGATCCGATTCCCAGACCTGACTCTCCCGTAGGCTGTTCCCCTATCACCAAGGTAGTGCAACCTGTGAATGAGATCAACTTGGAGAAAATTGTATCCATCATCTGTCTGGCTTTGTACGGATTATCTTGAGCCTGCGCTATCGACGAAAAAGAATCGATGACAAGCCTCTTCGGCTGCAGACGGATAAGCGCGGCCACGATCTTCTCCGAAATCGTGCTTGTGGTCAGCTTCGATGTAGTCAGCAGTTCGATGTACTCGAATTTCTTACTCTCCTCCAGAGACTGGAAATCGAATCCGAAGGCTTTCATATCGCTGTAGAAAACTTCTTTCGTCTCGGAGAATGAAAAATACAAGCCAATTTCATCATGGTTCTTGGCTCCTCTGTAAATAAAAGTCGAAGCGAGTAAGGTCTTACCTGTCCCCGGATTGCCGGTGACATAGATTACGCGATTCCTTGGGAAGCCCCCGCTCAGATAAGAGTCGAGAACCGAATCACCCGTAGGTATCCGTTCAATCGACCCTTCTTCTTTTTCTTTCTTCTTAGTAATGGTTGATTGACTCAACGGCACGGTTGAGACGCGCAAATAATTTAAGTTTTTTTAAGAAAAAATTAAGCTTGGTACTTTCTCTGGACGGGGAGGTGTTGTCCAGTCTTCGGTTGGTCTAGCGTGAGATGCATTCGGTACCAAACGACAACTGGACAGAACCCGCGCTAACTTCGCAATTCTGGCCATTCAACAGCCGTTCGACTTCCGACTCGGCTAACTCAAGGGAGGTCGATTCTGTGTAGGCCCCGGTGGCCAACCATTTCAATTCTCGAATTACCAGATGACCGTCAACGCCGTCGCCAGTTAGAGATTTCCCTCTCGAACCTTTTTACCAGGTGCTTTGGCGAACCTCCCACGTGTCTCAGAGCATACGGGGAGGCAAGTGCGCGGTATGCGGGAAGGACAAATCAAACCTGTCAGACCATCACGTGCTTGATCTTGAGGGCAAGAAGACAGGAGTCAAACTTGTGGTCTGTCGCGACTGCCATGACGTGCTGGAGCAATACCGCCAAGCCTTAGAGCGCCTGCAGAAAGCTACATCCCTATCGCAGTCTGCAGAAGGCAAGAAAGTCACACACACTTAATCGCGCACTCTCGCGGACATCATTCACATGGGAAGCTTGAGAATCGCCCTGCCATCAGGGAGGGAAGCCGCGTACTGGCACCCTTGCTGGATGTATTGCTCCACCTCTCCGGCTTGGATGACCTTCTGCCTCTTTCCGCGTCGCTGCGCCATCCACTGATCCAATATCTTGGATGAAGCTTCATTGCTTCAGCATCTCTGCAACAGCCTTTCTGGTGCCAGCCTTGGCCCACTCTATCTCCTCTTTCACCTGCTTCCTGCTCTTTGTCTGCTTCTGAAGCTTCGATGTTATCGCCTTGAGCTCGCCCATTCGTTCTTCACTGTAAAGCGTCCGTTTGATAGCAAATCGAATGAACTCGCTCTTCGATGCGTACTCTCCAGCTTCGACGAGCATCTCTATCCTCTCAGAGTCCTTGTCAGGAAGGTTCAGGAGCAGCTTGCTTCCCATTCTTTCACCTATATGTGATGTATATGCACTGCATATATTTATTCCTTCAGGAGTTCTCTGGTCTTCCAGACCTTGAATCGCCCTTTCACCACCTCAAAATCCTTGTCAGTTGACCATATTCCGTCATGGCCCGGAATCGTCAGGGCAAGGGCAACCAGTGGAACGTCCGACCTGTCTCGCTTACCGATCAGCTCATCGGCCTCCTTCAGCTTGTTCTTGGTGAAGTCGCTGGAAGCAACGACTACTGGCATAGACCTGATCATCTTTCGGGCCTCCTGCCGGCTCAACCCCCTCTTGGCGATGATGACTCTTTGGATTTCAGAGATTACAAAATCCGTCGTGACGAAGATGTAGTCCCCGGAGAAGAGAACCTTGTTCTCAAGACCTCTGTAGACGATGGCGGAGTAGAGCACCGTGGTATCCACCAGTAGGACACGAGGTCTGGATGCCATGGGAGCTTACTCACAACGACAACTTGACAACGGCCTCAGAGTCGGGGAGCTGGGCGATGTATTCCCACCCCTGACTGATATGAGCCTTCAGCTCGCCGATGGGAATCACCTTCTGCCTGTTCCCGTTGTTGGCCATGACTCCGAGCAGCTTCTCTCGCACCATCTTCTGGAAGTCCTCGTCCTTGATGCCCGATAGCTCAAGCTTGTCGACGTCCTCCTGGCTGTACCCGGCGACCTGAATCAGGATCTCCCTCCTGAAGGACTGCTTGATCTCCTCCTGGCTCATCCCCCGCTTCCGCAGCATTATCGTGACAGCTTCCATCCCCTTGAGATAGAACTCCCTCATCTGGTCTTCCGTGTATCGCCTATACGCAGAGTCGAGGAAGAGCTTGTGCCCCATGAGCGCCTCTGCTATGTCCCTTCCCAATGGTTGCAGCATCTGCGTGAAGAAGAACTTCCTGAGACAGTGGATGTGGATGGTATTCCTTCCTTGGTCGTCCTTCTCCCCCAGTCCAGCGTTCTTCAACGCCAATGAGAAGATGTGGTCCGCATTCCAGTATGACATCGGAAGGTTTCCGGTCTTGTGCTCCTGCCCACGGGTTGATGTCGGGAAGACGTAGTCGCCGGGATTGTTGATTCGGTCACGCAGGAATTCCTTCAAGAACGTGACCGCCTCGTCGCTGATGAAGCAATACCTCGGCTGTCTGTCCTTTGTCACCTCTGCCCTAAGGTGTATCGTCGCTGGGTTCTTGGACAGATCGATATCCTTCACCCTGAGAGTAAGGAACTCTCCCACCCTCATTCCGCTCGATGCAAGCATCGTGACAAGGGCCTTTCCGCGGGCATCGGTGTGTGTAAGAACGCTCCTGAGCTCTTCCTGCGTCGGAACCCTGTCGATGGTGACCGCGTGATACCTGGGGAGGTCGACCTTCACCCTCATCTTGGCGTTGTCCAGCTCGAAGTCGTTAATGGCGAGGAACTTCTTCACGGCCGAGAGACGGTTCCTGAGGGAGTTCGGCGCGAACTTGTCTTTGAGCATCCAAGCCACGTATCCGTCGAGGACCTTGTAGACGTCGTTCTTCCTCATGTAGGCCAGAGCGTCGTTAGGCAGCATCTCGAGGTAGCTGCAAAAGTCCATCATCCCTCCGGTAGAGTTCTCGACGCTCTTCCTTGAGCCGCGCCTCCCCACCTTCTCCAGGTAGGTCTTGAGTTGAACGACTACCTCGTCCCGATGATCTCTCCTCCACTCGTAGGCCTTCCGGTTTAGGACCTTCATGCAGGGCGGGAGGTCAGTCCCACCCCGCATTTAAGCCTTGACAGGTAGCAGTTAACTGTTAGATGTCGAAGTAGAGGTAGAACTCGTACGGGTGGGGCCTTGCAGCGACCGCCTTTGCATTAGCCGAGCCCAACTCGACGATCATCTCGACCATGTCCTTCGAGAAGATGCCGTCGAGGAAGCTCGAGTCGCTCTCCAGCGCCTCAAGGGACTCGAACAGACTCGTCGGGAGCTCCTTCACTCCGTAGGACCTCTTCTTCTCAGGTGTGAGCTTGTAGATGTCCTCGTTGATCGGACTTCCGGGGTCCATCTTCTTCTTGATCCCGTCGAGGCCTGCTGCCATGATCGCCGAGAAGGCGAGGTATGGGTTTGCAGAGGGGTCAGGGGTCCTGAACTCTGCCCTCTTCCTCTTCTCCTCGCTGGCGCCCTTGTGATAGACAGGTATCCTCACGTTCGCAGAGCGGTTCGCCTTGCTCCACGCGACGTAGATCGGGGCCTCGTATCCTGGGACCAGCCTGCGATAGGAGTTCGTCGTCGGGTTGGTGATAGCCGTGAGCGCGCGGCTGTGGTTCAGGAGGCCACCGACGTAGTATCTCCCGATCTGGCTCAGCTCCGCGTAGCTGTCGCCGGAGTCGTAGAAGGCGTTCTTCGAGCCCTTCCAGAGGCTCGAGGAGACATGCATGCCCGAGGCGTTGTCGCCGAAGATTGGCTTAGGCATGATCGTGGCGATAAGACCTCTCTTCGCGGCGATGTTCTTTACCACGAACTTGTAGCTGAGGCAGCTGTCGGCCATCGGGACGAGCGAGTCGCGATACATGTCGATCTCGCACTGCCCTGCCGTCGCGACCTCGTGGTGGTGCGCGTCGTTGACCACTCCGAAGTTCTCGTCGAGCAGGTATGCAACCTCGCTCCTGTAGTCCTGTAGCGTGTCCTGCGGTGGGGCTGGGTAGTAGCCCTCCTTCCACCTGATGGGGAGGTTGGTGCCTCTCGACTCGACCGCGCTCTCGACTGAGGTGATCTTGTAGCCGATGTCGAACGGGTTGTTGACCTGCCACGTCGCGCTGTCGAAGACGAAGAACTCTATCTCGGGGCCCCAGTAGGAGTCCGTGAAGCCGGCCGCCTTCATCTTCTCTTCGGCCTTTTGGGCGATGTACCTGGGGTCCCTCGAGAACCTGCCCTTGCCGAAGCCCCACTGGATGTCGCAGATCAGCCTCCCGGTCGGGTACCTCTCGTCGCCCCAAGGGATCAGCGCGTAGGTCGACGGGTCGGGGACGAGGAGCATGTCCGACTCGTAAATCTCGGCGAAGCCCTTGATAGAGGAGCCGTCGAGCTTGGCGACGCCTTCCTCGAAGATGTCTTCCTCGAGCATGTTAAGCGGGATTGAGACGTGCTGGATGCGCCCTGGCACGTCCATGAACTGTAGGTCAACATACTTCACGTTCTTCTCCTTGATCTCGGTCATCACTTGTCTGGAGGTCCTCTTCCTTGAGACGAGGCCTTTTGGAGTATGGTCGAACGGCATTGGCTCCGGGTCGGCCTCGAATATGATATAAATCTTGCGTCACACATGGCCGCTTGTTTACATATCCGTGATAAAACTCACCAAATGGCTAATATATGGGCGGCTGAGATAGCAAATGCATTGGACAACCTCGACAAGATCATCCTGAAGGAGCTCATGATGGACGCGCGGCAGTCCTTCCGCGACCTCTCGAAGAAGGCCCACGCCTCGGTGGTCACGGTCGCGCAGCGGGTCAGGAAGATGGAGAAGGCTGGCGTGATAAGGGGATACTCCGCCCTGGTGAGCTCAGAAATGCTCGGGTACGAGATAACCACCGTGACCGAAGTGACTGTCTCCAAGGGGAAGGTGCTCGAGGTGGAGAAGGATATCGCGAAGCTCTCGCACGTCTGCGCGGTCTACGACGTGACCGGAGAGGAGGACAGCATAGTCATCTCGAAGTTCAAGAACCGGGAGGAGCTCAGCAACTTCGCGAAGGAGGTGCTCGCCCTGCCACACGTCGAGAGGACCAACACGCACGTGGTGCTCAACACCACCAAGGAAGACTTCCGCAGTCCGTTCATCCTCGACTGACAGCCCCCTCGAGGCAAATGACCTGCAGAGCCATCGGCTCTTGAGGACTTCTTCCATGTGACGACGACTCAAGGGCTTACGAGAGGCGCTACCACGAACATGCTCAGCAGGAGGATCGTCAGGACAGTCGCGGTTATTGCCACGAAGGCGTATCTCTTCTCATCTATGAAGAGGAATATCGAAATGGTCACCCTCGCTAAGGGAGTCGCCAGGAGCACGACCAACCCGAGGTCGATGATCGCGTAGGGCTTGGCCGATGCGACGCCTTGAATCAGGGGGACTAGCCCGATCAGAAACCTGTTCTGCGAGTCAAACAGCTGCTCCGCGGTCCCCATCGGGTAGTATCCCGTCTGGCCTTCCAAAAACAGGAGAACCGTGCCCAGGGCAACCAGGGTGAACGAGACGATGACGCCGTAGCGCAGGACCAGGCCGATTACCGCCCTGAAGTCGGTCTTTCCCTCGGTCACTTCCCTCTACACTCCGTGGATGAGCATCTCGACGGCGAGAAGCACGATGATCGGGATGAACAACTTCCTTATCGACGAGTTCTTCGCCCTGACCAGGATCCTGGTGCCGGGGACGGACCCAAGCACGACGCCCATCATCACGGGCGCAGCGACGAACGGATTGATGTAACCGGCCAGGTAGAAGATCCCGGTGCTAGCCGCGGCCGTGACCCCTATCATGAAGTTGCTCGTTGTCGAGGAGACCTTCATCGGGAGCTTCATCCCCACGTCGAGGGCGAGCACCTTCAGCACACCACCCCCGATGCCGAGGAGGCCGGAGATGAGGCCGGCCGCGTACATGATGACGAGCCCCAGGGGCGAGCGCGTCGCCTGGTAGTCGACCCGCACCCTTTGCGCCTGGTCGTAGTATTCCCCATTCAGCTCCAGCCTCCTGCTAATCGCGTCAGGAGTGACGCCGGAGGGCAGCTCCTCGCCGATCCTTCTCAAGAGCGGCAGCACGGACAGCAACAGCACTATCCCGAAGGTGACGTATACCACCCCCTCGAGGTTCGCCCGCGCTAGGGCTATCGTCAGCACCGCGCCCATCACCGCGCCCGCGGTGGTCGCCAGTTCGAGGAACATCCCTATCCGAAGGTTGGTGATTCCGTCCTTGACGTAGGCCGACGCGGCGCCGCTGGAGGTCGCTATGACGGAGACGATGCTCGCGCCGATGGCAAAGAGGGGCGGGACGCCCAGGAATATCGTCAGGAAGGGCACGATGATCACGCCTCCTCCGAGGCCCAGAAGCGAGCCAAGGATCCCGGCCAGAAACGCCGAGGCCAATACGAGAAGGAAGAACTCCAACGGGTCCAAGGTCTAGGTGCAACCCAAGGGTCAGTGGTGCGCCCCGAGCAACCCGAGGCTCGAGAGCTGCGAGCTCAGGGGGGCTATGCTCCCGGGGTCCTTCTCAATCACGCGCTGGAGGGCCTCGCCGTAGAGGGTAATGATGAGGGACTCCCTCCCTCCGCTCAGCGGCCAGTCCTGGTGCTCTTTGGCCACCTCGGCGAGAGAGTAGGCCAGGCGGTCGGCAAGCTTCTCCATCTCGCTGCTCGACAGGGCTATCGTTATTCCTCTGAGCGCTCTGAGGATTGCGAAGACGCCTCTCAACCTCTCCAGGTTGACATCGAGGAAATACCTTCGCAGGTCTAGCGGCACCTTGGCGTAGTCCGCTACGAAGTACAGGGCGTCGGCCGTGTAGAACTTCTGGATGATGCCGTGCTTCTCAGGCTCGCTCCTGGCAACAACGACCATCCCCGCCGCCTTGAGCTCCTTCAGGTGATAGTAGACGGAGGGGTCGGCGATACCCAGGCGCTCCGCGAGCATCTTCTGGGTGAGCTCCTCTTCTGCGAGGTGTCTCAGGATCTGCCTTTTGATGGGGTCCACTAGCAACTTCGCCACCTTCTGATCTGGGATTACCCTTATCGCTACCCTGACCATCCGCAATTATTAGGACGGATTAAACGATTATATAAATCTAAACGCTAGCGCAGTGTCTTCGTCGCTGGTCGGTCGGTCAAGAGAAGACCCAACTCGGCGCAGCGCGAACGGTCACCGATGAGTAGATATTCTCGCAGGGATGCGTGGGTGTCGATGAGAAGAAGGAATGCCGATCTTCTGGTCATTCTTGCCGCAGCCTTGGGATTCCTCTTCTTCGTCCCTGTGCTTGGCGTTCCGCAATATCAAGCCCAGTCCCAGTCTTGCAGCGCTGCCTCAACCCAGGAACCCGCACAAGCAGAGCCAGAGCCGTTCGAGCCTTGCACAGCGCCTGAATTCGGCTCGGTCACGTACTCAGCCTTCGGTGCGGGCGGCGTCTGGATGGAGGACGAATACGCTCACTACTACGTCGTGTGCGCCTTTGGGCCGACGAGCTGCAGCTGATGCGCATCGCACGGGCGTGACTTTGTAAGGTACCGCCGCTTGCGAGGCCTGGAGGAAGCGACAAGCGCCGGCACAAGATCAGGCGCTGTTGCATTGACGGTTTATTTGGAGTCGCGTTGCGCGTCGGGTGATTCGGGAGGCTGTCCAATCTTCCGAAACGCAGCTATGAGAGCCACCATTACCCCAACGAATGCAATGACACTTCCACCTATTTGGCTAACACTCTGAATGATGATGCGAGAAGGCAATTCGAACCTTCACAAAATGCATTCTGTCCTTGAAGCTGTTGCAGCGCAAGCCTCTGATAATATCCAGAAACCTCCAATAGCGTGAGTCCTACAGCGAAGAGCACAACACCGATGACGATTCTTCGTGTCTCTCTGTCCACAGTCGCAGGCAAGAGCCCTTTCCTTATTTATCACCCGCCATGCAACACGTTTTGAAATCGCCCGCCAATGCGACGGCACCCAAGATCAAGCCCCGACAATTCAAATACCAGGCCTGTCACGAAAGCGTGACTTGCAAAGAGAGAATCCTGATCTTCCGGCCTACCAGATCGTGGTCGACGACGTGACGGGCGGAGAGATCGCCAACATAATCAAGGGCTACATCGCGGTCAACGGCGAGAAGATCCGCTTCAAGGGCATCGCGTACGGGCGCTACGGCGGGCAGAACGTCGCTCCGAGGCTCTCCCCGATATCGAAGAAGAGGGTCAAGGCGGTCTTCGGGGACGTCTCGAAGTTCGAGGAGGACCTTCAGCAGAAGCTGGTGAGTGGAGACTTCGAGGTCGACCCGGTCGCAGCAGAAGCCTCAAAGAGGAAGGAAGAGCAAGAGCACCGACACACGCACTCGTGAAAAAAGTGATTTTCATGTTACTCGAAGGTGTTTGCGTCCGGAGGCGCTGAAGGCTTGAATCTCATAGTTGGCGGGACGGGATTCATCGGCGGGCACCTCGCGGAGTACTTCTTCCAGGAGGGAGAGATCTCGAAGGGGGTCTTCCGCAAGGGCTCGCACCTCAAGATACTCGACCAGTGCGGGATTCAGATCCTCGAGGCAGACCTCCTCGAGAGGGACTCGCTTCACGAGGCCGTGGACGGGGTGAACGTGATCTACAACCTGGCGTCCCCGACCCCTGACCACGAGGGGCAGGGCGACTACCTCGAGCCGAACACGAAGGGGCTGCGCAACCTGCTTGAGGAGGCCGAGGAGCACGGGGTGCAGGACTTCGTCCACCTGAGCACCCTCGACGTCTTCGGCTTCAAGAAGAAGAAGGTCGGCGCGAGCGAGGTGGCAGTGGACGCGCCGCCGTCGCACCCCTACCAGAGGGCGAAGCTCCAAGCCGAGATGGAGATTCAAGAGTTCTCAAAGAAGGGCGGCGAGATGCGGCTCAAGGTCGTCAGGGCGGCGAGGGCGACGGGTCCCCGGGACACCACGCTCGCGCTACCCTTGCTTCGGATGATGGAGAGCGGAAGCGTCATCCTCCCGTCGGGGAGCGACTCGCCGATGTCCTTCACCCACCCCAAGGACGTGGCGAAGGCCCTCTTCAGGGTAGCGACGACGGGGGAGGGCGGCAAGGTGTACCAGGTCAAGTCCTTCGACGCGGCACCGGAGGAGCTTGCCCAGGGCGTGGTGAGTGCGTGCGGGAAGAAGGCCCAGGTCAAGCGCGAGGGCATCTTCGCCAAGACAGGTCTGCCGCCATACACCACGAGCCAGCTCAGGGCAGGGATGCTCCTCGAGAAGCAGGATTCCTGGAGCGCCATCTCTTACTCCCCCGATTACGACCTCCGGCGTACGAGCGCAGAGATAGCCGAGTGGCATGTGAAAGAGCCATGGCTGACCGAAAGCAGGCGGACTTAGGCCCGATCCTGCGCGAAATCGCGAAGATGGTTCGCGAGAGCAAGGACCCGAGGGCCACGGCGCTCGCCGAGCTCAAGGACGCGGAGGACGGCAACCCCTTCAGGATACTCATCGGGACGATACTCTCCCAGCGGACCCGCGACGAGAGGACGACGCTAGCCACGGAGAGGCTCTTCCGCAGGTTCAAGGGGCCCAGGGAGCTTGCGGGGGCGAAGGAGGACGAGGTGAGGGAGCTCATCAGGCCGGCCGGGTTCTACAACATGAAGGCCAAGAGCATCATCAAGGTCGCGAAGCAGCTCGTCGAAGAGTTCGGCGGCGAGGTCCCGTCCGACTTGGAGGCACTGATGTCGCTCCCTTCTGTGGGCCGGAAGACCGCGAACTGCGTCCTGGTCTACGGATTCGACGAGCCCGCAATCCCTGTGGATACGCACGTGCACCGCATCTCCAACAGGCTCGGGCTGGTGGAGACCAAGACCCCCGAGCAGACCGAGGCTCAGCTCGTCAAGAGCGTCCCAAAGAGATACTGGCTGGAGCTCAACGAGCTCTTCGTCCGGTTCGGGCAGACCACCTGCAAGCCGGTCGGGCCGAGGTGCGGTGAGTGCACCCTCAGGGCTCGGTGCAAATACTACAGGCAAGTCGTCAGGCCGAAGCAGCTCAAGACCGCGCGCGCACGCTAGACGCCGGAGGCCTCGTTCTGATACCTGCCGCTGTAGAGCTCCTTCGCGGGCGCCTCGTTCCTGATGAAGACGAGCTGTACGAGCGCCTCGTCCTTGTGGACCCTGGCGTCCAGCGGCGTGAAGATGGTCTGCGTGGGCTCGCCTGAGTAGCCGCTGTCGAAGACAGCGCTCTCGAGCTTGATGATTCCGAGCCTGTTGACCGTGGAGCGGGGGAAGGCGAAGCCGGTGCAGTCGGCGGGGATGGTCACCTTGGGGAACCGGAGCTCGTAGAGGTTCCCCTTGAGAAAGTCGTAGAAGCCCTCCTCGTCCGGGACCACCAGCTCCTTCACATCCCTGACCTCGGCCTTCTGGGTCTCCCGGCCTCGCGTCGCGGACGGCGCGATGTAGCCCCTCTCCTCGCCGTGTAGGTAGATCTTGAAACCGCGCGGGACGAGCTTGACCTCCTTCGGGGAGAGGTCTACCCCGTTCGGGTTGACCTTCTTGTAGGAGGAGCACGACTTCGCGACCTCCTTTCCGCTCAGGACTGACACAGCGCCGGCAAGGGTCTGGGCCGCGGATAAAAGCGAATCCCCGGCGCGTCAGCTCTTCCTGGACCACAGGAGCGTCTTGCACTTGTGGCAGACGATCCCGTCGAAGACGACTCCCTTCTTGTCCTTGACCGCCTCCACGGACATCATCGGTCCTCCGCAAGACATGCATCTGGTAGGGGACGGCCCCTGTGCGAGCTTGCCCCAATCCATCATGTAATACGTTAGGAAGAGTGGCGATATGTCTGTGTCCAAGCCTAACTCCACACCAGCATAGAGTTCGTTTTGGGAAAGTGTCTTCGTTTCGAAGGCAAAGAGTGTTCGCCGTGAAGAGGGTTAAATGACCATTTAGTCTTGACGGTGGTTGACTCTTGAACGCGGAGACCGCGACCGCGTAGCATGGCTACCCGAGACAGTTAAAACGTCTATCGGATGTGCGAATGATGACGACGATGGAGAAACTATTCGCGCGGTCGATCGAGGATGCGAAGAAGCTCATCGACCTGACTGAGGACGACCACAGGCTCTTCGAGCGGGTGGAGGCGGCCTGCGACGAGCTGGTCCTGCCAGAGTTCGAGAGGTACGTCGAGAGGAAGTTCAACGAGAAGATACCCGAGGTCGTCAAGAAGCACCGGCTCATGGGAATCCCCATCGCGAAGAAGTACGGGGGCGAGGGGGCGAGACCCCTCGTCCATGCGCTCGCGCTAGAGAGGTTCGGGCAGCTCGGGCTCGGCGTCATCACGTTCATCGACGTCCACCAGGCGCTGGGGAGCCTCACCGTCCAGGAGTGGGGGAACGAGGAGCAGAAGCAGAGGTACCTGACAAAGGCAGCCACGGGCGACGTCACCTTCGCCTACGCGCTCACTGAGCCCGAGGCCGGGAGCGACCCGTCGGCGCTCAAGTCGACCTTCAGGAGGGAGGGCGACAGCTACTACGTCACCGGGTCCAAGTACCTCATCTCGAACGGGTCGGTCGCCAACAAGCTGATTGTCTTCGCCTACCCCGAGGGGCAGACGAAGGGGATGACCGCGTTCCTCGTGGACAACAAGGATCCAGGCTTCTCCGTGGAGATGAGGATGGAAGAGAAGATGGGTCTCTTCACCTCGGACACGTCCCTGCTCACGCTAGACAACGTCAGGGTCCCCAAGGAGGACGTCCTGGGGGAGGAGGGCAGGGGGCTACCCGTCGCCTACTCCGCGCTCCTCAACGGGAGGCTCGGGATCGCCTCCGGCTGCCTAGGGGTGATGGAGGACTGCATCAACCAGGTCAAGGAGAGGGTGACCTCAAGGGTCCAGTTCGGCAAGCCCATCGGGAAGCACCAGCTCATCCAGAGGCACATCGCAACGATGGTCGCCAACCTGGAGTCGTCCCGGTGGCTGGTCTACCAGGTGGCGGTCAAGAAGGAGGAGTACGACAACAACAAGGGGAACCTCGAGATGAGGACGGAGGTCGACAGGGCGAGCGCGGTGGCCAAGTACGTCGCCTCAAGGGCCGCCTACGGCACCGCCGACGCCGCGGTCCAGTGCTTCGGGGGGTTCGGGTACTCCATCCTCTCCCCTGTCACCAAGCACCTGCTCGACACGCGGGTCGCGAGGATCTATGAGGGGACCGACGAGATAATGGAGCTCAAGATCGCCTCGACCGTCCTCGGTAGGGAGTTCGAGGCCTACAAGTAGGCCGAGCTCGAGTCATCGGATAGGTTTCGCAACCCAGCCCGTGATGGACAGCAAGTGTCCGTCAGGGTCGCGAAAGTCGGTGGCACAGAGGTCGCTCTTCTCGTTCCCGGTCACGGCTCGAGGAGGTTGTGAGAAGTCGATGAGCGACTGGAGAGTCTCGTATGCGGACATCATGTCGGGGACTTCAAAGGAGAGCTCGATGTCTCCCGGGACGGGTTTGCGCCCGATCGCCCGGATTGCGAGCGCGACCCCACCAGCATCAAAGAAGACGGACTCGCCCTCGATCTTGCCCGTCAATATCATGGTAGAACTTCTGCGACCTCTCGAGGTTGCTGACTAGGACGATCACGTTGGCGAGTTTCACGAAACAGCTGAGTCGGAATAGAATTTGAATCTGCCCCCCAAAAGGCAGGATTGAGACGCGGACTAGTCCATGTAGTCGAGGAGTGTGGCAGGCTTGGTCGCCTGCTCCTTCTCTGACTTTTTCTCCGTACGGTTGGGAGAGACCATGCTCTTCATGAACTTCTCCCTCCTCAGGCTGCTGTAGAAGTAGGCCTCGTCCACCGTCCCCTCGGCGAGGAGGACGATGACCTTCCCGCGCATCGTCCTCCCGGTGCGGCCCTTCCTCTGTATCGCCCTGATCTCAGAAGGGACCGCCTCGTAGAAGACCACGAGGTCGACGTCAGGGACGTGGAGGCCCTCCTCCCCGATGCTGCTGCTGACGAGGACCTTGAACTCGCCCTCCGTGAACTTCTCCAGGACTTCGGTCTGCCTCTTCTGGTCCATCCCCTCGCTGTCGGTCTTGTTCGCCTGTCCTACGAACCTCTGCGCGCGCACCCCATCCTTGGCGAGGGTCTCGACTATCGACTCTATCGTGTCGCGGTATTGGGTGAAGATGATTATCTTCGAGTCGGGTTTGCCGGCGAACTGTGACTTGACTATTGACCTGACCTCCGTGAGCTTGGGGTACTCGATGCCCTGGATGCGCTTCGCCTCGTCCTCGAGCATGAGCCACCTGTGGTCCTTCAGGAGTGCTGTGGCGGACTTGCCCTGCTCTGGCTTCTCCCGCATCCGCTTGAGGTACTTCAGGAGGACGTCCACCCCCTGCGTCTCTGCGAGCTCCAGTGCGTGGTTCACCATTATGGCCTGAGCCTGGTTGATGAGGGCGCCGTAGAGGTAGCCCTTGTTGCCTCCGCCCGTCTTGAGCCTTGCCAGGATTGTGGCCCTGGCCTGCAGCAGCATCTTCTTCGAGAGCCTGGTGCGCGGGAGGAACCCCGACTCCATCAGCTTCCCCACCTTCTCGTTGTGGACGTCCCGCAAGATGGCGAGGAGCTGCTTGTATTCTTGGGGAAGCGCGACCTTCCTTCCCTCGAACTCCGTCTGCTCGACGTAGCCCTTGACGTCCTCGTCCTCCTCGCTCCTGGCCTCGACGTGCTCGATGAAGAGGCTCTGCGTTATCTCGTTGATCTTCTCCCTCGAGCCCCCGGGGGAGGCCGTCAGGCCGAGGATGAGCGGAGTCCATGCCGTCTCCCTGTAGACCTTCGCGACCTCCGTGTATGAGTAGTCCTTCACGGAGCGGTGGGCCTCGTCGAAGACCAGCAACACGACGTCGTTCAGGTCGACGCGCCCTTGGCGCAGGTCGTTCCTCACGGTCTGGGGGGTCGCGAAGACGAACCTAGACCTCCTCCAGAGGTAGCTCCGCTCCTCGGGCGGGTTCTCTCCCGTCAGGAGCGCGATGTCCTTGCTCTCGAGGGAAAGGATCTGCTTGAATGAATTGAAGTGCTGGAGGACGAGCGGCCTCGTGGGCGCGAGGACGACCACCTTCCCCTTCGGGAACTTCTCGAGCCTGAGCCTCGCGACGAGCAGCGCGATCAGCGTCTTCCCCAGGCCGGTCGGAAGGACGACGAGGGTGTTCGCCTGGGAGGCGGCTTCGGCTATCTTCTGCTGATACTCTCGGGGCTTGAGGGTGCTTGGGAGCATGAGGAGGATTATCGCTTCAGTTCGAGATTATACAAAAGCGTTTGCCAGTTCGAGGGCGTCTTTGGTCGCGCGGTTGCTTCCGGTGGGAAATACGCACATATAATGAACGGTCCAGCCTCTGCATCAACCGGATTTGGACCAGATCAGGGTCGAAGCCCCCGCCTCCTCGGCCAACCTAGGCCCGGGGTTCGACGTCTTCGCACTAGCCCTCGACAGCCCCAGAGACAGCGTCCGCCTGAGGCTCGGAAGCGGCTCCGGAGGGCGTGCGCCCTCGGTCAAGATGGCAAGGGTCACCGGCCTTGAGGTCCCGATGATGGAGGCCGAGAACGGGGCCTGCGTGGTGTGCCTCGAGATGGCCAAGCAGCTCGGGGTCAGGAACGAGATTGTCGTGGAGCTCGAGAAGCGCGTCCCCATCGGCTTGGGGATGGGGAGCAGCGGGGCGTCCGCGGCCGCGGCCGCTTTCGCCATGAACGAGCTCCTTGATCTGGGGCTCTCCTCCGACGAGCTGATCTTCTACGCGGGGAAGGGCGAGGCGGTCACGTCGGGGTCCCCGCACTATGACAACGTCTCCGCCTCCATCCTCGGAGGGTTCGTGGTTGTGAGGGGAGGGGCTGGCGAGAGCCCGACCGCGGTCAGGTTCGACCCGCCGGCCGGCCTGGCCGTCTGCGTCGCGACGCCGGTCGTGAGCCTCCCCCGCAGGAAGACTGAGTACGCGCGGTCCCTCCTGCCGGGGTCCGTCACGCTCGAGACGCTGGTCTCCAACGTCGCCAACGCCAGCCTGATGGTCTCGGGCTTCGCCAAGAAGGACATCAAGCTCATAGGTAAGGGCATGACCGACAGGGCGGTGGAGCAGGCGAGGAAGTCTATGATCCCGGGCTACGACCGAGTCAGGTCGCGGGCGATGGACGCGGGGGCGGAGGGCGTCTGCATAAGCGGCGCGGGACCCTCCATGCTGGCGATGGTGGATAAGAGGCGGAGCCAGCCCGAGAAGGTCCTGGGGGCGATGCTCGCGGCCTTTGGGCAGGACAAGGTCAAGTCGAGCGGTTACGTCACGCGGATAGGGAGGGGAGCGAGAGTTGTCAAGAGTCGCTGAGGGGTGGACGCAGAGGTGCGTCGGCTGCGGGGCGATCTACGAGAACGACGTGAGGAGCTATGTCTGCAGCAAGTGCTCAAACCTTCTCGAGCTGGTCAAGGACAGCCCTGTCTCGAGGACCGGGCTTTACGGCGAGTCCAGGGAGCCAGGTATCTGGCAATACAGGAAGGCCCTCCCGATCGAGCCCGATGCCAAGGCGGTCTCACTCTCTGAGGGGCACACGCCCTTGGTCTTGGTGAGCAGGATCGGGGAGAAGTTCGGGCTCAAGGGCCTCCACGTCAAGAACGAGGGGCAGAACCCCTCGGGCTCGTTCAAGGACAGGGGGATGACCGTCGCCGTCACCCGCGCGGTGCAGGGAGGCTCCAAGCTCCTGATATGCGCCTCGACGGGCAACACCGCGGCCTCGATGGCGGCCTACGCGGCGAGGGCAGGGGTCACGGCGATGGTGACGGTCCCTGCGGGGAAGGTCGCGTCGGGCAAGCTAGCGCAGGTGTACGCGTACGGCGCGAAGATAATCAGGGTGGAGGGAGACTTCGACGCGGCGCTGGCCATCACGTTGAAGGTCGCCGCCGAGATAAAGGAGCTATCCGTCATGAACTCCGTCAACCCTTACAGGATAGAGGGGCAGAAGACCAACGCCTACGAGATCTACGAGCAGTTGAGGTTCAAGGTCCCCGACTACGTCGTCCTTCCAGTGGGGAACGCGGGCAACATCAGCGCGATCTGGAAGGGGTTCAAGGAGCTGAAGGAGTGGGGGATATCCAACTCCCTCCCCAAGATGGTCGCGGTCCAGGCTGCAGGCGCCCAGCCCATAGTCGAGGCGTTCCAGCACGGCCGCGACTCGGTCATACCGGTCCAGCCGAAGACCATCGCGTCCGCGATAAACATAGGCAACCCGGCCTCCTGGAAGAAGGCCCTCGCAGCCATCAGGGACTCGAAGGGGATGGCGCTGGCCGTGACGGACGAGGAGACCATAGCGGCGAGGATGGACCTTGCCTCGAGCGAGGGGATATTCGTGGAGCCGGCGAGCGCCGTCCCGATAGCGGCGGTGAAGAAGCTGATGGGCAAGATAGAGAAGGACGCG
>Ga0307372_10004225_pt1 | contig 22376 bp, 21 predicted proteins | sample OX1MG_FD_202533 | JGI IMG/M metagenome (GOLD analysis project Ga0307372, IMG submission 202533) | Soil microbial communities from Risofladan, Vaasa, Finland - OX-1 | ecosystem: Environmental > Terrestrial > Soil > Coastal area > Acid sulfate soil | place: Finland: Risofladan, Vaasa | collected...
CCTCGGGATCGGTGACCTTGAGGTTTCTGGGATCCCCCGGTACCACCTGCACCGTAGCGCCCGTCGCCTCCACCAGCGCCGCGTCGTCGGTCGCCTCGCCGCCACCGGCGTGCGCTCGACGGAGCACCTCCGCGATGAACGCCTGCGGCGTCTGAACGCTGACCAGCTCCTCACGGCCCAGGGTCTCGACCACCACGTCGGGCGCACCGCTCCACCCGGCGGGTCGACCAACCCGCTTGAGGGTGTCGGTGACCGGGACGGCGCAGATCGCCCCGCTCACCCCGGGTCCGTCGAGGGCCTTCACCACCTCCACGAACAGCCGGGGCGGTGCGAGGGGGCGCGCGGCGTCGTGAACCACGACCACCCGGGCGTCGGCCGGCACGGCACCCAGCCCGTTGCGGACGGAGGCAGACCGTGACCGGCCTCCCGCCACGACGATGTCCGCGCCGAACGAATCGTCGGTCATCCCCTCGGGAAGCACGAGCACCACATGGCCCAACGCCTCGCGGCAGGCGACCACGGACCACTCCACCACCGGCCTCCCGCCGAGCAGGGCGAATTGCTTGGCGCCCCCGAAGCGGGTCCCGGCGCCCCCGGCGACCACCACCCCCCAGACGTGCTGCATCGAGCCAGGGGTCAGGGCAACGCGTCGTTGAGGCGCTGCTCCGCAGCCTCCTCGTCGACACCGAGAGCGAAGGTCAGCTCGGACACCAGGATCTGGCGGGCCCGGCTCAGCATGCGCTTCTCGCCGGCCGAGAGCCCCTTGTCCTTGTCCCTGATCGAGAGGTTCCGCACCACTTCGGCGACCTGGTAGATATCGCCGGAACGGAGCTTCTCCGAGTGGTTCTTGTACCGCCTCGACCAGTTGGTCGGCATCCGCGCCTCCTTCTTGCGAAGGACGGCGAACACCTCCTCGACCTCCTCGTCGTTGATGACCTCACGGAGGCCCACACCTTCGGTGTTGTCCGCCGGGACCATCAGGGTGAGATCGCCGTACGCCAGCTTGAGGACCAGGTACTCGCGCTTCTCCCCGAACGCCACCTTGGTCTCGCGCCGCTCGATCACCGCGGCACCGTGATGCGGATAGACGACTTTGTCTCCAACCTTGAACACCGGGCTCCCTCGATCTGCGCGTGGCGCCAGCAACCGCTCCTGAGCCGGCCTCGTCATTGGGGCCGCTGGCGGGAATGCACGTTCGCGCGATTCCTGGCCGAACGGCGTCTTTCTATTCTACCCGACCGGACCGCACCGCCCGCAGGCGTTCAGTCATAGCGCTCGAGGATGCTGGCTTCGACGATCCGGGCCAAACCGTCCTTCACCGCCCGGGCCTTGGCCCCGCCGACCCCGCCCACCTTCTCGAGGTCACCGAGCGACGCCTGCAGGATGCCGGGCAGATCCGTGAAGCGTTCGACGATCCGGTCGATGATCACGTCGGAGATCCTCGGCAGGCGGTGGAGCAGCCGGTACCCACGCGGCTCCACCTCGACGTCGAGCCCGCCGAGGGCTCCGCCGAGCCCCAGGGTACCCGCGACCATCACCGGATCGGCGAGCTCGTCGGCGGTCAGGCGGTGGAACGCTCCGGCGGCCCGGTCGATCAGGCGCTCGCGCTCCTCGCGCGAAGGGACCTTCCCCTCCCCCGGGCCGTCGGCGGTCTCGCGGGCGACCACGTAGTCGCCCAACACGAGCCGGAGCGCCTTCTCGGCCCCGGCAGCGAGCTCCTGGAGCTGGAGGTGGATCAACCGCCCGTCCTCGCCGAGCTCCACCAGGTAACCCTCGATCTCGCCGGCGATCCGCACGATCATCTCCCCCGGCTGGACGACGGCGACCACGTCGCGGACCGAGACGGTGTCCTCCACCTCGAGCGTGGACAGCGCGGCGATCGCCAGGTCGAAGCGGTTCTTGAAACGCTGGAGGGTCGAGAGCGCCTGGCCGGCGCGGTCCACCAGCCGGTGGGTCCGCTGCACGATGTGCCTACGGTCGTTGCGGTAGACCGAGATCGTCGACATCGACCCCGACACGGTGATCACGGGGACGTCGAGCGACCGGGCGACGCGTTCGGCCGTGCGGTGGCGGGTCCCGGTCTCGCTGGTGGGGATCGACGCCCTGGGCACGAGATGGACGTTGGCCCGGGCGATCCTCGACGCGTCGGAAGCCAGGATTATCGCGCCGTCCATTTTTGCCAGCTCGGAGAGGCGCTGTGGGCTGAACTCGGCGTCGAGCAGGAACCCGCCGGTGCAGATCGACAGGACTCCCGCGTCGTCACCGACCACTACCAGGGCGCCGCGCTTCGCCTGCAGGACGCGGTCGAGACCGTCCCGGAACGGCGTGCCGGGAGCGACCAGGGCCAGGATCTCCGTCAGGGGGTGGCTGCCGCGCTCGACCACGTGCGAATGGTACCTGGGGGGAGGGCCCGCAACCCCCCCGGCACCCCTGCCGGACCGATCACCGGGCCGCCCACCGCCGGAACGGAACGGCCGCGGTGCATCCGATGGACGGCCTCGATCGCCTCGATGACGGTGCCCACCCGCACGACCGTCATCGGCCAGGATCCCTCGGGCGTCGACCAAGGGACCAGCGCCCGGCTGAACCCGAGGCGGGCCGATTCGGCCAGGCGCCGGTCGATGTGGGGGACCTGGCGAAGCTCCCCGGCCAGGCCCACCTCACCCAGCGCCACCAGATCGGGCGGGAGGGCCGATCCGGTGACCGCCGACGTCACCGCCAGCGCCAGCGGGAGATCGGCGGCGGGCTCGGTGGCGCAGATCCCCCCGGTGGCGGACACGAAGATCTCCGCGCCGCCGAGGTGGAGACCCACCCGGCACCGCAGGACGGCCAGCAGGAGTGCCAGGCGGTGGGCATCCACCCCCTGGGCGCTCTGGCGGACCGGTGCGTCCGGCGAGCCCGATCCGGAGGCCAGGGCCTGCAGCTCCACCAGGATCGCCCGGCGCCCCTGCAACAGGGGGGTCACGACGCTTCCGGGCACCTCGGTCAGGCGATCGCCGAGGAGCAGGGCGCCTGGATCGGCGACGTCCTGCAACCCCGTCTCGCCCATCTCGAAGAGCCCGACCTCGCCGGTGGGCCCGAAGCGGTGCTTGACGGCCCGAAGCACCCGGAGCGAGTGGTGGCGATCGCCCTCGAAGCCCAGGACCGTGTCCACCAGATGCTCGAGCATGCGGGGACCGGCGGGGTCACCCGCCTTCGTCACGTGCCCCACCAGGACCAGCGCCGTCCCCGACTCCCGGGCCGACCGCGTCAGACGCTCGACGCACGACCGTACCTGGGCGAGGGTGCCGGGGGCGCCGCCGATGGCGGCGTCGGCGATCGTCTGGACGGAGTCGACCACCACCAGCTGCGGCCCGACGGACGCCACCGCCCGCGCCGCCTCCTCGACGTCCGCCGTCGCCGACACGTACAGGCCGTCGGAGAGGGGCCCCAGGCGTTGGGCGCGGGCGCGGACCTGCGGTGCCGACTCCTCGGCCGAGACCAGCAGGCACCTCCCGCCCCGCGCGCTCCAGGCGGCCAGGACCTGCAGCAGCAACGTCGACTTGCCGATCCCCGGCTCGCCGAACAGCAGCGTGATCGAACCGGCGGTCAAACCCCCCGCCAGGACCCGGTCGAACTCGGGCACGCCGCTCGGCCGGGGCGCGCAGCCGCCCGGGTCGACGGCCGAGAGGACCACGGGCTCGCTCCTCGGGTCGCCCGGGGGGCGCGGGGACGCGCGCCGCGGGGCAACCTCCTCCACCAAGGAATTCCATTCGCCGCAGGACGAGCAACGGCCTCCCCAGCGGGGGCTCACCGAGCCGCATCCGAGACAGCGGTACTCAACGGTCGTACGGGCCACCTCGGCACCATACGGCCCGGGTGTGTCAGTCGGTCGTCGAACCGCTCCCGGCCAGCTCCATCGGGGGCGGTTGCACACCCTCGACGGCTCGGAAGGTCAGATGCGGACCGTCGCCGCCGTCGATCGCCACGTCGTCGACGTCCACCACGATCGTCTCGCCGACCCGGAACTCCTTCCACAGGATCCGCTCGGAGAGCGGGTCCTCCACCAGCTGCTGAATGGCCCGCCGAAGTGGCCGGGCCCCGAGCTGCGGGTCGTAGCCGCGCTCGGCCAGCAACGTGCGGGCGGCGGGGGTGAGCTCGAGCCCGAGCCCCTGCAGGGCCAGCTGGTCGGCCGTCCGGGCGATCATGAGGTCGACGATGGCGATGACCTCCTCGCGCGTCAGCTCGTGGAAGACGATCACCTCGTCGATGCGGTTGAGGAATTCCGGCCGGAAGTGTGCCTTCAGCGCCTCGTTCACCTTGGCCTTCATCCGCTCGTAGGTGACCGCCTCGGACGTCTTGGCGAAGCCCAGGGAGGACTTGCGGAGGTCCGCGGTACCGAGGTTGGACGTCATGATGAGGACGGTGTTCTTGAAGTCCACCGAACGCCCCTGGGCGTCGGTGAGCCGTCCGTCCTCGAGGATCTGCAGGAGTGTGTTGAAGACGTCGGGGTGGGCTTTCTCCACCTCGTCGAACAGCACGACGGAGAACGGCTTGCGCCGCACCGCCTCGGTCAACTGCCCGCCCTCTTCGTACCCGACGTAGCCGGGGGGCGAGCCCACCAGCCTGCTGACGGTGTGCTTCTCCATGTACTCGCTCATGTCGAGCTGAATGAGCGCGTCCTCGTCGTCGAAGAGGAACTCGGCCAGGGCCTTCGCCAGCTCGGTCTTGCCGACCCCGGTCGGGCCCAGAAAGATGAAGGAGCCGCTCGGGCGCTTGGGGTCCTTCAACCCGGCCCGGGTGCGACGGATCGCCCGCGAGAGGGCGGCGAGCGCCTCCTCCTGCCCGATCACCCGCTTGTGGAGCTCGTCCTCCATGCGAAGGAGCTTGGCCGTCTCCTCCTCGGTCAGGCGGTAGACGGGGATCCCCGTCCAGTTCGCCAGCACCTCGGCGATGACCTCCTCGTCGACGACGTCGAAGAGGTCGACCCCCTCCGCCCGCCATTCTGCTTCCTGGGCGTCCTTGCGGTCGAGCCGCTCCTTCTCCTGGTCGGCCAGCTTCTTCGCCTGCTCGAAGGCGCCCCGCTCGATAGCGGACTCCTTGTCGGCCCGGAGCCGGGTGATCTCCTCGTCGAGCTTCTTGTAGCTCGGCGGCGTCGCCATGCGCCGGATCCTCAGGCGGCTCCCAGCCTCGTCGATCAGGTCGATGGCCTTGTCCGGCAGGAACCGGTCGGCGAGGTAGCGGTCGGCGAGGTTCGCCGCGGCCACCAGTGCCTGGTCGGTGATGGTCACGGCGTGGTGCGACTCGTAACGGTCGCGCAGCCCCTTCAGGATGTCGATCGTGAGGGCGACGCTCGGCTGGTCCACCTTGACCGGCTGGAACCGACGCTCGAGCGCGGCGTCCTTCTCGAGATGCTTGCGGTACTCGTCGAGCGTGGTGGCACCCACGGTCTGCAGCTCGCCCCGGGCCAGCATCGGCTTCAGGATGGAGGCGGCATCGATCGCCCCTTCGGCCGCGCCCGCACCGACCAGCGTGTGCAGCTCGTCGATGAACAGGATGATGTCGCCCCGGGTGCGGATCTCCTTCAGAACCTTCTTGAGCCGCTCCTCGAAGTCGCCGCGGTAGCGGCTCCCGGCGACCAGTGCGCCGAGGTCGAGCGTGTAGAGCTGCTTGCCGAGCAGCGTCTCGGGGACGTCGTTGGCGACGATCCGCTGGGCCAGGCCCTCGACGATGGCCGTCTTTCCCACACCGGGCTCGCCGATCAGCACCGGGTTGTTCTTGGTGCGGCGCGAGAGCACCTGCATGACCCGCTCGATCTCCTTCGCCCGGCCCACCACCGGGTCGAGCTTGCCCTCGCGGGCGTGCTGGGTCAGGTTGCGGCCGAACTGGTCGAGCACCGGCGAGCCGGTCGGCGTCTCGGACCCCGTGCTCCCGGTCCCTGCTCCGACCGGATCCTTCCCCTGGTAGCCCGACATGAGCTGAATGACCTGCTGACGCACCCGGCTCAGATCGGCACCGAGGCTGACCAGCACCTGGGCGGCCACACCCTCGCCCTCTCGAACCAGGCCCAGGAGCATGTGCTCGGTCCCGATGTAGCTGTGGCCGAGCTGGAGCGCCTCGCGCAAGGACAGCTCGAGCACCTTTTTGGCCCGGGGGGTGAACGGCGGCGACCCGCTCGGGGCGCTCCCCGCCATCCCGATCGTCTCCTCGACCTTCTCCCGCACGGCCTCGAGCGAGATGCCCATCGACTCGAGCGCCTTGGCCGCGACGCCCTCGCCCTCGTGGATCAGGCCCAGCAGGATGTGCTCGGTCCCGATGAAGCTGTGGTTGAGCAGGCGCGCTTCCTCCTGCGCCAGCACAAGAACTCGTCGGGCTCGATCGGTGAAGCGTTCGAACACGTGACCGCCTCCATTTCTTCCTTCGTCATGAGTGTACAAGCCGGACCCGTGATGGGCGCCGCAGCACGCCGGCCGGTCCTCGGACCTCGGGGCACCCGCCACGCCACGACGATCTGCTGTCGCTCCCTGCGGGTGTCGCCTATCGTTACCTCCCAGTGAACGCTACCGAGGCCCTCGATCTTCCCCGCGTGGACGAGGACCTGCAGCGGCTCGAGGCCCTGCTCAAGAGCTCGGTCACCACCGGGGACGGCTTTCTCGACGAGGTGACGACGCACCTGATCGGGGCCGGCGGCAAGCGCCTCCGTCCCCTGTTGGCCCTGGCCTCGGCGACCGGCGGACGCAGGTCGGCGGGTGAGGACGACCTGCTCGGGGGGGTGTCGGTGGAGCTGGTCCACCTGGCCTCGCTCTACCACGACGACGTCATCGACGAGGCCACCGCCCGGCGAAACGTCCAGAGCGTGAACAGCCGGTTCGGCAATCTGGTGGCCATCGTCGCCGGTGACTTCCTGCTGGCCAGGTCGGCGGCGATCGCCGCCGACCTGGGCACCGAGGTGGCCCGGTTGCTGGCGACCACCCTCGGCCTGCTCTGCCAGGGGCAGGTGACCGAGGTCCGCTCCGCGTTCCAGACGAGCCGGACCGTGAACGACTACCTCGCGGCGATCCGGGGGAAGACCGCCGCCCTGATGGCCGCGTCGTGCCGGATCGGTGCGCTGATCGGGGGCTCGCCGCCGCACGAGGTGGAGGCCCTCTCGGAATTCGGGCGGTGCTTCGGCATGGTCTTTCAGCTGCGCGACGACGTGCAGGACGTGGTCGCCACCGACGACGAGCTGGGCAAGCCGGGTGGCCAGGACCTGGCCGAAGGCATCTACACGCTCCCGGTCCTGATCGCGCTCGAGGACCCGGACGCGGGGCCCGAGCTCCGCCAGCTGCTCGGCCAGCCCTTGGCCCAGCCCGAACGGGACAAGGCCCGGGCCATCGTGTCGGCATCGCCGGGCGTCCGCGGGACGCTCGAGGTCGGACGGCGTTACTCGGCCGAGGCCAAGGCGGCCACCGCCGGGATCGGTTCTCCCGAGCTCGCCGCCGGCCTGGCCCGGGTGGCCGACTCCTTCCTCGACGACCTGTCCTGACTCCCGCCGGACGAGTGCACCGGGGGCCCAGGCCCGGTGCTCAGCCGGGCAGGTCCCGGGTGTTGCGCTCGTAAACGATCCGCAGCCCGTGGAGCGTGAGCCACGGCTCGACGTGCTGGACCGAGCGCGCGTGGGGGGCGATCAGCTCGGACAGCCCGCCCGTGGCCACCACCGCCGAGGGGCCCAGCTCTTCCATGAAACGCCCGCAGAGCCCGTCCACCTGGGCGGCGAAGCCGTAGAGGACCCCCGACTCGAGCGACTCGGCGGTCGAGCGCCCGATGACGCGGCGCGGCTCCACCAGCTCCACGCGGCGCAGGGCGGCCGCGTGCTCGAAGAGCGCCTCCATGCTGATGGCGACCCCGGGGGCGATGGCGCCGCCCAGGTACTCGCCCTTGGCCGACACCGCGTCGAAGGTGGTCGCGGTCCCCAGGTCCACCACCACGCACGGGCCGCCGAAGAGGTCGTAGGCGCCCACGGCGTTGGCCACCCGGTCCGCGCCGACCTCCTTGGGGTTGTCGTACAGGATGGGCATGCCGCTCCTGACCCCGGGGCCGAGCACCACGCACTGCACGGAGCCGAACCAGCGGGCGGCCATCTGGCGGAGCTGGCCGGTGGCCCGCGGGACGGAGGAGCTGACGGCGATCCCGGTGACCGAGCTGCCGATGTCGAGACCTTCGAGGTCGAGGAGCTGGGTCAACAGGACCGCGTGCTCGTCCGGTGTGCGCGCGGGAACCGTCGAGAGGCGCCAGTGGTGGGTCAGGCCGCGGCGCGGCTGGGTGTCGTCGCCGGCCACACCGATCCCGAAACCCACCACCGCGTCCTCGGCCTCGAGCGCCGCTTCGTCGCTCTCGCCCAGCGAGTAGAGGCCGATGACCGTCTCGGTGTTCCCCACGTCCATGGCCAGCAACACGGTCAGCCCTCCCTCCCCCGGTCGGGAAGAACGAGATCGAGGCCGAGATCGAGAGCCGGCGCCGAGTGGGTCAGCGCGCCCACCGAGACGAGGTCGATCCCGGTCGCCGCATAGGCGGGGGCCGTCTCGATCGTCACGCCGCCCGACACCTCCACCAGCACGGCACCGCCGGGTGCCGTCGAGCGCGCCAGCTCGACGCATCGGGCGACCTCTTCAGGGGCCATGTTGTCGAGGAGCACGGCCCCCGCCCCGGCCTCGCACGCCTCGCGAACCTGCTCGGGACGGTCGCACTCTACCTCCACCATCCGCCCCGGCCAGGTGGCACGCGCCCGTCCGACCGCTTCGGTGATGGACATCCCGCCGAGATGGTTGTCCTTCACCAGCACGGCGTCGGACAGGTTGGCCCGGTGGTTGTGACCTCCACCCGCCCGGACGGCCGCCTTCTCGAGCGACCTGAGGCCCGGCGTGGTCTTGCGGGTGTCGAGGACCCGCACCCGTGGGTCGACCGCCTGCACGGCCGTCACGAAGCGGCGCGTGAACGACGCTATCCCCGAGAGGTGGCAGAGGAAATTCAGGGCCGTCCGCTCGGCCGTCAGGACCTGGCGGAGGGATCCGGACACGGTCGCCACCACGTCCCCTGGTGCCACCGTCGTCCCGTCGGGGAGGTGCCACACGACGCGGATCCCCGGATCGAGCTGCCCGAACGCCTCCACCGCGCACGCCCGTCCGGCCACCACGCCGTGCGCCCTGGTCACGACGACCAGCGTGGCAGTCCGCTCCGCCGGCACCAGTGAGGCCGTCAGGTCGCCGAGGGGGAGCAGGTCCTCCGCCAGTGCGCGCGCCACCGCCTCCATCACGGCGGCACGGGGAGGGTCGACCGCTCCGGGCACCTCGGCTCGCACCCGCGGCCCGCCGGTCACCGGTCGTCCGAGGGGACGCCGCCGCTGCCGTTCCGGTTGTGCACCAACCGGCATCGCCACCGCTCGTCGGTGCCGGGGAACTCCACCCGTACGTGTGCCCCCCGGCTCTCGTGGCGCCCGGTGGCCGATCGGAGCAGCGCCCTGCCCACGGTCAGGAGATTGACGAGCTCGCCGGCACTGCCCCAGTCCGCCGCCGGGGCGCGGGTCGGGTCCCCTCCTCGCCCCTCCTCCAGCTCGCCGAGGACCTCGTCGATCGTGCCGGCCGCCGAGCTCAGCGACGATGCCGAGCGGACCACCCCCGCCCCCGCCGTCATCGCCGCCTGCAGGCGCTCGCGGAGCTTCGCCACGCCGGGGCCGGCGTCACCCCACACGCCACCGCCGGGGCCCGACCACACGGCACCACCGGGGCCCGACCACACGGCACCACCGGTGCCCGACCACACGCCACCGCCGGGGCCCGACCACACGGCACCGAGCGACCCGGTGCCGGGCGCCTCGTCGGGGACGGGTCGCCCGGGTATGACGCCGGCCTCGGCTCCGGAGGGCCCCGCGCCGAGCACCGAGCGCATCGCCCCGGTCGGCGACGGCCCGTCGTGCCCGCCTTCGATCCTCTCGGCCAGCCGGGCGCCGTACACCATGCCCTCGAGCAGCGAGTTGGAGGCCAGCCGATTGGCCCCGTGCACCCCGGTGCACGCCGCCTCGCCGGCGGCCCAGAGCCCAGGCAGTGCGGTGGCGCTCCACAGATCGGTCACCAGGCCGCCCGAAAGGTGATGGGCGGCCGGGGCGATGGGCAGCCAGTCGACGGCGGGGTCGAGGCCGATGGAGGTCAGGGAGGCGGCGATGTTCGGGAAACGCTGGCTGAAGCGCTCGAGGCCGGTGGCGTCGAGCCACAGGTTCGCAACGTGCTGCTCCGCCATCCGGGCCGCCATGGCCCGGCTGACCACGTCGCGCGAGGCCAGCTCGTCGACGAACCTCTCGCCCTTCGCGTCGCGCAGGATCGCCCCGTGGCCCCGGAGCGCCTCGGAGAGCAGCGGTCGGGGCATGGCCGGATGATGGAGCGCGGTCGGGTGGAACTGAACGAACTCCACGTCGGCCACCGCGACGCCGGCCCGCAGCGCCATCGCCACGCCGTCCCCCGTCGCCTCGGAAGGGTTCGTGGTCACCGAGAACAGCTGCCCGACCCCACCGGTGGCAACCACCACATGGTCGGCACGCACCTCCACCAAAGGACCCGCCGGTGGTGCCGCGACGACGCCGACGCACCGCCCGCGCTCGACCAGCAGATCGAGGGCGAACCAGCGTTCGAGCACCGCGCCGGCCGCTCGCCTGGTCGCCTCCACCAGGGCCCGCTCCACCTCGGCGCCGGTCGCCGCACCCCCCGCGTGCACCACCCGGGCGCGGCTGTGGCCGCCCTCGCGGGCGAGCGCCAGCACGCCGGATTCCTCGCGGTCGAACTCCACACCGAGGGCGATCAGCTCGTGGACCCGGTCGGGCCCCTCGTCCACCAGCACCCGGACGGCGTCCTCGTCGCAGAGCCCGGCACCGGCGGCCAGGGTGTCGGCCAGGTGGAGGTCGGTTGAGTCCTCGTCCCCGCCGAGCACGGCCGCCACCCCGCCCTGGGCCCACCGGGTCGCGGACTGCGAGAGCTCCCCCTTCGTCAGGACGCCGACCGACAGGGGACGCCCGCGTCGCGAGCCGCCGGCCATCCGGACCGCAGCCGAAAGCCCGGCCACCCCGCTCCCCAGCACGAGCACGTCGAAGGGGCCCGGCGGCCCGATCGCCCCCTGCCCCGCCGGACCGGAGCGGGTCACGCGGGTCCGGCGTCGGACGACGCGGCTCCCGGCCGGGCCGCGTCCTCCCCGATCGGCCGATTGGCCGCGTCCACGTGCACCACGCGGGGAAGGTAGTCGGCGAGCTCGTCCTCCGAATAGTCCGCGTAGGTGATGAGGATGACCCGGTCCCCGGGCGAGACGAGCCGGGCGGCCGCCCCGTTGAGGCAGATCTCCCCTTCGGCCCCCTTGATGGCGTAGGTCTCCAACCGGGCCCCGTTGTCGATGTCGAGCACTGCCACCTGCTCGTGAGGGAGGACGTCGGCGAGCGCCATCAGGCGGGCGTCGATGCTCACGGAGCCCACGTAGCTCAGGTTGGCCGCCGTCACCGTCGCCCGGTGGATCTTCGACTTCATCATCCGGCGCCGCATCAGCTCATCGGGTCCCGACCGCAGGCGATGGCACCGTGGTGCCCGGGCCTGGCACGACCGGGGCCTCCACCCGTCGGGTCCGGGTGCTCGCTCCGCAGGTCCCGGCGGGAAAGGCCCGGTCACGGCCTTCGGCGGGAACAGCGGCCTCGCAATTGTCGATCAGCCGGACCGCCCCCACCTGCGCCGCGATGAGCAACCGCAGGGCCCGACCCGGCTGAATGACCGGCGGCACCGTCAGGTCGTCGGCGTCGACCACCGTCGCGTAGTCGAGCGACACCTGCGCCTCCCCGCCGACCAGGGCCGTCATCAGCGCCGAGACCTCGCCGGGTCGGCGCTCGCCGCCGGCCACCGCTTCACGGGCCGACCCGAGGGCCCGGGACAGCACGGCGGCGGCGGACCGCTCGGAGGGCGACAGGCGCCCGTTCCGGCTCGACAGGGCGAGACCGCCCGGCTCGCGCACGATGGGGCACCCGACCACCTCCACCGGGAAGGAGAGGTCGGCCACCATCTGGCGGACCACGGCCAGCTGCTGAAAGTCCTTCTCCCCGAAGTAGGCCCTGCAGCATCCGACCATCGCGAACAGCTTGGCGACCACCGTCGCCACGCCGTCGAAGTGCCCCGGGCGCGACTCGCCCTCCCACGGACGCCCGAGCGGGCCCACCCGGACGGTGTTCGCCGGCGGCTCGGGCCAAGCCGGGTACATCTCGCGCACGGTCGGCACGAACACGACCGCGGCACCGGCGTCCTCGCACACGGCCAGGTCCGCCGCCAGCGTCCGGGGATAGCGCTCGATGTCGTCGGGATCGCCGAACTGCAGCGGGTTGACGAAGATGGTGACGACGACGCAGGAGCATTCGGCTGCCGCCCGCTCGATGAGCGACCGGTGCCCGGCGTGGAGCGCTCCCATGGTGGGAACCAGGCCCACCGCACGGCCGGCGGCACGGTGCGGGGACAGGGCGCCGGCGAGGGCGGCCGAGGACCTCGCGACCGGCATCCCGGTCAATCCCGGCCCTGGCCGGCGAGCGCCCGGCGGGCACCGCCCGCGCTCCCCGCGCGGACGTCGCCGTCGGGCGCCTCCGCGGGCACGGGGTCCGGCTGGGCCGTGTCCGGGGCCGGCCCGGTGCCCGGGGCCGGGACCGGGTCGGTGGCCAGCCGCACCGAAAGGTTGACGCCTGCGTTGTAGCCGGCGCGCTCGGCGGGGTCGAGCGCATCGCGATGGCGGGCGAGGGTCGCCCAGTCGGCGCGGGCGGCCGGTCCCGTCAGGGCCCCCCTCGGCCCGAGACGGGCCACGTCGTCGACGGCGGCGCGCGTCAAGCCGATGAAGGTGTCGAGATCGAGGCCGACCGAGCCGGCCACCCGCTCCACTTGGCCCAGCAGGGCCACGACGTGGTTGGCGGCGATGCACGCCGCAGCGTGGTACCGGGCACGGTCGACGTCGTCCACCTCGACGGCCCGGCCTCCGAGGGACTCGGCCATCGCACGGGCCACCGGGTCGCCGGCGACCGCGAACGTGACCCCTCCGACCAGCCGGGCCGCGCCGACCTGGGCATTGGGCAGCGGCACCAGCGGGTGCAGGGCGGCCCGGCGGAGGTGCGGCGCCAGCACGCCGAGGCCGAGGGAGCCCGACAGGTGCATGACCACGGTGCCAGGGTGCGGACGCACCGCCGCGGCCACGCCTGCGATCTCGTCGTCCGGGGTGGCGATCACCAGGACGTCCGTCCCCGTCGCAGCGTCGGCCGGATCGTCGTCCGGGCCGAGCAATCCGTCCACCTGCCAGCCCTTGGCCGCCAGAGCGGCCGACAGCGAGCACCCGGCACGACCGGGGCCGATGATTCGTACGGTTGACACCGGACCTCCTCGGTGTTCCGGCCCCGTCGGGGTGCCGGTCACCTCCAGTGATCGGAGCTGCTTACACCCGAAGTGTACCCAGGCGGACCACGCCCCCACCAGCGGCGGCGAGCCGCTCGTCGGGCACCAGGTCGGGAGCCAGGTCGGCGAGGGGCGCCACGACGAAGCGGCGCTCCCACATCCTCGGATGGGGAACCACCAGATCGTCCTCGGCGACCGTCTCGTCACCCACGAGCAGCAGGTCGGCGTCGAGGGTCCGGGGGCCGAAGCGGACGGTCCGGACGCGGCGGGCGTCGAGCTCGAGCTCCCGGCAGCGCTCGAGCAGGCGGCGGGCGGAGTCGGCGGTCCACAGCTCGACCACCAGGTTGAGGAACTCCCCCTGGCCCGGAGGACCGCCCACGGGCTCGGTCTCGTACAGGGGCGAGACCCCGACGACGTCCCCGGCGGAACGCAGGGCCAGGACCGCCCGGCGGAGCTGCTCGTGCCGGTCCCCGAGGTTCGACCCGAGGCCGACGAAGGCGCGCCGCCGGGTCGGGGCACCCGGCGTCATGCCGGAGCGGCCTGCCCGGACGCCGGGTCGCGACGGCGCACGACGTGCACGCCGACGGTGGACACGTCCGAGGGGACGGGGGGCCGGAGCTTGCGTACCGTCACCTCCACCGCCTCCGTCCGCACGTCCGCGGCGAGCAACGCCTCGGCCACCGCACCGGCGAGTGCCTCGAGCAGCCGGAAGGACCCGGTGGCGACCAGATCACGGGCCCGCTCGATCAGGGCGCCGTAGTCCACCGTGTCGGCGAGCCGGTCGGAACCCGCCGCCGTCCCGAGATCCAGCCAGACGTCGATGTCGATCTCGAAGGGCTGGGATCGGGCCTGCTCCTCGGGCAGGACCCCGTGGGTCCCGAGCACGCGCAGCTTCCTGATCTCGATCCGGTCGGCCGTCGCCCCGGTCGGCGGCCGCATCAGGCGGTCTTCGGGGGCGGCAGTGACTCAACGGCGACCACCAGTTCGCGGCCCACGGGCCCCATCCGGTGGCCCACCAGGTGCTCCACCAGAGCGACCGCCTGGGGCCCCGAGGCGACCCGGCCCGACCAGACGAGGTAGCCGGCGACGACGCCCATCACCCGGTCCCCCAGCTCGTCCTGGTGCACGAGGAGCTTCGTCCCCTCGGCGATCGTCTCGTCGAGGTCCCGGTAGCACGCGGTCAGCGCCAGACGGGGGTCCGCCCCCGGCGGCAGCGGATGGTGGGCGCAGGCCAGCCCCTCGTCGTCGTAGGCCGCCAGGTTGTGGGGCGAGGGCAGGAGCGAGACCACCCTGGTGAACCCCTGCACCCGCAACCAGATGATCTCCTCCTGGCGCCGGACCCGCCGGTGGTTGGGCGCGAAACCCCCTGGTCGCTCGCTGACCGCCAGGCGGTCCCTGATCACCCACGTGAAATTCCTGGGCGGGATCCCCGCCGCCCACTTGCCCTTCATGCCGCCGCCCCGTTCGACGCTGCGGCCAGCACGGCGGCCTGCACGGTCGCGCCGACGTCGTGCACCCGGACCATCGTGGCCCCGCGCACCATCGACCACACCGCAGTCGCCAACGACCCCTCGAGCCGGTCCTCGGGCCCGAGCGGGGGCGCCGACGACGGGCCGAACGTGCCGAGGAAGCTCTTCCGGCTCGTCCCGACGAGGGTGCCGAAACCCTCGGCCGCGGCCGCCTCGCTCAGCTCGCCGACCCGTGCCAGCAGGGCCAGGTTGTGCTCGCGGGTCTTGCCGAAACCGATGCCCGGGTCGACCCAGATCTCGGCGACCCCGGCGGCCGCGGCGGTCCGCGCCCGGTCGAGCACGAACCCGTGCACCTCTGCGACGACGTCGTCGTAATACGGGCGGTGCTGCATGTCGCGGGGGCTCCCCCGCATGTGCATGGCGACCCAGCCGGCCCCCCCGGCTGCCGCCACCTCCCAGAGCGTGCCCGAGATGTCGTTCACCAGGGTGGCCCCGGCGGCGATCGCCGCCACCGCGACCGCTGGCTTGACGGTGTCGACCGAGACCCGCACCTCGCCGGCCAACGCCTCGATGATCGGGACCACCCGCCGCAGCTCCTCGGCCTCGTCGACCGGGGACGCCCCGGGACGGCTCGACTCCCCGCCGACGTCCACGACGTCCGCACCCTCGGCGGCCATCTCCCGGCCCCGGGCGATGGCCGACTCCAACCGCAGGAACCGGCCGCCGTCGTAAAAGGAGTCGGGGGTCACGTTGAGGACGCCCATCACGAGTGGTCGCCCTGAGCACCGACTCCACATTTCGCCAGCGTACGCGACCGGGAGCGGGCACCGTTCGGGTTCGACGCGCGGCAAGCGTCAGCGCCCGTGGATGAATTGCATGGCCTCGGCCCGGGTGGCCACGTCGGAGCGGAAGAGCCCGTGCACGGACGAGGTGACGGTCAGGGTCCCCGACTTCTTCACGCCGCGCATCGACATGCACAGGTGCTCCGCCTCCACCACCACCAGGACACCCCGCGGCTTGAGCACCGATTGGACGGCGTCGGCGATCTGAGTGGTCATGCGTTCCTGTACCTGCAACTGGCGGGCATAGCCGTCCACCAGGCGGGCCAACTTGGACAGCCCGGTGATGCGGCCGTCGTCGTTCGGGATGTAGGCGACGTGGGCCCGGCCGATGAAAGGCACCAGGTGGTGCTCGCACAAGGAGGCGAACGGGATGTCGCGGACCATCACCATCTCGTCGTGCTCGGCCGCGAAGGTGACGGTCAGATGACGTCGGGGATCGTCGGCCAGGCCGGAGAACAGCTCCTCGTACATCGCCGCCACCCGCCTCGGGGTGTCCACGAGCCCGTCGCGCCCGGGATCCTCGCCGATGGCGGAGAGCAGCTCGGTCACCAATGCGGAGATCCGCTCCTTATCGACCGCCACGGTCATCCTCCTGCTGGTTGATCGCCCTCACCCCGGTCGCCGCCACCTGCTCAATGCCCGTCCCCGGGATGCCCCGGAAAGACATGCACACCGGCCAGGTTGCGGTACCTCTCCCCGACGTCGAGCCCGTAGCCGACCACGAAGGCCGACGGGATCTTGAAGCCGACGTAGCGCAGGTCGAGATCGACGCGCTGCTCGCCCTCCTTCACCAGCAGCGCGCAGACCTCCACACCGGCGGGACGGCGGGCCTGCAGGTATTTGCGGAGGTAATTGAGCGTCAGGCCGCTGTCGATGATGTCCTCGATCACGAGGACCTGGCGGCCGGTCAGCTCCGCGTCGAGATCCTTCACGATCCGGACGACTCCCGAGGTACGGGTGGCGCTCCCGTACGACGACACCGCCATGAAGTCCATGTCCACCGGGAGCTCGATGGCCCGGCACAGATCGCTCATGAACATCATGGCGCCCTTGAGCACCCCGACCAGGAGTGGCGGGTCGTCCGCGTAGTCGTTCGTGATCTGGGCGCCCAGCTCGGCCACCCGCGCCGAAAGGGCCTCGGCCCCCACCAGAAGGGGTCCCACGTCGCGCGTCGCCCAGTCCGGTGCCAACCGGGCGGCCTCCTCCGTCGTCACCGGCGAGACCTTATCGGACCCCCCCTGTTCCACCGTCAGGGGCGGACCGGGCCGACCCTGTTCCACCGTCAGGCGCCCCTTGGACCGGCGCACGGTCCGGCCCCCGGACAACTCGGTCGCGCGGGGGCCGTTCCCGGCCACCTCCAACACCCTGTTCACCTCGGCGAACGACGGCGGATGGTAATCGACCAGCGAGATCGCGGGACTCGGGCCCGACCTGCTCTCGCGCAACCACCGCCGCACGGCACGCCGGGCCAACGGCACGGGGACCGAGGCGAGACCGCGGGCGTCCTCGGGGTCCGGCACCGCCTCCGCGGCCAGCCGGTCGAGGAGGTCGGCCTCGTCGCGGACGACGTCGGCGTGGCGGGCGAGGACCGGAACCGGGTCGCGCCGGACCACCGCGGCGCAGAGCGGAAGGAGCTCGTGGCGGATCCGGTTCCGGGTGAAGCGGGGATCGTCGTTGGTCGGGTCCACGACCCAGGCCAGCCCGACGGCCTCGCACACCGCCCGCGTCTCGGAACGCCGCAGCGCCAGCAGGGGGTGCCGGCTCCCCGGGCGCATCCCGGCCGCCCCGTCGAGGCCGGCTCCCCGGAGAAGGTTGGCGAGGACGGTCTCCGCCTGATCGTCCATGGTGTGCCCCGTCGCCGCGTCGGGCGGCAGTGCGCTCCATCGGGCCGCACGGGCCCGGGACTCGAGGTTGGGGCCCTCCGGGACGATCACCCGATCGGAGCGGAAGACGGCGCCAAACCGGCGGGCCGCTCCGGACACCACGTCGGCCTCGGCGGCCGAGCCCGGCCTCAGGCCGTGGTCGACGTGGACCGCCGTCACCGGACGGCCGGTGGCCGTCGCCAGCACGAGAAGGGCGAGGGAGTCCGGGCCCCCCGACACCGCGCAGGTCAACATGCCCTCGCCCGGTGCGAACGTGCAGCAGGGCAGCAGCTCGGTGACGGGAGCCGGCCATCGCGGGCCCGGCCCGGCCGGCATCACCCCGCCAGGGCGGGCGCCGGGCCGACCCGGGCGATCCAATCGCCCGGGCTCCGGATCTCCGCCAGGGACGGCAGGGACCCCGGGCCGCTCCACACCCGGTTGAACAGGGCCGAACCGCCCGCCGACTCCACCGCGGCGACGAAGCGCTCCCCCTCCGCGTACTGCCGGAGCTTCGCCTCCAACCCGAGCAGGCGCTGGAGCAGCTTGGCCGGGCCCTTCACCTGTTGACGACGCTCGCGCAGCACCTGGCTGAACCGCTCCGCCCCGGGTACCGCTCCCGCACCGGCACGGTCCATGGTCACGTCACCGTGACCCTCGAGCAGGCTCATCAACGCCTGGACCCGCTGCAGCGCCTCGAGCTGTTCCGGGGTGGCCACCAAGCCGATCAGACCGACGTCGTCGAGCGGGCTCAGGCCGGACCGGACGCCGTCCGCGGTCCGTCGGATGGCCTCGAGAATCCGCCGCGGGTCGGCGGCGACCGCCTCGAGCGCCTGGTCCACCAGCCCGACGAAGTGGTCGCGCAACCAGGGCACCCCGGTGAACTGGCACCGATGGGTGACCTCGTGCAAGGCCAGCCAGAGCCGGAATTCCCGGGCCTCGAAGCCGTAGCGCTGCTCCATCTCGACGACGTTCGGACCGACGTAGTACACGATGTCCTGGTCGTCGGCCGCCTCCTCGGTCAACAGGAGGTCGTACTGGCCGAGCACCCGGGTCGACATGAACCCGAGCACCAGGCCGAGCTGCGCTCCGGCGACGGAGCGGCCGGCCATCGACAACGGGCGGGGGAACCAGTCCGGAACGCCCTCCGGGCGGGCGTGCAGGCGGCGCTCCGAGAGCTTGTCGAGCGCCGGAGCCAGCAGCCGCTGCATCGACGCCACGTTCACCGCGACCCAGTCGCCGCGGTCGGCGACCCGGGCGCGAGCGGGGCCCGAGGGCGGGTGCAGCCCGGTGGCCTCGGCGACGAGCACCTCGGCCTGCGCGGTCAGCTCGTCGAAGTCGCTCCGGAGCTCAGCGGCCCCGTACCCGGTGGGGAGCGGCTTCCTGCGGGCCGCCCAACGGGCCACCCGCTCGGCGACCACCCAGTCCACCGGGCTCTCGGTGCCGGCAGGCCGCTGCTCTCCGGGCGGCGGGAGCGGGGGCGGGACGGGGACACCGGTGCGGGTCAACGGGTCACGCCGAATCGGGATGACGCCGCTCCTCGTCCTGAATGGCGTCGGCGACGCGGCGGACGAGGGCGTCGGGAACCCGGTCGCGGCAGCGGTTGGCGATGACCTGGCGAAGCTCGGCCTCAAAGCCGGCCGCCCCCGCGCACGGCTCACAGAGATCGAGATGCAGGGCGATCTCCCGCCGACGATCGTCGGTCAGCTCGCCGTCGAGGTAGTGGTACAGCTGATGGACCGCCTCGTCACAGTCGATTCCGTGCGGGTCGCCGGCACATCGGGAGGCCTCCACGTCGTCTACGCTCCCTGACACGCCGCAACCTCCTTCATGAAGCGGTGTGCGCCGATGCGGACACCATCAGGCCTCGCGACTCCGCGTAGTGGTGCAACGCCTTCTGCAAGGCCCTTCTTCCCCGGTGGATCCTGCTCATCACCGTGCCGATGGGGACGTCGGTGATCTCGGCGATCTCCTTGTAGGAGAAACCCTCCACGTCGGCCAGCATCACCGCCATGCGGAAGGCCTCGGGCAGGGACTCGATGGCCGCCTTCACCTCGTCGTCGGTGAAGCTGTCGAGCGCCACGTCCTCGGCGCTCCGGCCGAGGTCCCCCCCGCTGTCCGGGGTCAGGCGGCGGTACAGGTAGAGGTCCTCGACGTCCTCGACGTCGGCGATCTCCGGCCGCCGCTTGCTGGCCCGGTACGTGTTGATGTACGTGTTGGTGAGGATCCGGTACAGCCAGGCTTTGAGGTTCGTCCCCTCGGAGAACCCCCCGAACCCCCGGTACGCCTTGAGGTAGGTCTCCTGCACCAGGTCCTCGGCGTCGGAGGGGTTCCGCGTCATCCGGAGGGCCGCGCTGTACAGCGCCGGCATGTACTCCATGGCGAGATCGGCGAACTGGGCCTGGTTGGCCATGAGAGCACCCTACCCACCCGACGCCCCCCCGCGGACCCCGGGGGGGCGGTCGAGTCCCGCTCCGGGGGGCGCCGCCGGGGGGGCGCCGTGACCCACCCTCCCTGGGGGGGACGCCGCGAGCGGCCCGGACCCGACTATCCATGGGGCCGTGCGACGATCCCCCCTCCTCCCCGCCCTTGCCGCCCTCGTCGCACTCGGCTCCGCCGCCGGATGCGGCGGGAGCCCGACGTCGAGCGCGACCGGACCGGCCGGGGGCGCCGCCACGACTGCGATCTCCCGGCAGTACAGCGCCCCGGGCACGGCGGCTCCGAGCCGCCATCGGGTCACCGGGACCTACGTCTCGGGCCCGCTCCGCGCCCCGGGGGGCCCGTTCCTGCGCGACCGGTTCGGCCGAGCCGTCATCCTCCACGGCGTCAACGCGGTGGAGAAGAACCCCCCGTACGAGCTCACGGTCACCCCCGGCCTCTCGTGGAGCTTCACGGGGGCCGACGCAAAGGCGATCGCCTCCCTCGGGTTCGACGTCGTGCGCCTGGGCATCCTGTGGCAAGGGCTCGAACCCGGCACCGGGGGGCCCGACAATCCCGCCATCTGCGCGCCGGGCCCGCCGTCGGATCCCCACCTGTACGACGCGGCGACGGTCCGCTCGTACCTCACCCAGGTCGGTCGCGTCGTCGACCTGCTCGGTCGCTACCACATCTACACCCTCCTCGACATGCATCAGGACGTCTACAACCAGGTGTTCAGGGGCGAGGGTGCACCCGCGTGGGCGGTGTGCAGCGACGGGCTGCCCCTGACGGCGCTCGGCGGGCGCTGGTCGACCAACTACCGCAACCCGGCGCTCGACGCGGCCGTCGCCCATTTCTGGTCCAACAACGTCGTCGGCGACCTGCAGGGCCAGTACGACCGCGTCTGGGGCGCGGTGGCGCGCTACTTCTCCACCAACCCGTGGATCGTGGGCTACGACCCGTACAACGAGCCGTTCGAACGCGAGACCACCCTCGACGGCTCCCAGGTGTTCGCCACCCTGCTCCAATGCTTTTACGGGGGCAGGGCGCATCCGGGCCGGCTCGACAACACCGACGCGCCGCTCGCGTGCCCGGCCGGCGATCCGGCCCGGGGCGTCATCCCGACCATCGAGGCGGCGGACCCCCACCACCTCGTCTTCGTCGAGCCCGACATCTACTCGAGCCGGGGCAGGCCGAACCTCCTCGGACCCATGCCCTACCCCAGGCTCGTCCTCAACTTTCACGCCTATTGCGGGGCCCGCAGCCCGGTCACCGGCGACCCGACCAACGTCGACGCCTGCTCCGACCAGATCTCCACCGCGATGCTCCGCCGGACGGGCGAGCGATCGGCGATGGCCACCTCGTATCAGCCCGGCGGGCCCCCGTTGTTCCTCAGCGAGTTCGGCGCCACCAGCTCGAGCGCGCTGCTCAGGCAGGTCACCCACAGCGCGGAGCTCTTCGGGCTCGGTTGGACCTATTGGACGTGGAAGTCCTACTCGGATCCGACGGGCAGCGCGGACGAGGCCCTGGCGAGCCCCACCGGGCAGCTGGCCCCGACCGCCGCCGTGCTCGGCCGCCCCTACGCGCAGGCGGTCGCCGGAACGCCGGTGTCCTCGTCCTTCGACACCACCTCGGGGGTCTTTCAGCTGGTGTACGTCCCCTCGCGTTCACCTGCGCCGACCGTCGTGTTCGTCCCGGTGGTGCAGTACCCCGGCGGGTACTGCACCACCGTGGCGGGCGGCCGGATCCTCTCGGTGCCCCGCGCGGCCCGGCTGCTGCTGGCCGCCGACACCGGCGCCCGGGAGGTGGACGTCACCGTGACCCCGGGTCAGTGCCACGCCGGCCGCTGAAGCCCGGCATCGCGCGCCGGTCGAGCCCGAGGTGCCGGACGAGGTCGGCACCGGACCGGCCGCGGCCCGGTCCGCCGGTGTTGTCGGGGTGCCGTCGATATCGTTGCCCGCACATGATCACGCCCGACCCGGTCAGCAGGCACGACGGAGCCGGCGGCGGGGCGGGGCCGCGGCGCGGGGCCGGAACGCGGGGCGGGGCGGGGCTGTCCACCCGTCACGGCGTCAGGGTGCTCACCTGGCCGGCACTGGCTCCGTATGCCGAGATCGCCGTCACGACCTCGGAGGGCGGGATCTCCGAGGGGCCCTACGCCTCCCTCAACCTGGGACTCCACGTCGGTGACGACCCCGCTGCGGTTGTCGAGAACCGGCGGCGGGCGGCACGGGCCGTCGGGGCCGGGCTCGACGACCTCGTGCTGGCGAACCAGGTGCACGGCGCACAGGTGGTCACGGTCGGGAGCGAGCACCGGGGGAAGGGGGCACGGGAGGCGGCCGACACCGTCGCCGAAGCGGACGGGCTGGTCACCCGCGACCCCGG
>Ga0307372_10004227_pt1 | contig 22365 bp, 21 predicted proteins | sample OX1MG_FD_202533 | JGI IMG/M metagenome (GOLD analysis project Ga0307372, IMG submission 202533) | Soil microbial communities from Risofladan, Vaasa, Finland - OX-1 | ecosystem: Environmental > Terrestrial > Soil > Coastal area > Acid sulfate soil | place: Finland: Risofladan, Vaasa | collected...
CGCGGTGGACGAGCCACAGGCCGAGCACGAGCGTCAGCACGACGCCGACGCCGACGACCAGGACGGGAAACCTGATCAGACGCAGAAGCCGGGCTGTCTCGCTCGGACGGTCCGCCCGGATCGCGAGAATGTTCAGAACGCCCGCAGCCAGGGAGCCGCCGACGAACAGGACCGCCCCAAAGACGTGCGCTTGCAGCAAGAAGCCGCCGTTTCCCACGGGGCGAGCGTACGCTTTCCGACGGATGGACACGCGTGAGCGGCACCTGCGCCTCTTGACCGAGACGATCGAGGCGGTCAATTCGACCCTCGACCTGCAGGAGGTGCTCGGACTCGTCGCGAGCAAGGTGCCGACCGCGCTCCAGGCGGATGCCTGCTTCGTCTACCTCTACGACGAGCGCGTCGACGAGCTCGTGCTGCGTGCGACCCACGGCACTCCGATCGACGAGATGTCCCGCCGGCCGCGTATGCGCCCGGGCGAGGGGATCACGGGCTCGGCCGCCGCCGAGCGCGCCCCGGTGATGGTGGAGTCGCAGGCGCATCTCGACCCGCGGTTCAAGAACTTCCCCAACCTGCCCGAGGACGAGTACGAGTCGATCCTCGCGGTCCCGATCCTCACCCGCGACGGCACGCTGGAGGGGGCCTTGAACGTGCGCACCCGCGAGCCGCGTGCGTTTTCGGAGGACGAGGTCGATCTGCTGCTTGCGATCGCCGCGCAGGTGGCGCAGTCGATCGAGCACGCCAAGCTCTACTCGGAGGCGCAGCGGCGCGTCCAGGAGCTCGAGGCGCTCGCGCGCATCTCGGTGGCTGTTTCCGACTCGCTCTACCTGGAGGAGTCGCTCGAGGCGATCGTCAAGACGACCATGGACGCCCTCCACGCCACCGGGGCCGCTCTCGTGCTCGACGACGGTCGCATCGCCTGGCCCGAGGGGGTCGCCTCGACCCACGCGATTCGCCAGCCGCTGCGCTGGCGGGGCCGGCAGATCGGCGAGCTCGTCGCCGACCGGGCGACGGCGTTCACCGAGTCGGACAACGAGCTGCTGGCGTCAATCGCGACGCATGCGGCGGTTGCGCTCGAGCACGGGCGTGCCGTGCTGCGTGGCGTGCTCGCTCAGGAGATCCACCATCGCGTCAAGAACAACCTGCAGACCGTCGCCTCGCTGCTTCGGCTACAGGCGCGCGCCGCCGACACGATCGACCCGCGCGAGGCGCTCGAGCACTCGGTGAACCGAATTCTCGCGATCGCTGCTGTGCACGAGCTGCTCACCGAGCAGCGCGACGAGGATGTCGACCTGGCCGACCTGATCGACCGCCTGCGCGCGATGCTCGTGCAGGGGGTCGGCGCGGGGAAGGAGGTCACTGCCGAGCTCGAACCGGTGTCGCTGACCGGTTCTCGTGCGACCGCTCTGGCGCTCATCTTCGCCGAACTGCTGCAGAACGCGCTCGAGCACGGCGGCGACCGGGTTCGCGTCGAGCTGGCGCGGCGAAACGGCGACGTCGTTCTGGCGATCGCAGACGACGGCGTCGGCGTCGACGTCGACAGCGTCGCATCCGGGACCGGCCTCTCGATCGTGCGCGCGCTCGTCAGCGACGAGTTGCGCGGCACCCTTGACCTGAGCTCGGCCGACGGCACGCGGGCCGAGGTCGTCTTCCCGGTCCTCTGAGCCGGCCGCGGCTGCGGCCAGGCGTCCGAAGCGCACCGAGTTGCACTTTCGCCCCACTTGCGTGCGTAACTCGTTTCGGTGTCTGACACCGGACGGGGCGGAGTGAGACATGGCCGCGCCGGAGCCTTGGCGCGGCACCCTCGCGACGGCGCCCTACGCGGTCTCGTCTGCGGCCGCGTCCTGGTCCTCGAACGAGAAGTGGAAGTGATCGCCGTGAGTGTGGACCCCCAAGACCTGGTCGGCCAACACGTCGGCGGCAGCGGGGTCGAGGAACACCCTGCCCCCGTCGTGGTCGATCACCTGGTCGCCCTCGGCCGGCTCCGAGGCCTCGTCGATCGAGAGCTCGACGTCTCCGTCGACCTCCTCGGCGGTGATCCGGATCGTGCCGATCTCGCGAAGCGCGGCGACCGCCTCAGCGTCGATCTGCAGCATCGTGAGAGTCTATGTGGAATGAGGATCCTGATTGCGGAGGATGAGACGATCATTCGCCTCGATTTGCGCGGTCTGCTCGAGCGCAGCGGACACGAGGTGATTGCCGAGGCCCACGACGGCGAAGAGGCGGTTACGCTCGCCCGTGAGCATGAGCCGGAGCTCGTGATCATGGACGTCAAGATGCCCAAGCTCGACGGGATCGAGGCGGCGAAGCAGATCCTCGGCGAGCGGCCGGTCCCGATCGTGATGCTCACCGCGTACGGGCAGGACGAGCTCGTCAGCCGCGCCGTCGAGGCCGGTGTCTTCGGCTACCTCGTCAAGCCGTTTCGTGAGCAGGACCTCGTCCCCGCGATCGCGACCGCGCGCGCGCGTCACGAGGAGCTGGCGGCCGTGCGCGAGGAGGCCGACTCCCTCGCCGAGGCGCTCTCGGCGCGCAAGGCGATCGAACGGGCGAAGGGCTTGCTGATGGAGAAGGAGAACCTGTCCGAGGCGGACGCGTTTGCGCGGCTGCGCAAGGCGAGCCAGGTCGCGGGCCGCCCGCTGAAGGTGATCGCGGACGCCGTGGTCGCTACGCTCGGACCGGAATGACACAGACGCTGACGCCTCCGAAGGTGAGACCGCGCCGGGGGGCCGGCTCCGGCACCGGCGGCGCCTGGCGTGTGATCGTGAGAAACGACAACCACAACACGTTCGAGGGTGTCGCATTCGCGCTGGCCCAGACGATTCCCGGTGTCGACTACGACAAGGGCATGGCGCTCGCGAACCGCATCGATTCGGCCGGTCAGGCGATCGTGTGGTCAGGCCATCGAGAGCTCGCAGAGCTCTACCACGCACAGCTCGTGGCCTACGGGCTGACACTTGCGCCGCTTGAACGCTGAGGCCCTCGCAGGGATCGATCGGGTCTTCGCCGCGTTCCGAGGCGGCGACCCCCGCGCCCTCGTCGAGGTGATCGGCGCCGACGCCACCTGGATCGTCAACGGCACCGTGCCCGTCGCCCAGGCGTATGTCGGCCGCGCCCGGATCTTCGAGCTGTTCCGCGAGACGCGGCGGCTCACCGGCGGCAGCTATCTCAGCACGCTGCGCTGGTCGCTGGCGGACGACGTTCACGCGGTGGCGGTCTACCGCGCCCAGGGGACGCGCCTCGGGCGCGAGCTCGACATCGACCAGGTGCTGCTGATCGCACACGAAGGCGGCGTGTGGCGGCACATCACCGCGATCCCGTCCGACCCGCCTGCGTTCGAGGCGTTCTGGGCCTGAGGCGATTGAAGGTCGGCATCCAGCTTCCCGAGGTCGAGCGGATCGTGCGGCGCGACGAGCTGCGGGCGATCGCCTGCGCAGCCGAGGAGTGCGGCTTCGACTCGATCTGGATCGGCGACCATCTGCTCTACCGCGGCGATGGTCGCGGCGAGCGCGGCCCCTGGGACTGCTGGGCGACGCTGGCCTGGCTCGCCGGGGTCACCGAGCGCGTCGAGCTCGGCCCGCTCGTGGCCTGCACGGCGTTCCATGCGCCGGGCATTCTCGCCCGCCAGGCGGCGGCAGTCGACGAGCTCTCCGGCGGCAGGCTCGTCGTGGCGCTCGGGGCCGGGTGGAACGAGGAGGAGTTCCGCGCGTTCGGGATCCCGTTCGACCAGCGTGTCTCGCGGTTCGAGGAGGCGTTCACGATCGTGCGCCGGCTGCTGGCCGGCGAACGGGTCACCCTCGAGGGGCAATTCCATCAGGTGCACGATGCGCTGCTTCTGCCACCGCCGGCGCGGCGCCCGAAACTGATGATCGGCGCGAACGCGCCGCGCATGCTCTCGGTCGCGCTGCCGTACGTCGACGCGTGGAACACCTGGTACACCCACTACGGCAACACGGCGGAAGGCTTTGCGCTCCACAACGCCGAGATCTCCGAGGCTGCGGAGCGCGCCGGCCGAGACCCTGCGGAGATCGAGCGGAGCGCCTGCGTGCTCGTGGAGGTGTCGGCCGCAGGAGAGCGCCCGCGTGACGTCGAGGCGGTGGCGGCGGCGCGGCTCGACGACCATCTGCGCTCGCTCGCCGAGGCCGGGGCCGACGAGGCCATTCTCGTGCTCGACCCGATCACCGAGGAGGCGGTCCGGCTCCTGCGGGTTTGAGGCCTGAGGGCAAACCCCGACAGCGCATCCGGGGCCGGTCCGATGCGGCCGGCGGCCGCAGAGGCTTGACTATTCGTGACAAACGGCACGAATGGAGGCTCGATGTTCCGCCCGCTGAGGTTGCTCGCACTCACCGCCGTCGTGGGCATCGCGGTCGCGGCGACCGCCGTAACGGCCGGCGGCACATCCGCCGCCGCGCCGATGCGCATCACCGTCAACATCTTTCCGGCGGGCCACGACGAGATCACCCAACCGGCGAATCTCGCGGTTCGCGCCGGGGGGACCGTGGAGATCACGTTCCGCAACCACACGCCGCTCTTCCACACGTTCACGATCAAGGCGCTCGGGATCAGCATGCTGATCAAGCCTGCGCACGATGGGAGCGTCACGCTGACGACCGTCTCGTTCGTCGCGCCGTACGGTGTCTACACCTGGCGCTGCCTGCTGTGCGCCAGCGGTGCGCACCCGCACATGCACGCGATGGGAGGGAAGGTGTACGCGATCGTCAACCGGTAGTAGCGGCCGTTACGTCTGCGCTTCATCGAACATCGACTCCCAGCGTTCGAGCAGCGCCTTGAGGTCGTCGCGCGCCGCACGGTGCGCGGCCACCAGCTCGACGTCGCTCCAGTCCGCCGCGAGTCGCTGTTCGAGGTCGGCCACGCGCGCCTCCGTGCGCGCCACCTCCAGCTCTACGAGCTCGAGCGCGCTCGGTTTCGACGTGGGGGGTCGCTGCGGCTTCTCTCGCTTCGGCTTCGGCGGCGCCGCCGAAACCGGCTCGGCGTCCTGCGAGCGCGCGTAGTCCGCCCATCCGCCCGTGTACGAGACGATCCGGTGCCCTTCGACCGCGAGGAGCCGACCGGCAACCGCGTCGAGCAGCGCCCGGTCGTGCGAGACGAGCAGCACGGTGCCGGGGAATGCCTCGAGCGCGCGCTCGAGTGCCTCGCGGGAGGCCAGGTCGAGGTGATTGGTCGGCTCGTCGAGCACGAGCAGGTTCGCGCCCGACGCCACCGCAATCGCGAGCGCGAGCCGGCGGCGCTCGCCGCCAGAGAGGACGGACGCCGCCTTCTCGTGCTCGTCCCAGCCCGAGAAGAGGAACTTGCCGAGCAGTGCCTGCGCCTCCGGCCGCTTCAGGCCGGTCCCCGACATCGCCGCGTCGAGCACGGAGCCCCGTTCGTCGAGCTCGGCCTCGTGCTGCGAGAAGTAGGCCGGGACGACCCCGTGCCCGAGCCGCACCGTTCCGCCTGCCGGCGCGCGCAGTCCGAGGATCGTCTCGAGCAGCGTTGTCTTCCCCGAGCCGTTCGGCCCGATGAGCGCGACGTGCTCGCCGCGCTCGACTGCAAACGAGGCATCGTCGAGCAGCTGCTTGTCGCCCGCACGCAGCGCGAGCCCGTCGACGACCACGACGTCTCGACCGGAGCGGGCCGGCTTCAGGAACTCGAAGCCGAGCGCCCGTGTGCGCGCATCCGGTGCGTGCACCCGTACCGCTTCGATCCGCTTGATCTGCTTGAGCTTCGACTGCGCCTGACGTGCTTTCGACGCCTTGGCACGGAAGCGCTCGACGAAGCGCTCGAGCCGTGCGATCTCCTCGGCCTGACGCTCGGCCGTCTTCGCTTGGTGGAGCGCGCGGGCCGCCTGCTCGCGGCGCCACACGTGCCAGGCGCCGGGGAAGTAGACGGACTTGCCGCCTTCGAGCTCGAGCACCGCCGTCGTCACCGCCTCCAGGAACCACCGGTCGTGCGCAACGAGGATCACTGCGGCGTCGAGTGATTTCAGCATCGACTCGAGCCACTCGAGCGACTCGATGTCCAGATGGTTCGTCGGCTCGTCGAGCAAGAGGAGGTCCGGTTGCGACGCGAGAGCGCGGGCGAGCGACGCGCGCGTCAGCTCGCCGCCGGAGAACGTCGAGAGCGGGCGGTCGAGGTCGCCGTCGGTGAACCCGAGTCCGCGGACGAACGACGCCGCGCGGTCGCGCCAGCCGTAGCCACCGGCGTGTTCGAGCTTCGCCTGTGCGGCGGAGTAGCGCCGCAACGTCGCCGGGTCGTGCGTGCCGGCCGCCATCGACTCCTCGAGCACACGCAACTCGTCCTCGACGGCGGCGAGGTCCGCGGTGCCCGCCAGCACGTAGTCGCGCAGCGGTTGCGGGCTCTGGGCCGGCGGTCGCTGGTCGTGCAGCGCGACCCGCGTGCCCTTCGCGAGGGCGAGGTCGCCCCCTTCCAGCGACACTTCGCCCACGAGCGCGCGCAGGAGCGTCGTCTTCCCGGCCCCGTTCGGTCCGGCGAGCGCCAGACGATCAGACCGCTCGACCTTGAATGAAACGCCGTCGAAGAGCAGGCTGCCTGAAAGCTCCTTGCGGAGCGACGATGCAATGACAACTGCCACTCCCTGAAACTATCTGGACATGCGCCTCGGCCTCAGTGCACGGATCCTGATCGGCGGCGGTATCGTCGCCGTCTTCCTGGTGGTCCAGCTCGTGCTCGTGCTCAGGGCGTTCGAGTCGATCCGGCACGACACCCGTGAGGAACAGCGCGCCGAGCAGTCGATCGTCGCAGCGATCCAGGTCGAGAAGCTCGTCCTCGATCTCGAGACGGGCGCGCGCGGTTACGTGATCACGGCCGATCGGCGCTTCCTGGCGCCGTGGACGGAGGCGAAGCGGTCGCTGCCCGCCGAGTCCGCCACGTTGATGACGCTTGCGCCGGGCACCTGGTCGAAGGAGCTCGACCGGCGGTGGCGCTCGTACGTGAGCGACTGGTCGGTCCCGCTCGTCAACCTCACGGCCCGCTCCCCGGCGCTCGCTCGGGCGAGGATCGCAGCGGGCCGGGGTAGCACGCTCGTGACGCAGATCCGGGCGATGGTCGAGACGTTCATCGTCCAGCAGGGCGAGGTCGCGAACGCTGCGCGTCTGCGCGTTGCAAGCGCCGAGCACAACGGGGTGACCGTGGGCGCCACCGGTATCGCCCTGAGGGTCCTGGCGTTTGCGTTGATCGTCGGGTACCTGCTCCGACTGGTCGTCATCCCGATCCGGCGCATCGCGGGCGCGACCCGGCAGGTGGCCGGCGGGGATCTCCTCGTCGAAGTGCCGGAAGGAGGTGCGGGCGAGGTCGGACAGCTCGCATCGAACTTCAACGAGATGTCGCGGTCCCTGAGACGGCAGCAGCGGGACCTTGCAGAACAGAACGTCGACCTCGAGCGGCTCGCGAACGTCTTGCGAGCCGTGCTCGATGCGACCGTCGACGGAATCCTGCTCTCCGACGCCGAGGGAAACGTGCAGCTCGCCAACCGGCCGCTCGTGCACCTCACACGCGACCTGGGAATGAGCTACGACGGCCCGGTCGTCGATCGCCTGCTGTCGGTAGCCGACCGTGTCAAGGACCCCGAGGGGTACCGCGCGGCAATGGAGCTCTTGCGAATGAACCCCGACGAGCCGACCTTCAACGAGTTCGAGGACTCCGTCACCGGTCGCGTCTTCCAGGGGTTCACCGCGCCGGTGCACGACGACCGAGGCGGTTTCCTCGGACGCATCTGGACGTTGCGCGAGGTCACCGAGCAGCGCGAGCTCGACCGGCTGAAGGACGATTTCGTCGCCACCGTCTCGCACGAGCTCCGCACACCGCTGACCTCGATGATGGGGTTCCTCGAGATGCTCCGCGAGGGTGAGGCCGGACAGCTCAGCGACGAGCAGAAGCGGTTTCTCGCGATCGTCTACCGCAGCTCGGAGCGCCTGCAGCGGCTCGTCGGCGATCTGCTCTTCGTCGCACGGCTCGATGCCGCAGGCCTCCAGTTGCAGTTCGGTGCCGTGCGCGTCGACGAGCTCACGCGCGAGCTTGTCGAGTCGTCGTCGGCGCTCGCGCGTTCGCGCGAGATCGCGCTCACTGCTGAGCTGGGCGAGGTTCCGCCCGCGTGGGGCGACCACGAACGGCTCTCTCAGCTCGTCGGCAACCTGCTTTCGAACGCGCTGAAGTTCACCCCGGCCGGCGGTTCGGTGAAGGTCCGGACCTTCACCGACGAACGTTGCATCGTGGTCGAGGTGGAGGACACCGGCATCGGGATTCCGGAGGCGGAACAGGAGCGGCTGTTCCAGCGGTTCTTCCGCTCCTCGACGGCCACCGAGCAGGCGATTCCCGGCACCGGGCTCGGGCTCGTCATCTCCAGGGCGATCGCCGAGGCGCACGGTGGCTCGATCAGCGTCAGCTCGAAGCCTGGTCAAGGGACGTGCTTCCGCTTCGAGTTGCCGCTCGAGCAGGAAGAGGTGGCCGCCTGAGGATCGTCGCGCTCGACATCGGATCGTCGTCGGTCCGGGCCGTCGCCTACGACGAGGCTGGCGTCGAAGCGGCGGGTGAAGCGCGCCTCGCCTACGGCACACCGGACGCCGACGACCTCGTCGCGCGCTGCCGGGCGGTGCTCGCGCAGGTCGGCGAGTGGGACGAGCTCGCGATCAGTTCGTTCTGGCACTCGCTGCTGCCGGTCGACCGGCACGACCGTCCACTGACGCCGGTCCTCACCTGGAGCGACCTCGACGGGACGCCGCCCCCACTCGACCCGGTCGCCTATCACGGGCGCACCGGCTGCTTCCTGCACCCGGCCTACTGGCCGGCAAAGATCCGCCGCCTGCGCGACGACGGCGTGCGCGCCGTCCGCTACCTGTCGTTTGCCGACTACCTGCTGCTTCAGTTGGCGGGCGAGGTTCGGACGACCGTCTCGCTCGCGAGCGGCACCGGGCTCTTCGATCCGAATCGCCTCGACTGGGACAACGAGACGCTCGCTGCGCTCGGCGTCGAACGGGCTCAGCTCCCGCCTCTGTCCGGCGACCCGGTCGCCGGCGTGTGGCCTGCGCTCGGCGACGGCGCGTGCTCGAACGCCGGCGCAGGATGCATGACACGCGATCGCGCGGCGGCGATGATCGGGACGTCCGCAGCGCTGCGTGTCGTCTACGCCGCCGAGCATGCGAAGCCGCGCCCGGGCCTCTTCTGTTACCGGCTCGACGAGCACCGCTTCTGCGAGGGCGGGGCCCTGTCCGACGGCGGCAACCTCCACGCCTGGCTCGTGCAGACGCTGCGCGGGGCCGAGGGGCACGGGCTCGCCGACCGCGAGCCCGCCGCGCACGGGCTCGTCTTCCTGCCCTTCCTCGGCGGCGAGCGCTCACTCGGCTGGGACCCGGAGAGGCGAGGGCTCATTCGCGGCCTGACGTTCGCGACGAGCGCCGAAGACATCGTCCAGGCTGCGCTCGAGGGTGTGTGCTACCGGCTCGCCGACGTGTGTGACGCGCTCGGCGGAATCGAGTCCCTCGTCGCAACCGGGGGCGCGCTCGCCGCAAACGCCGACTGGACGCAGATCCTCGCCGACGTGCTCGGCCGCCCGCTCGAGGTCTCGGCGGTCACCGAGGGCTCGGCGCGCGGGGCAGCGAGCGTTGTCCGCGCGCGGCTCGGCCTCCCCGCCGCGCCGGCGCCCGTCGCACAGGTCGTCGAGCCCCGCCCTGCGCGGTACGAGCGGCACCTGGCGGCGAGGGAGGAGCACCGAGCGGCAATTCGCCGCGAGCAGTCGCGCTGAAGCGCCGCCGGGCGCCGATCGGAGCCGGCGCGGCAGCGGTGGCAGAGTCGTTACGCTCGGAGCAATCGTTCCTGCGAGGAGAAGCGTTGGCCAATTCGGAGATCGAACAGCTCTCCATCGACACGATCAGGACACTGTCGATGGATGCGGTGCAGCAGGCGAATGCGGGCCACCCCGGCACGGCAATGGCTCTCGCCCCGATCGCCTACCTCCTCTACTCGGAGGTGCTGCGGCACAACCCGGCAAGCCCGCACTGGCCGAATCGCGACCGGTTCATCCTGAGCGCCGGTCACGCGTGCGTCCTCCAGTACTCCGCGCTGCACCTCTCGGGCTACAACCTCTCGCTCGAAGAGCTGAAGCGCTTTCGCCAGTGGCAGTCGGCAACGCCCGGGCATCCCGAGTACGGGCACACCGCAGGGATCGAGGTGACCACTGGGCCCCTCGGCCAGGGTTTCGCGAACGGCGTCGGCATGGGATTTGCAGAGCGCTTCCTCGCAGCGACCTTCAATCGCCCTCTGCACGAGGTCGTCGACCACCGGGTCTACGTCATCTGTTCCGACGGCGATCTCATGGAGGGCCTCTCCTACGAGGCGGGCTCGCTCGCGGGCACGAACGGGCTCGGCCGGCTCGTCTACTTCTACGACGACAACCGCATCACGATCGACGGGACGACGTCGATCTCGTTCACGGAGGACCGGGCGAAGCGCTTCGAGGCGCTCGGCTGGCACGTTCAGTCGGTGGCGGACGTCAACGACCTGGAGGCACTGCGCGCTGCGATTGCGAGCGCGCAGGCCGAGCTCGAGCGGCCGTCGATGATCGTCGTGCGCTCGCACATCGCGTTCGGCGCGCCGCACGCGGTCGACACCGCCGAGGCCCACGGCTCTCCGCTCGGCGCCGAAGAGGTGGCGGCGACGAAGCAGGCGCTCGGCTGGGATCCCGGCAAGCACTTCTACGTCCCCGACGAGGTCTACGCCCACATGAACCGGGTCGATCGGGGCAACGAGCTCGAGACCGAGTGGCACGAGTCGTTCTCGCGCTGGTCGCAGGCGTTCCCGGCCGAACGCGAGCAGTGGGACGCGGCTTTCGCCGGCCGGATCGGGACGTGGTCGCTGCCGGAGTTCGCCGCGGGTGAGCAGATCGCGACACGCGACGCCGGCAAGAAGGTGATGCAGGCGTTCAAAGACGCGGTGCCGACGATGATCGGCGGGGCGGCCGACCTCGTCGGTTCGACGAAGACCGAGTTCGTCGGCGGCGGCCTCTTCTCCGACAAGTGGGCCGGGCGCAACATCCCCTTCGGGATTCGCGAGCACGCGATGGGGTCGATCGTCAACGGCATCGCCGTCCACGGCGGCTGCGTCAAGCCCTACGGGTCGACCTTCCTGATCTTCAGCGACTACATGCGTCCTGCCGTGCGTCTGTCCGCGTTGATGGGGCTGCCGGTCGTGTGGGCCTGGACCCACGATTCGGTGGGGCTCGGCGAGGACGGTCCGACCCACCAACCGGTCGAGACTTATGCGTCGCTGCGCGCGATCCCGCACCTCTGGTTCATCCGTCCCGCCGATGCGACCGAAACCGCCTATGCGTGGAAGGCGGCGCTCGAGCGCACCGACGGTCCGGTCGCGCTGTCGTTCTCGCGCCAGAAGGTGGCGACGCTCGACCGCAGCGACCTCGCCCCTGCGTCGGGTCTCGAACGGGGTGCCTACGCGCTGTGGGAATCGGAGCCGTCCCCGGAGCTGATCCTGATCGCCACAGGCGCCGAAGTCGGGCTCACGCTGGAGGCGGGCCGCCGGATCGCCGCCGACGGCACGGCGGTGCGCGTCGTCTCGATGCCGTGCTGGGAGCTCTTCGAGGAGCAGTCGTCCAACTACCGCGACGACGTCCTGCCGCCCGGCGTGCGGGCGCGGCTCTCGGTCGAGCCCGGTGTGGCGCTCGGCTGGAGCAAGTGGGTCGGCGACCACGGCGACTCGATCTCGATCGAGCACTTCGGCGCGTCCGCCCCGGGCGGCATCGTGCTCGAGCAGTTCGGCTACAGCGTCGACAACGTCGTCGCGCGCGCGACCGCGCTGCTCGCACGGTGTCGGACATGAAGGTTGCGGTCGCGTTCGACCATCGCGGCGTCCACCTGCGCGAAGCGGTGCTCGAGGCGCTGGCCGGCCACGAGCTGCTCGACTTCGGCACCGATTCCGACGCGGTGCGCATCGACTATCCCGACAAGGCCCGCGAGGTGGGCCAGGCGATCCAGCGCGGCGAGGCGGAGCGCGGGATCCTCGTGTGTGGCTCGGGCGTCGGTGCTTCCGTCGCGGCTTGCAAGCTGACGGGCATCCGCGCGGCGATCTGTCACGACGGCTACAGCGCGCACCAGGGCGTCGAGCACGACGACATGAACGTGCTCTGCCTCGGCTCCGAAGTGGTCGGACCGTCGCTCGCACGTGAGCTCGTGCGGGCATTCTTGAATGCGACCTTCAACGGCGGCGCGCGCTATGTCGAACGTCTTCAGAAAGTCACAGCAATGGAAGGGATGATGAAGGATGGCGAAGTCGCGGCTCGATGAGCTCGCAGCGCAGGGGCAGTCGGTGTGGTTCGACACGCTCTCGCGCGATCTCGTTCACTCGGGCGAGCTGAAGCGGATGATGGAGGAGGACGCCGTCACGGGCGTCACGTCGAATCCGACGATCTTCCAGAAGGCGCTCGCACAGGGTGACGCGTACGACGCGGACATGACGAAGCTGCTTGCGGACACCGACGATCCGACGCAGATCTTCTTCTCGCTTGCGCTGCAGGACATCCGCGACGCATGTGACGTGCTCAGGCCGGCGTATGACGCATCGGGAGGGGTTGACGGCTACGTCTCGATGGAGGTCGAGCCCGCGATCGCGTACGACACCGAGAAGACGTTTGCACAGGCGCGCTGGATCGCCGCCCAGGTCGACCGCGCGAATCTCTACGTCAAGATCCCCGCGACCCTTCCGGGCCTGCCGGCGATCGAGGACTGCACCGCGCACGGCACGTCGATCAACATCACGCTGATCTTCTCGCTCGCTCGTTACAAGGCTGTCGTCGAGGCATACCTTCGTGGTATCGAGCGCCTCGTGGCGGGCGGCGGCGATCCGTCGAAGGTCGTGTCCGTCGCCTCGTTCTTCGTCTCGCGCGTGGACACCGAGGCCGACAAGCGGCTCGCGGCGGCCGGACACCCCGAACTGCAGGGCAAGCTCGCAGTCGCGAATGCAAAACTCGCCTACGAGTATTTTCTCGCGGCGTTTGCAGGCCCGCGCTGGGAGTACCTCGAAGGGAAGGGCGCCAACAAGCAGCGCTGCCTCTGGGCGTCCACCTCGACGAAGAATCCCGACTACCGCGACGTGATCTACGTGGAGGAGCTGATCGGCCCCGAGACGGTCAACACGATGCCGCTGGAGACGATCCGTGCGTTCCAGGATCACGGGGAGATTCGCGGGGACACGGTGCTCGAGGCGCTCGGTGCCGCCCACGACTTGCTCGGCGAGCTCGCTGCGGTCGGTGTCGACTACGACGACGTCACCAAGACGCTCGAGGCCGAGGGTGTCCAGAAATTCGCCGATTCCTTCGCCGAGATCATGGAGAGCATTCGCGCAAAGCGCGGCTCGCTGGCGCCCGCATGAGCCGTAGACTCGACGGAGGCTCACAGGTAGCGGAGGCGCCGGCTTCGCCGACGCCGAAGCGGAGACACATCGGGCAGCCGAAGGTTGCCCGATGAGCCCGTCCGAGCTGGTCGAACGGATCTGGTCGCGTGACGCCGCCGTCTGGACGGGGTCGGACGAGGCGCGCTGGCTCGGTTGGCTCGACGAGCCGTGGCGGATGGGTGAGGCGGCGCCGCTGCTCACCGAGTTCGCGGAGTCCGTTGCGGGCCGCGTCGACTCGGTCGTCCTGCTCGGCATGGGAGGCTCGTCACTGGCGCCGGAGGTGATCAGGCGCACGTTTCGGAACGAAACGCTCCACGTCCTCGACACGACGCATCCGCAGGCCATTCGCGAGGTCGAGTCGAAGATCGATCTTGCGCGGACGCTCTTCGTCTCGGCTTCCAAGTCGGGCTCGACGCTCGAGACACGCTCGCACACCGACTACTTCTGGCAGCAGAGCCCGCGCGGTGAGCAGTGGGTCGCCATTACCGATCCGGGGTCTGCTCTGGAGAAGATCGCGTTGGAGCGAAGCTTCGGTGCGATCTTCTCGGGGGAGCCGTCGATCGGGGGCCGCTACTCGGCGCTGTCGGCGTTCGGGATGGTGCCGGCGGCGCTGATGGGGATCGACATCGCGCGCCTGCTCGAGCGCGCACAGGAGATGGCCGACGCCTGCCGGCTGGTCGACGGGAACCCGGGCCTCGAGCTCGGCCTCGCCCTCGGAGAGGGCTGGCGCGCAGGACGAGACAAGATCTGCATCGCAGCGAGCTCCGGTGGGTTCGGCCTGTGGGCCGAGCAGCTCCTCGCGGAGTCGACCGGCAAGCAGGGGAAGGGGCTCGTCCCGGCCCCGGGCGAGTCTCCCGACGGGCCCGACCGTCAGGCGCAGGCGGTGCGCGAAAGCGAGGAGTACGACCTCGGGCGGGAGTTCTTTCGTTGGGAGTACGCCACGGCTGTCGCAGGCTCCATGCTCGGCATCAACCCGTTCAACCAACCCGACGTGCAGTCGGCCAAGGACCGGACCGCGCAGATTCTCGCCTCCGGCGACGATCCGCTCGTAGAGGCTGAGGGGTCGGTCGAGGAGCTTCTTGCTCAGGCGCAGCCGGGCGATTACGTGGCGATCCAGGCCTTCGTCAACCCGACGTCGGAAGCAGAGACCAAACTAGCCTTGCTCGCAGAGCAAGCAAGGCAGGTGACGGGGTGCGTGGTCACGCACGGCCTCGGTCCGCGGTACCTGCACTCGACCGGCCAGCTGCACAAGGGGGGCCCTCCGACCGGGCTCTTCCTGCAGGTCGTCGACGACACCGGTGACGAGATCCAGATTCCCGGCCGGCCGTTCGGGTTCGGGAAGCTGATTCGCGCGCAGGCGGCAGGGGACTTCGCGTCGTTGCAGGAGCGCGGCCGCCGGGTCGCGCGCCTCAGATTGGAGGATGTGTAGATGCAGCTCGGGATGATCGGCCTCGGCCGCATGGGCGGCAACATGGTGAAACGGCTTGTGGAGCGCGGCCATGAGCTGAAGACCTACGACCCCGGCGTCGAGTCGACCGCGAAGACGCTCGAGGAGCTGCGCGACCAGCTTGTCGCGCCGCGCACGTTCTGGATGATGGTGCCCGCCGGGCAGGTGACCGAGGACACGTTCCAGACGTTGCTTTCTGTTGCAGCAGCGGGCGACGTGATCGTCGACGGGGGCAACTCGAACTTCCACGACTCGCAGCGGCGCTACGGCGCGGCGAAGGAGCACGGGATCAAGTTCGTCGATGCCGGGGTATCGGGCGGCGTGTGGGGGCTCGAGAACGGGTATTGCCTGATGGTCGGCGGCGACGACGATGCGGTTGCGCAGGTGGAGCCGGTGTTCCGCGACCTCGCCCCGGAGGACGGCTATGCGCACGTCGGCGCAGCGGGCGCGGGGCACTTCGTGAAGATGGTCCACAACGGCATCGAGTACGGCCTGATGCAGGCATACGCCGAAGGCTTCGAGGTGATGAAGGCGTCGGAGTTCGACCTCGACCTGCACGAGATCGCCGGCATCTGGCGCTACGGCTCGGTCATCCGGTCGTGGTTGCTCGAACTGCTGCGCAGCGCGTTCGAGGTCGAGGGCCCGCAGCTCGAGAAGATCCGCGGTTACGTGCAGGACTCCGGCGAAGGCCGCTGGACGATCGCCGAGGCGATCGCCGAGGACGTCCCCGTGCCCGTGATCACCGCGGCGCTCTTCGCACGCCTCGCCTCGCGGCAGGACGAGTCGTTCGCGGCGAAGGTCAATGCCGCGCTGCGCAATCAGTTCGGCGGGCACGCGGTCGAGGCCGCGAAACCGGAGTAGGGCGTGACGGCGAAGAGCGAGCACAATCCGCTGCTCGACGGTCTGCGCCTGCGCCGCCGGCCCGATCCATGCATCCTCGTGATCTTCGGCGCCTCCGGCGACCTCACGTCGAAGAAGTTGATACCCGCGCTCTACGCGCTTGCGGTGCGCGGCCTCCTGCCGGAGCGCTTCGGCATCGTCGGCGCCGCGAGGACCACCGAGTCCGACGACGAGTTTCGGGCGCGGATGAAGCAGTCTGTGCAGGAGCACGCACGGGACGAGTTCAAGCAGGACGTCTGGGACGAGCTCGCCGCCGGCATGCGGTACACGACGCTCGACTTCGCAGACAACAGGGGCGAAGACGATCTTCGGGACACGCTGGACGCCCTCGACAGGGAGCGTGGCACGGGCGGCAACCGCGTCTACTACTTCGCCGTGCCACCGAGCGCGATCGGCACGCTCGTCGACGAGATCGCCGAGCGCCGTGAGGCCGAAGGCTGGATCAGGCTGATCATCGAGAAGCCGTTCGGCCACGATCTCGGCTCGGCGAACGAGCTGAACGCGCGCATCAAGCAGCACTTCGCCGAGAACGAGGTGTTCCGGATCGACCACTACCTCGGCAAGGAGACGGTCCAGAACATGCTGGCGCTGCGCTTCGCGAACGGCATCTTCGAGCCGATCTGGAACCGGCAGTTCGTCGACCACGTGCAGATCACCGTGGCCGAGTCGATCGGGATCGAAGGCCGCGCCGGGTACTACGAGCAGACGGGCGCCATCCGGGACATCTTCCAGAACCATCTGCTGCAGCTCGTGGCGATCACTGCGATGGAGCCGCCGATCGACTTCACCGCCGACTCGGTGCGGAACGAAAAAGTGAAGGTGCTGAAGGCGATGCACACGCCCGGGCCCAAGCACGTCGTGCGTGGGCAGTACGGGGCGGGGTTCGTGGAGGGCGAGGAGGTACGCGGGTACCGCCAGGAGGACGGCGTCGCGCCGACGTCGATGACCGATACGTTCGTCGCTGCGAAGCTCTACGTCGACAACTGGCGGTGGGCCGACACGCCGTTCTACGTGCGCATGGGCAAACGACTGGCGCGGCGCGAGACGACGATCGCGATCCAGTTCAAGCGTGCGCCACACCCGCCGTTCGAAGACGGAGCAGCCGAGGGGCTGCGGCCGAACGTCCTGCTGATCCACGTGCAGCCGAACGAGGGCGTGTCGCTTGCGATCGGCGCCAAGGTGCCGGGGCAGGGCATGACGATTCGCACGGTCCACATGGACTTTCTCTACGGCGGGGCGTTCCGCGAGGGGCTGCCGGATGCCTACGAGCGGTTGATCCTCGACGCGATGCTCGGCGACGCGACGCTGTTCACGCGCTCCGACGAGATCGAGGAGCAGTGGGCGCTCGTCGACGCGATCATGGCCTACTGGCAGCGCGATCGCCCGTCGTTTCCGAACTACACCGCGGGCACGTGGGGCCCGGCGGCCTCCGACGAGCTCGTGCACCGGGATGGTCGCTCGTGGCGACGTCACTAGTCGAGGCGAGCTGGACGGGGACGGACGTCTCGATCGCCGAGATCGAGCGGCAGCTCGCGCGCCTTCGATTCGAGTCGTCGAACGAAGGGGCTCAACCGAACCTGCGCACGTCTGTGATGACCCATATTGCGTGGGCGCCGCCCGAGTGGAAGGAGGTGGCGGAGGAGACGCTTGCCGGGATGGCGGAGCGCCATCCATCGCGGACGCTGCTGCTCGTCCCGCGGCCGGATGCGCCGGACGGCCTCGACGCCGAGGTCTCGATTCGCTGCTTCCCGATCAGCGACCGTGCTGTTTGCGGCGAGGTGATCGAATTGGCCCTGCGGGGGAACCGCGCATCGGCGCCCGCCTCGATTGTGCTTCCTCTTCTCATCTCGGACCTGCCGGTGTTCTTGCGCTGGCGCGGCCGGCCCCGCTGGGAATCGACCGAGTTCGAGCAGCTGATCGAGATCGTCGACAGGCTGGTCGTCGACTCGACCGAGTGGTCCGATCTTCCGGATGCGTACGGCCGGCTCGCGGAGCTGTTCGGGCGGGTGACGGTGTCTGACATTGCGTGGGAGCGCACGGAGCGGTGGCGCTCGCTGCTCGCGTCGCTCTGGCCGGGCGTCGGCGAAGTCCGTGAGATCCGTGTCCACGGCACCTTCGCGCAGGGGCACCTGCTCGCGGGGTGGCTGCGTTCGCGGTTGGGACACGAGGTCAAGGTCGAGATCGAGGAGCGCGAGCGGCTCGAGGGCATCGACCTCGACGGCCGGCCGGCGCCGTTCCCGCCGGGCGATCCACCGAATCCGAGCGACGTCCTCTCGGCCCAGCTCGACCGCTTCGCCCGCGACCGGGTCTACGAGGAAGCGGTCAAAGCCGCCCCGTCTTAGCAGCTCCGAGCAACGCGACGACGCTGTCGTGGAGCGCTCCGTTTGAGGCGACGAAGCTGCCGTCGACGACGGGCGGGCTGCCCTCGAACGTCGTGCAGCGTCCACCGGCTTCCTCGACGATCAGCTGCACGGGTGCAAAATCCCACAGCTTCAGCACGGGGTCGCAGGCGACGTCCAGCGAGCCTTCCGCGACGAGGCAGTGCTGCCAGAAGTCGCCGAAGCCGCGGTTCGACCACGCGCGCTGCACGACCTCGCGCCAACCGTGCGGCATCCCCCGCGCCGAGGTGGTGGACACCGTGCTGTCTTCGATCCGAGTCACCGCCGAAACCCGGCACCGCTCGCCGTCTGCGAACGCGCCCGCGCCGCGCACCGCCCACCAGCGGCGCCGAAGCGCCGGCGCCGAGACGAGGCTCACCACCACGTCGCCGTCACGCTCGAGCGCGAGCAGCGTGGCCCACACGGGCACCCCGCGGACGTAATTCTTGGTGCCGTCGATCGGGTCGACGATCCACTTCAGGTCACCGCCGTCGTCGCCGAACTCCTCCCCGAGAACTCCCTCACCGCGGCCCGACGAGGCGACCAGTGCGCGGATCGTCTCCTCCGCGGCGCGGTCGGCCTCGGACACGGGCGAAAGGTCGGGTTTCGTCTCGACGTGCAGGTCGAGTGCGCGAAACCGGCCGAGCGTGATCGCGTCGGCGGCGTCCGCCAGCTCGTGCGCGAACTCGAGATCCCCGGTCACCGGAGGTGACGCTACTTGACGAGGACGAAGCGGTCGCCGGTGATCCGCAACCGAACAACGTTCGACCAGCTCATCTCCTGTGCACCGACCGGCAGGGCCGGGTTCACGCCGCGCACGCGGTAGTACCACGATCCAACCTGCGTGCTGCCGATCGGAAGGACGACCGAAGTCGCAGCGGTGCTGGTCGACCAGGTCGTCCGCCACGGGTAACTCGTGCGGGAGAGTTGAACCTCGTAGGTCGTTGCGCCCACGGCGGGCTCCCAGGCGACGAGGGGGGAGTCGTGCACCTGGGGCACCTTCGACGCGGATGCGATCACCCTTCCGTCGGGTGCGAGACCGGAGACCCAGGGGAGGTTTCCCGCCGCCGTGACGACCGGCTGCGACACCTTGCCGAAGCTCATCCCGAGCCCTGCCTCACACTCGTCCTGCGGCACCGCCGCATCGTGGTACTGGATCGGCTGGTCCTGCGCGGTCGGATCGTAGACGCCGAGTGTGCTGACCGTCACCGGGACGACTGTCCAGTAGTACCGCCCGGTCGGCCAGCCGGAGTCCCACAGGTCGACATTTGCGTCCCCTGAGCCTGCACCGCCTGCGGCTGTCTGTGCGGGAAGCTCGTTCGGGAGGACCTTCTGGCCGGTCGCGTCGAACGCGTTGCCTTCGTCGCCGCGCGCGAGCAGGTACGGCGGGTTCATCCAGTTGGACAACGTCTTCGTCGATTGCGGCAGCGCGAGCGGCCCGCCCACCGTGCGCGGAGCGAACGCGGGTGAGCCGACGACGGAGCCTGCGAACACCTGGTTGACGCAGTGGTCATCGGTGAAGATGTAGACGCGGTACAGAGACGAACCGAACGAGCCGATGTTTCCGAGCACCGGTGCCGACGATGACCAGGCGAATCCGGGCATCAGCTCGTGTGGTTGTGCCGGCTGGCCCACCTTGTCCCAGGTGTCCGAGATCGTGGCGGTCGGCGCCAGCGTCCCGAAGACGAGCGGAGGGTTGACCGTCGAGAAGACCGGGCTCCACGGCCCGTACGACGCGCGTGGGAGGCCGTTCTTCAGCAAGTCCTTGTCGTCGATGTAGCGAATGGCGCGCACGCGCCAGTGCACCGTCGCCCACGTTGACGTCGCGAGGGTGTCGTGGAACGTGAACCACTCGCGCTCGTCTGCGACGTTCGTTGTCGTCTGGAACGACTGGGCGCCGTTCAGATCCGGGTACAACACTTCGTACCTGGTTGCGCCGGCGATTGGCTTCCAGCGGATCAGGCCCTCGGGCGCAGGCAGCTGCGTCGGGTAGTCGCTGTTCGTCCAGCGCATGTTGAAGCCGAACGGTGTGCTCCACGGTGTCACCGTCTTGCCGTTCTTCGACTCCCAGCGCACGTGGGCCCACAGGGCATACGGCTGGCCGGTCATCCACGGCAGCTGGTGAGCGATTGCAAGCGCGGGGATCGCGAGCTTCGTATAGCTGAAGAGGACGGACGAGTCGTCGAAGCTGCGGCTCGTCGAAAGCTCGAAGTCGTAGGTACCGCCGTTCTGGGCCACAGGCGTCCACGTGAACGACGGCGTGCGCGGGTAGTAGGTCTGTGGCAGCTCGTCCGGCCGCAGCAGGAAGGCGCGCAGTCCTTGTGGGGCAGTCGTTGCCACGCGGTACGGCTGCGGGCCGGCGGACGTGCGCGCGGCCGCGGTGGGCGCGAGCACGAGGGCGGCCGCCAGGACGACGGTCAAGCGCTTCATCGCTCTTTCAATCGGCAGGCGGCGCTCAGGGCTTGAGCGTGGCGTGCAAACGGCGTTCCAACGCGAGCCCCACGGCCAAAACGAGGCCGTCGTCCCCTGGCCGCCCGACCACCTGCAGCGATGCCGGCCCCGCCGGCAGCGCCAGGGCGGGCCAGCCGAGGGCGTTGAACGGGAACGTGAACAGGGTCATCGCCGCCCGGATCTCCGTCTCGACGACGTCTGCAGCGGGAGGCAGGAAGCCGAGCGTCGGGCAGATGAGCACATCGTGTCCGTCGAGCGCGGCCTGCGCGCGGTCGTGCAGGGCTGCGCGTGCCTGCACCGCCGCCGCGTACTCGCCGTCGCCGAGCGCGATGCACCGCTCGACCTTGCCGCGGATGTTCTCGCCATAGAGCTCCGCGAACTCCGGGTACAGGTCGCGATGGACGTCGCCCACCTCTCGCATGAACGCGGGCGCCACCGTCTCGGCGGTCGGGAAGTCGACCGGTGTGCCGGGAACCGCGAGCACGTGCTCGGCAACCGCCTCGACGCAGCGGTCCGCCCACGCGACGGCGAGTGAGAGGTCGTCGAGCGACACCTCGGGAACCGTGACGCCGGGCGCGAGCGCCGCCGTCAGCGCGATCACGCCGCTCACGTCCCGGGCCATCGGCCCGGCGTGGTCGAACGTCGGCGCGAGCGGGAAGACGCCGCCGATCGGCACGAGCCCGTAGGTCGGCTTGAAGCCCACGACGCCGCAACAGGCGGCGGGAATGCGGATCGACCCGCCGGTATCCGTTCCGAGCGCCCCGTCGGCGAGGCCGAGTGCGAGCGCCGCGGCTGAGCCGCCCGACGAGCCGCCGGCCGTGCGGCCGGGGAGGGCCGGATTGGGGACGACGCCGTAGTGCAGGTTCTGCGAAGTGACGCCGTAGGCGAACTCGTGCAGGTTCGTCTTGCCGACGTTTACCCAGCCGGCGTGTTCGAGGCGCAGGACGGCGTCGGCCGACACGGCCGGCACGTGGTCGCCGAACACCGCCGAGCCGTAGGTCGTGCGGGTGCCCGCGGTGTCGAAGAGGTCCTTGACCGCCAGGCGACGGCCCGCCGCCGCCCCGCCCGCGAGCTCGGTGATCCAGATGCCATCCGGAACTCGGGAGCGGGGCAGCGGCGTAGGCTTGACGGAGCCGCTCAAGGAGCGGAGGTGTCGGCTTTGCCGGCGCCGGGAGCGGGCCAGCGGCGTAGGCTCGACGGAGCCGCTCAAGGAGCGGAGGTGTCGGCTTTGCCGGCGCCGGGAGCGGACATTAGCTCAGCCAGAGGTAGATCAGCGCCACGCCGACCGTCCCGCCGAAGAGCACCCAGAAGAGGCCGAAGAGTGCCCAGCCCCAGCGCATGTTCTTGCGGGCGATCTCGGCCTGGGTGAGGGGCTCTTGCATCTCTAGACCACCGTATCGAGAGCCATCGCGACGAAGAGCAACGCGAGATAGAGGAGCGAGTAGTGGAAGAGCCTCACGGCGGCGCCTCGCTCGAGTGTCCGTCGCAGCTCGACGGCGAGCCAGAGGAACACCGCGCCAAGCACGACCGCCGCGATGCCGTACAGCACCCCGAACGTGCCGAGCGCAACCGGTGCGAGCGTCACCGCGATCAGCAGCACCGTGTACCAGACGATCTGGCGCGCCGTCTCCGCGTCGCCGCGTGCCACCGGCAGCATCGGCACCTTTGCCCGCGCGTAGTGCTCCTTGATCATCAGTGCGAGGGCCCAGAAGTGCGGCGGTGTCCAGACGAACACCACCGCGAACATCACGAGCGCAGCGACGCCAAGATGGCCCGATGCGC
>Ga0307372_10004229_pt1 | contig 22349 bp, 16 predicted proteins | sample OX1MG_FD_202533 | JGI IMG/M metagenome (GOLD analysis project Ga0307372, IMG submission 202533) | Soil microbial communities from Risofladan, Vaasa, Finland - OX-1 | ecosystem: Environmental > Terrestrial > Soil > Coastal area > Acid sulfate soil | place: Finland: Risofladan, Vaasa | collected...
ATCCTGCCTCCATCCTCAAGACGGTTATGGCGCCTTGCCTGCTGGCCGTCGACGAGGCCCAGGCCCGCTATCTAAAGGAGCGGATTCCGGCGGAACGGCGGGCGGTCATGGGTGATCCGGTGACTCCCGAGCAGGCGGTCGAGCGGTTGCAGCCCTACCTGGATGCGGGGATCGGGGGGTTCACGTTTGGTAACCCCAACCTCAGCACCCCGGAACTGCTGGCCGCGGCGGGCGAGTTGAAGGGAGCTCTCTCCTGACTGCCGCCCGCCCGGAGGAAGAACTGAACCGCGAGTCGATCCGAAGGACCGCTCCAACCATCAGGTGGCACGCCTCGGCTTGAGGTGCCAAGGTCCCGCCTAGCCAGGCGGGCCAGTTTCGCTCCCTGGCGCCGCCTTGGCGGCTGAACGCCGCAGACTTCGTAGCACCAGCCAATTGCCAGAAATTGCCAAAGAAGTGACCAGACCTAGGGTCAAAGCCCACCACAAGACGGGCAGGTGTTGCGCGTAGAGGGCCAAGCCCAGGGCCATGTCGGTGGCCAGGATTCCCAGGACGGTCACCGACTTGTAGCGTCGGAGTTGGCTAGGACTCACCAGGCGATTCTAGGCTCGATCCGCGGGCTCTGAAGCGGCCAACCACCCAAACTCCCGGCATCCCGTAATGCGGCTCTCAGGAGTGCCACAGCTAGCCGCTGTTCACTGGTGAGGCGGCAAGGACCGCTCCCCTGGCCAAGAACAGAACAGGGGTCGCAGTCACTGAGGAGTTTGAAATGAAACGATTGAGAAACCGACTGCTGTTGTCTGGCATAACCGTGGTCGGGCTCTCGGGGCTGGCTTTCGGGGTCGCGTCGCTGACGGCGGCTTCGGCCAGTGCAGCCACCGCTACGTCGGCTCAAGTCGTAGCTTCGACCGCGGTGGCTACAACCACACCAAGTCCGTCGTCCAGTCCAAGTTCCGGTACCAGCTCGAAGAGCTGTCCCAACAAGACCGGTTCCGCAGGCACCAGCACGTCCTAACCGTCCCGCCCCCCCCGGGCGCCCGGACCACCGAAAGGCTGGTCCGCGGCGCCCTTTTTCGTGTCCGAAGCCAGGCCTGGTAAGAGCCGCCCCCAGCATGGGGGAGCGGTGCGGTCCTTTCTGGTGAACCCCCTCCGGCTCATCTCCACGTCCGCCAGTCCGCAGCCGGAGCCGAAATCTAGCCCCCCCCAAGTCGCCAGGGCCTAGTGGCCCGCTCTCGGCCTGAGGGGATTGGTATCCGCGCCGGTACCAGGCCAGTACCTCTCCACTGCCTCCAGCGCGGGTCGGCTCAGCTCCGGTTCGCCGCTGCCCCAGGACTCGGGTCCGGACTCGGGGACTCGTCCAGAGCCGCCTCCAGCTGGAGGGTTCGGCGAAAGGCAGCCCAAACCGCGTCTCCGATCACGGTACGGAACCTGCCCCGCTCCAGCGCCGCCAGGGCCTCCGCCGAGGTGCCGCCAGGCGAGGTGACCATGTCACGGAGCTGAGCGGGGTGCTCACCGCTCTCGATCGCGAATTCGATCGAGCCTCGGAGCGTCTCCAGGACCAGACGACGGGCCAGGTGGCGAGGGAATCCCAGGTGGACGGCGGCCTCCACCAGCGACTCGGAGAAGAGGAAAGCATAAGTGGGGCCGGTGCCGCTGACCGCGGTGGCCATCGCGACCTGCAGCTCGTCCTCCACCTCCAGCGTGGACCCCAGCGCGGACAGAAGCGCCTCTACCTGGGTCTTGGCCGCGGGGGTCACCTCGGGGGTGGCAAACCAGACGCTGACCCCAGCGCCGATCTGGGCCGGGGTGTTGGGCATGGCCCGAACGATGGCCCGGTGGCGCAGTCGCGCCGCCAGCGCCTTGGTGCTGGCTCCGGCCACTATGCTGATCACCAGGGTCTCCGGTCGAACGGCGCCGGCCAGTTCGCGGAGCACCCGGGGCAGGAGCTGGGGCTTGACTGCCAACAGCAGGATGTCGGCTCCGCGCGCGGCCGCAGCGTTATCGGACACGACCGCGACTCCATAGCGGGCCTCCAGCTCCGCTGCCCGCTCCGGTCGGGGATGGCTGCAGACCAGGTTGGTGGGTTCGACCATGCCCCGCCGCAGCAGGCCAGCGAGCATGGCCTCGGCCATGACCCCGGCGCCAATCACTCCAATGGTGGTGGCGCCGAGGTCAGCGCGGGCATTGGCAGCTCGATCCCCGGGCTGGGGCGGGTTCATTTCTATGTCGTTCATGAGGTAGGCGCTAGGTTGCCACATCGGCCACCGTCTGCGTGCGTCTCGAATCTGGAGCGGCGGAACTGAAACAATCGAGGGGATAGGACCGGCCGCGGGGACCAGTCCCCACCAAGCCCGAGGGCACACCGTTCTAGGAGGAGCCGCCACCCATGAAAGACGACATCCGAGCAGAGACCATCCGCATCGCCGGGTCGGGCCAAGACCAGATCGAGGCCTACCTGGCGCAGCCGCTGGACGCGGGTAGATATGGCGGGGTGGTAGTGATTCACCACATGCCTGGCTACGACGAGTGGAGCAAGGAGGTCACCCGCAAGTTCGCAACCCACGGCTATCTGGCCATCTGCCCCAACCTCTACTTCCGGGAGGCCCCCGGCGCCAGCTCTGACGACGCTGCGGCAACGGTCCGAGCCCTAGGTGGGGTGCCGGACGAAAGACTGGTCGGCGATGTCGGCGGAGCCAGGAACCACCTGATCTCACTCCTCTCCAGCAACGGCAAGGTGGGGACGATCGGTTACTGCTCGGGCGGCCGCCAGTCCTTCCTGGCCGCCTGCAGCTTGCCCTTGGAGGCGGCGGTGATCTGCTACGGGGCTTTCATCGTGGGCAACCCCCCGGAGGGAGCGCCCGTCAAGATGACTTCGCTCGTGCATCTGGCCGAGCAGCTGGGCTGCCCAGTGCTGGGATTGTTCGGCGCCGAGGACCAGCACCCGTCCCCAGAGCAAACGGCAGAGCTGGGGAAGGTTCTCGCCGATCATGGCAAGGACTTTGAGTTCCACACCTACCCCGGGGCCGGTCATGCCTTCTTCGCCACCGACCGACCCAGCTTCCGTCCCGAGGCCGCCAAGGAGGGCTGGGAGGAGATCTGGGAGTTCTTGGGCCGCCGCTTGGCCGGATGAGGAGGCTGACATGTGCACCTACCAGACTGAAAAACTCAACCTGACCGGGAGCGGCAAGGGAGCCCAGGGCTGGTTTTGTCTGACCGACGCCAGCGTCTACTTCGACCACCCCGTCCACGCGTCCGCCGAGCACACCCTCAACCTGGATTTCCTGAACCCTGCACTCGGTCCGACAGCCCGGGTGGCAGTAGAGCTCGACCGGAAATCGGCGCTCGCCCTCTCAGATGCGATCAGGGCCATTTTGGACGCCACCGAAATCCCGACTTGAAGCTGATTCCACACGGAACGTGCGCCGATTCGCCGCCGGCAAGGGTCAGGTTGTGATTGCCACCTTGCGCCAGCTCCACTACTCGCCTGGGCCAGCTGAGCAGCGACGTCCAAACCGGTCCCGCGGCCCGACCTCCCTGCGTAGACTTGGTGAGGTGGATCGTTTTGCTTGGCGGTGGACTCGGCGTCTCGCCCTCGACTTCGGCCGCTTCCAGACAACGCGCTGTCGAGGCTGAGCCAGACCACACCGCGGTGACCTAGCGCGGGGTCGGCGCGCACGGGGAGCGCTTGCTGAACTACGAGTAGCCCTTTCTCAATTGAGGAGTGCCCATGTCCACTACCGACCAGCTTCTGGAGAACAACGCCCGCTACGCGAGTTCATTCGAAAAGGGTGGGTTGCCTATGCCCCCGGCTCCGAAGATCGCTGTTGTGGCCTGTATGGATGCCCGATTGATCGTCAGCCGGATCTTAGGCTTGGAAGAGGGCGAGGCCCACGTGATCCGCAACGCCGGAGGTGTCGCCACCGACGACGCGATCCGCTCCCTTGTGATCTCGCAGAGACTGCTGGGAACCGAGGAGATTGTCCTGATCCACCACACTGACTGCGGCATGCTCACCTTCCGCGACGACGAGGTTAAGCACCAAATCGAGGAGGAGACCGGCGTCCGTCCCGCTTTCGCCCTTGAGGCGTTTGCCGATCCGGCCCAGGACGTGCGCCAATCGATCGCTCGAATCAAGGCGAGTCCGTTCATCCCTCGGAAGTCGAGCGTGCGGGGCTTCATCTACGACGTCAAGACTGGCCGTTTGGACGAGGTAAAGGCGGCGCCCAGCCGAAGCTGAGTAAAAGGCGGCGCCGAGAGAAGCCGGCGCCGCCGCGGGTCCGGGTGGCTTCGGGCTGCCAGGATTCTTCCCGCCTACAGTGGGGGGCTAAGTGCAGATTCGAGAGTCCCTGGTTCGGACCCCGGACGGTCGCCAGCTCGATCCCGTCGGTACCGGCGACATAGCTCCACCGGCGATCGTGGTGCACCACGGCACCCCAGGTGCCAGGCGTCTTTACTCCGGCTGGACAGACGATGCTGAGAGTCGGAGCATTCGCTTGATCGGCTAGTCCCGGCCGGGATACGGCGCATCCAGCCGCATGCCCGGCCGTCAAGTGGTCGATGCCGCCCCTGACTTGGCCCCGATAGCTGAACATCTCCAAATCTCAAAGTTGGCCACCTGGGGCTATTCGGGCGATGGCCCGCACGCGCTCAGTTGTGCGGCTCGACTGCCCCGCCTGGTGGTCGCGGCGGTGGTTGTGCATCCATCGCTCCCTACGACGCCGACGGGCTCGACTTCCTGGCTGGGACGGGCGAAGGCGACGTCGAGGAGTTCGGGGCCCTTCTCAAAGGGCGAGGAGGCGATTCGTACAGTGCATGAAGCTGCCGCCGCCTTCAGACCTTCAACAGTGGGAAAGCTGATGGAGAACCTGGACTCGGTTCTGTCGCCTTCGGACCGAGAGGCGATGCAGCAGCATCTCGGAGAATGGTTTATGGGGCTGAGGGCTGCTCCCGAGAGGCAGACGGGTGGATCGATGACGACCTGGCCTTCGTGCACCCTTGGGGTCTTCAGCTCGCGGAGATTAGTATTCCGCTCCAGCTCTGGCTGGGGCAACACGACCGCATGGTGCCTCCGGGTCAGGGCCACTGGCTGGCTGAGCAGTTGCCGGCTGCGGACCGGCACTTCTGCCCGGATGACCGACACCTCTCCTTGCTGGTTAACCGCATATCCGAGATACAGGGATGCCTTCTAGAGCATTTCTGAGACCGGGTGCGCCAGCGGCGCCTCAAGATCGGCAGCAAGTCGGATCCGAAAGAGGACGGCATCAGCAGGCGGCCGGCGCGGTTGGGCTAGCCTAGCGACGCTGGAGCCTTACCTCAAGGGCATCACGAATGGCGTCACCCACAAAGTTGAAGGCAACGACCGTCAGAACGATTGCGAGCCCTGGCGGATAGATCAGCCACCAGTAGCCATCGAACAGGTAGTTCAATCCAGAGGCGAGCTCTCCGCCCCAGTTGGTTGCCGGCGGCGGCACCCCGACTCCCAAGTAGCTAAGCGTCGCTACGAAAATGATCGCGTCGGCCACTTGGAAGGTGGCGTTCACCACGATCGTCCCCACGGTGTTGGGGATGATGTGGCGGAACAGGACCCGTCGGGTACTTCCACCCATGGTCGCCACCGCCTGTACGTAATCTCGCATCCGAAGCGTGAGCGTCTCCCCCCGTACCAGCCGGGCGGGTACCAGCCATGCCACCAATCCGATGACGATGATCAATTCCAGGATTGATGTGCCAAAGATGGCTCCCAGCAGGATTAGCGCGAACAGGAACGGGAACGCCAGGAGAGTGTCGACGACACGCATCATCACCGCATCTACAACTCCACCTGCCAGACCAGACACGGCTCCCCATATGACGCCGATTCCAACCGCGATAAGGGCCGCGGCGAATCCGATTTCCAACGAGGTCTGACCGCCTAGCATGAGCCGTCCCAAGACGTCGTATCCCACCTGGTCGGTCCCCAGCGGATGGGACAGACTGGGACTCTTGTTGGCAATGTTGGGGTTGTTGAAGACCTGCGACGTGTGGTATACGAGAGGGCCCACGAAGCAGAACAGCACCATGAAGACGATCACGCCGAGTCCCAGGGTGGCCAGACGGTTCTGGAAGAAAACCTCTAGGATCATGCGCCATACCGAGCCGGACTGGGTAACTTCGCCACCCTCGGGTAGCACCTCACCAGACGCGGGCGGAAGCCGGGCGATCAGGCTCATGCTGGGCCACGCTGCCTGGCTTGGAACGGTATCGGCGGGCTGAGTAGGGCCACTAGATGTACCGAATCCGGGGGTCGATCACGGCGTACAGGACATCGGCGATGAGATTCCCGACCACTGTGGCTATGGCGACTACGACAGTTACCCCGAGCAGCACGGGGAAATCGTCGTCCAGGGCGGCCTGGAAGAAGAGGAGTCCCATACCCGGATAGTTGAATACGTACTCCACGACCACGGCTCCGCTCAGGATGCCCCCCAGCGAGAGCCCGACCAGGGTGATCACGGGGATCAGCGCGTTGCGCAGCACGTGACGGAACAGAACCTGCCGACTGGTGAGCCCCTTGGCGCGCGCAGTCCGGACGTAGTCCTGGACCGTCTGCTCCAACACGGAGCTTCTCATGTACCGGCTGAAGAGGGCGACGGTGACCAGCGTCAGGGTCGCGACCGGGAGGATCATGCCGTTCAGCTGGGAGAAGATACCGAGTTGGTCCTGCGGTGCCTCCGACGGAAGCCAATTGAGCGTAGCGCTAAAGAGACTAATCAGCAGCAGACCCAACCAGAACGTCGGCATCGAGTAGAAGATGAAGGAAAGGCCGGTCATCACGTAGTCATCAGGCTTGTTCCGACGCACCGCCTGCAGAATGCCCAACGGGATCGCCAAGAGGATGGCCAGAATCAGCGACGAGCCGACCAGGAACAGGGTCCTCGGTATCCGCTGGCCTAGCAGAGAGATCACCGGTTGGTCCAGCTTGTAGGAGTAGCCGAGGTTGAGATGGACGAGGTTGTTCAACCAGATCACGTACTGAACCGGAATCGGCTTGTTCAGTCCCAACTCGACCGTCAACTGGTGAATTGCGACCGGCGTGGCCCGGGGCCCCAGGATCGCCCTCACCGTGCTTCCTGGGAGCAGGTGGAGCAGGATAAAGGTCACCACGGTGACCCCAATCACCACGATCACCGCTTGCCCGAATCGCCGGACCATGAAGCCGATCACGCGACGCCTCCGCCTGTACTAAATGTGCTTTCGGGAATTTCGCTGCCACGGTCCGCCCACCGGACGGCCGCCCCTGGATTCGCGTCAGGCATGACCAGGGTCTGGGGATCGACAGCAGCCCTGAAAATCACGGCCGATCGATTCTGGGAGGAGATGCCTGCGCAACTGTCCTTCGGAATCGGACTTCTCCGCTTGGTCCGCACGCACCAATCGTGGCTGGGCCGCTCAGTTCGTGACTCTACCGGATTTTTAGATTTCACGGGTGAGTCGCGCGACAGGAGCGCCACCCGAAGCCCCGCTCATGCCCGAGCACTGCTGGGGATCGCAGCTTCGAGATTGCTCGCTGGCGCTCACCCGAGGTTCCCCGCTGGCCTCGCCCTCCCAACGCCGCTCCCCCGGGCTCAGAAGCTCGATGGTCGGCGGCGGATAGCGCGCAGTCCGTGCGTGAGACTGCCAAGGCGCACAGGATCATGAGGCCTCCGGTACTCCGACCCCGAGCAAGGGATCACCAGCCTTGACTGCCAGCGAGGTCACCAGGAACACCACGACTCCGCCCGCGTTGGCATAGATCTCGGCCACGGTATCACCGAAGATGTCCCTCAATTCGCCGACCCGCTGGCCCTCAGCAACCCACTCCCCAACTTGAACGGTCGGATGGTAAGTAGCCGAGATGTCGGTCCTCATCCACACCATCCGATCCATGGAGACAGGTGGCGCCGACGGTTCAGCGACGGGATCGATCATCCCGAGGTGGGCCAGCACGCTCTGCAGCCCGGCGAGGTGACGCTGGACGGACGGCTCATCACAGATCCCCTGCTGCCCGATCTCGGCGATGATCGAGGGCACCCCCCGGAGAGCTCCGGCCGCGTAGGCGGCGCCGGGGACGGAGGAAGGCTCAACCCCTAGGGTGTGTTCGAATCCGTAGGCGGCGGCCATTGCCCGTGACCTTGCCGCCACCGCTGGGTCCCCGGCACGGGTCCACAATGTGAACGGGCTGAGTGCCTCAATCAGATCGCCGCAGTGAGCATCCACGTAGGCGTCCGCCCCATCAATCAGTTCGGTGAGCAGGAAGGCGGCCACCTGCTCAGCAGGACTGCCCGTTGGGTCGCCAGGAAAGGATCGATTGAGATTGCGGCCGTCCCGGGGGTTGACGTAAATCGACCGCTCATAGAAGCCTGGGGTGTTGACGAGCAGGACCGCGAGAACCGTACCCCGAAGCCGAGCTGGGTCGAGCCATCGGGTGAGGCGGGTGACCGCCTCGATCGGCACGTACTCCGCGGCGTGCATGCCGCTGGTCACCGCTAAGGTTGGGCCGGGCTCCTGGCCACGTATGACAACAGCGGGCATCTCCCAGGCTGGTTCCAGGTCGGGAACCCGGATGAAGCCTTGCCGCCGCTCTCCCGGCTCTGCGCTGAGTCCGGATACTGACGTTCTTCCCACTACGCTTCCTCCATAACCAATGATCGGCGCTGAACGAGCTCTCGCCGATCGCCGCGGCCGGGCCGCCACACCGACGCCAGCCAGCAGCCGGCCCTTCTCCAGTCCAAGCCTCTCCTCCGGGGCCCTCCACGGGCCTGGTGGCTCATCACGCCGGGACCGAGTCGATCCACTTCAACACGATCCCTTCCAACACGCCCAGAGGAACCGCGCCGTTGCTGAGCACAGCACCGTGGAATCCCCGGATGTCGAACCGCGCGCCGAGCCTCTGCTCCGCAGTTGCTCGTAGGCGGCGGATCTCGCGACAGCCGACCATGTAGGCGAGGGCCTGGCCGGGCCAAGCGATGTAGCGGTCGATCTCGTTGGTGACGTTGGCCAATGGGGTCGCCGTGTTGCTCCACATGTAATCCCTGGCTTGCTGGCGAGTCCAGCCCAGATGGTGCATTCCGGTGTCCACCACTAGCCGGCAGGCGCGTAGAGCCTCGAACGAGACCATGCCCAGGCGCTGAAGGTCCGACGTGTATAGGCCCATTTCGTCAGCAAGCCGCTCGCTGTAAAGCCCCCAGCCCTCGATGTAGCCACACACCTCCGCGTCGAGGTGTCGGCGGTACGAAGGCAGTTCAGCGAGCCCTTGGGCTGAGGAGATCTGCAGGTGGTGGCCTGGACTGCTCTCATGGAAGGCCAGAGCCTCATATTCGAAGACGAAGCGTTGTTCCGGGTTAGCCGTCAGAACACAGTGAGCACCTGGACGACTCCCATCGACCGCAGCTGGGCGGTAGTACGCAAGCGCGGCGTTGTTGGCCTCGATCGGATGGATTTCTTCGATGACGCAGGCGGGGAGCCGGTATTCAGGAAACCACCGGTCGCGGACCGCTTCCGCCCGATTGAGCGCATCGGTGACGATGGTGACGATCTGCGCTGGATCGGAGAAGCGGAGTGAAAGGTCGTCTCGCAGAAGTCGAAGGATCTCCGGAACGGTTGTCGTTCCCAGAACGCGGCCGCCCAGCTCTGACCACTGCCCCTGCAGGCTGCTGATCCGATCGAGACCGATCTGGTGTATCTCCGCCGGTGAGAGCTCGGTGGTGGTGTGGCGACGGACTGCCGCCAGGTAACCCTCCTCGCCACCCGGAACGAAGCGGATCCCCACCCGGTCATCGCCGCGCGCCACCGGGAGGAGTTCGTCCTGCAGACCAGCCCGGAGGCGGCGCATGGCCGGCCGGACCGCTGCTTCTACGATCTCGCCCATCCTGCCCCGAGCCCGACCCTGGTCCACGTCCGCCGGGAGTGTGGGACTAAGGAGCGTGTCGTTCGCCAAGGTCAGGCCCAGGTGTCCGTCGAGCTGCTCGACGGCCTGGAGTACACCCGCCCGAGTGGGCACCCGCTCATCGGCCATGGCCTGGCGGTATCGGTCAAGAATCGCGTCGAAGTAGTCGCCCAGCCCCGAAAGTCTTTGCAGGTACCCCTCCACCGCCGCGGCGTTGCCTAGGGGAGCCGTCGGTACCGCCTGGAACGCCAGCGCCTGCGGCGAAGCGTAACCCGCAGCTGAGGCGTTCGTCTCCCAGAGCCCGTGCTCCAGATCCGATCGGGCGCCCCAGGCGAGCCGCCCCAGGACGGCGTGGTTTATGCGGTCGGCCTGGTGCAGGGATTCCGGATCGATTGAACTGAGTTGCTCTTCGATACGGGCGAACCGCGCCGCGTTGCGCCGGCCACCGGCCCGACTGGGGTCGGGCACCAAGGCGTCAAACCCAGACACACCCAGCATCGTTGCGCTGAATGGATCCGTCGAATTCATCACCTGAAAGAACTCCTCGCTGAGCCGGCTCAGCTCAGAATTGGGCTGGGCATCTAGCACGGATGCTCTTTTCGCGAAGTCAAGGGGCACCGTACCGGGGAAGGTACTGGTACTGCTTCACGTGGTCGCTAACCGGTGAGAGCCGCCCGCCAATAGCCGCCAGAGCTGCTCCCAGGCCAGCATTCCCTCCCGAAGCCGGCGGATGCGCATGAACTCGTTGGGGGCGTGAAGCTTCTCGTCTGAGGTCGAGAAGGAGAAGAAGAGCGTCTTGGCACGGAGCACCTCCTCGAAGAGGACAGTGGCGGGCAAAGTCCCACCAATCTTGGCCAGGAGGACGGCCTCACCGGGGTAGACATGCTCCAAGGCGGCGGTGGCGGCGCGGACCGCTGGATGATCGGATGAGATTGTGTAGGCGGCCACCCCGCCGGGATCGACGTGGACCGAAACCGTGACTCCCGCCGCCGCCTGGGCCTGCACATGTTCGGTGATGACCTGCAGCACTCTGTCTGGGTCCTGGCCCGGGACGAGCCGGCATGAGACATGACCGGTCGCGAGGTGAGGGATCACGGTGTACTTTCCGCCCGCCCTCACCCCGTTGATCTCAAGGGTAGGCCGCTCCCAGAGACGTTCCAGCGTGGTGTATCCAGGCTCGCCATGTAGCGCGGTGAGCTCAAGCTGGTGCAAGTAGTCGTCGTCATCGAAGGCCACCGCGGAGATCTCCGCTCGCCGCGATGCGCTGAGCTCGGGGATGCCTTCGTAGAATCCCTTGACCGCGACCGCACCGTCTACGCTGTGCAGGCTGGCCAGGATTTGGACCAGGGCGTGCACCGGGTTGGCCACGGTTCCCCCGTAGCGGCCAGAGTGCAGATCGCCGCCAGCCCCTCTAACCTCGATATCCAGGCTCACCAAGCCCTTTGATGCCACCGAAACCGAAGGTTCGCTGGGGCGCCACATGGCGCCGTCCGCCGAGATGACCAAGTCGGCAGCCAGCTGCTCCGCATGCTCTCGAAGAAATTTGGGGAAGTGCGGGCTCCCAATCTCCTCTTCTCCCTCAAAGACGAATTTGACGGTGAGCGGCGAGCCTCCCTCCTGGGCCGCGAAGGCTTGGGCCACCTTCAATACGATGTAGACCGGTCCCTTGTCGTCGCTGGCGCCGCGCCCGAGCATGACCTGGCCGTCCACCGTCAGCTCGAACGGAGGAGTGCCCCATTCGGACAGCTCCCCGGTCGGCTGGACATCGTAGTGCCCGTAGACCAGGATGGTGGGCGCGCCGGTCGGGCCGGCCAGCTCTCCAACCACGACTGGGTTCCCCTCCGTCTCCAGGATCCTGCCGTTGGCGAACCGCAGGTGGTTCGCTACCCATTCCGCCGCCCTTCGCATTGTCTCCGGGGGCGCGTCGCGACTAACACTGGGAATGGCAACGAACTCGGCTAACTGAATGACGTAGTCGGCGTCGTCTTCGCTAAAAGAGAGCATGTCCACCGTCAATCGAAATCGTTTGTCCAGTCACCCAGGAGGACGCCTCCGAAACAAAGAAGCGAACGCCGTTGGCGATGTCTTCAGGGATCCCCAGTCGCCGGACGGCGATGGCCTCGACCAACCGGGCCTGCCCCTCGGGGCCGTAGCCTTCCCATTGCTTGATCGTAGTCGGGTTGGAGAGTACAAATCCAGGAGCGATGCAGTTGACGGTGATCCCGTAGCGGCCGAGCTCGTGAGCCATCTGCCGGGTGAAGCCGATCTGTCCCGCCTTGGAGCTGGCGTACGCCTGGATCCCGGTTAGACTCACGCTTCGGCCGGCGCCCGACGAGATGTTGACGATTCGGCCCCATCGCCGCTCCTTCATGCCTGGCGCCACCGCTCGGGTGCAGTTGAAGGTGCTGGTGAAGTTGGCGTCGACGATGGCGCGCCAATCGACGTCAGAGATCTCCTCGATGGGGTGGTGGGTCTGACCGCAAACCCCGCCCGCGTTGTTTACCAAGACGTCGACGACGCCGATCTCAGAAAAGTAGGCCCTGACCGCTTGGCTGTCGGTCACATCGACGGTGTCCTTGTCGACGCCGTGAACTGTCAGCCCGTCGGCCTCCAGCCCCGCTGCGATCGCGGACCCAATCCCGTGAGCCGTCCCGGTGACGACGGCCACCAGTGGGGCGTGGTCCGGTGCCATCCTGCCAGTATTCATGACGGTCTCACTTGTGAGGCTCCCAGGCTTCGCCGAGGAGCCGGAGGACGTTGCCACCCAATACCTTGTGGATCTCGGGGTCCTTGTACCCATGCGTGACCAACCACCGGGCGATGTTAGTGAACGCCTCCGCCGGGCTTTCCAGCCCGTCCACCCACTCGACTCGCTCGAAGCTCAAAGGGGGATTGGGGAGAGGCAGTCCCGATCCGAACCGCTCGTTCATCACCCGGTGCAGACCGACGTGGTCGCCGAACAGGGTGTCCGGCCCGAAGGCGACATGGTCGATGCCGACCAAGTCGCAGCAGTATTCGAAGTGGGCCATGTAACCGTCGATGCTATGTCGGCTGTGGTCGGGAGCCAAGGTGGTATGAGGAGCGGCCTCGATGCCGATGATTCCGCCACGTTCGGCGCAAGCCCGAATGACCTGGTCGGGCTTCAGGCGGGACGTGGGCCAGAGCGCCCGCGCTCCGGCGTGGGAGATCGAGATGGGGGCTTTGCTGGCCTCGATGGTCTCTAAGGTGGTTCGGTCTCCCGCATGGGAGCAGTCGATGAGGATGCCCAGTTGGTTCATTCGACGGACCGCCCGGTGGCCGAACGTGGTCAACCCGCCGTCGTTGGCTTCGGAGAGGCCGCTGCCGAGCGAGTTGGCCTCGCTGTAGGTGACCCCGACGGCACGGATCCCGAACCCGTAGAGGATGTCCAGCCGGTCAAGCTCGTTCTCGATCGGGGTCGCCGATTCGATGGCCAGGATCACGCCCAGCTGTCCGCGCTCGCGGGCAGCGTCGATGTCGGATCGACGGTGGACAATGCGCAAGAAGTCCTGGTGGGCGATGTCACACAGCCGCATACCGAGATCGACCAGGGTGTCATCCCACTTCCACCCCATCAGAGAGGTGATCTGCCCCTCGCCGTCGGCCAGGTTGTCAAAGATGGCGTCGAGACCCGACTTGCTCAGCCCCAGGTAGCCGGTGACGTCGCGGCCGTGCCGGCGATACTCGAAGAGCTGGTCAGGGTCGGTAGGGAGAACGGTAGGGTGGTCGTGAAAGGAGATCACCGGTCCTTGCGCCAGCAGGCTCTGAACGCGGGCCTCCTCCGCCTCGGTTGTCTCGACCGGCTGCGAAGGCACCCGGTCGATTTCGGGGACCAGCTCGAAGACCCGGAAGTCCTCGATGGGAACCAGGTAGTCGTAGGAGCGGTAGCCGCGGTAAGCAGTGGGTTTCATGCGGCTGCTCGCCCTGGCGCCCTGCCAGGAGTCTTCCGGACCAGGCCCGATCCGCTCAACTGCTCCGGCCCGGCTGCCTGGCTGACTTCTTCTCTCCTGAGTGGGAGCACTTCGGCCCTCACCTCGAACGATAGTAGGCTCATGCCAACATCACCTTGATCGACTCTCGAGCGGACATCGCGGCGTAGCCGGCGGCGACGCTTTCCAACGGCAAGGTCATGTCGAAGACCGGGCGGGGGTCAAGCGTGCCTGCCGTGACCCTTGAGAGCAGGTCGGGAAGATACCGGCGGACCGGAGCGATTCCCAGGCTGATGCGGAGATGGTGGATGAAGGGCTCGAATAGGGGGAGCTGGGGCATGGTGTGGGGCACCCCGACTGCACCAATCGAGCCACCCTCCCTGGCCATGCCCATGGCCATCTGCCACGACTCAGGTGTCCCCACCGCCTCCACCACGTGCCGCACTCCCAGTCCGGCGGTGAGCTCCCGGACTGCCGCGATTCCCTCCTCGCCCCGTGCCGAGACGATATCGGTGGCGCCGAAACGCTGGCCAACCCGCTGCCGGTCGGGGTGGCGGCTCATCAGAATGACCCGTTCGGCGCCCAGGATCTCGTGGGCGCCAAGCACCGCGCACAGGCCCACCGCTCCGTCGCCGATGACGGCCACCGTAGACCCCTCGTCGGCCCCGGCTAGAACGGCGCCGTGGAGGCCGGTGGCCACCACATCGGTGAGTCCCAGCAACCCGGGGAGCAACTCCTCACCGACGGCGGCCAATCCACCAGGGACGGCAACCAGAGTTCCGTCCGCCTGTGGCACCCTGACCGCCTCAGACTGTCCGCCGTCGGTGCCGGGCGCCCCAAAGGTGCCGCCGTTGACGCACGAGGTCTGAATACCATCGCGGCAAGCGGGACAGGTGTTGTCCGACCATTGGAACGGAGCGACCACCAGGTCCCCAACGGCGACTGTCGCCACCTCATCTCCGACCGACTCCACAATTCCGATGAATTCGTGGCCTAGCCGGGATCCGGCCGGACGGACAATGATTCCCCGATAGGCCCAGAGGTCCGAGCCGCAGACACAAGATCGCAGCACTCGTACCACCGCATCGGTCGGAGCTCCCAGGGAGGCGTCGGGAACGTCGTCGACGATCACCTGTCCCGCCGCCTCGTGGATTGCAGCCCGCATTCAGTCTTTCCTCCTTTGAAACCGGGACCGCGTCATCTGACCGCAGGCTCCCGACGCGGAATGTTCAGAATCGTCTCGATCCGCGCCGCGGCCGAGAGCAGCGTGGCGTCGGCGCCGCGGGCTGCGGAGAGCTGCAGGCCGATCGGCAGGCCGGTCTGGCTCCAGCCGCACTGCAGCACCAGCGCGGGGGCGCCAGTCAGATTGAACACCCTCGTGAACATGCCCTCGGCCGCGCCTTGGGGGGTGTCAATCGGGGGCGTGGTGGCGGGAGCCAAGAAGGGCACGGCTGGGCTGAGGATGACGGAGATCCCCTCGTAGAGGGAGGCGGCCTGAGGGAGCAGCTCGTCGCGGCGTCGGCAGGCGCTGCGGTAGGCTGACTCGCTGGTCTGTGATGCCAGCTCGATCAGGCGCAGGGTGTCCGGTCCGAAGTGGCCAGGGTCCCGGCGCGCCCGCGCTCCGTGCACCTGCCACAACTCCCACATCAAGATGTCGTCATAGGTTTGGTCGATGCTGGCGAACACGGAATTCGCGACCTCGGGCATAGAGTAGCCAGCTTCCACCAGGGTCTCGGCGCTGTGGCGCAGGGCGGCAGAGATCTCGGGATCGAGAGCCGGGTCGGCGAGCTGTTCTGCGATCACTCCGACCCGCAGAGGCGACGGCGTTGGACTCACCTCACTCTCGGTGAGCGCCGCGAAGGCCCTCGCCGTGATCTCCACGTCCCGGCCGATCAGGCCGACATGGTCAAGAGAGGGAGCCAGGGGCTGCACTCCGTTGACGTCCAGGGCCCCGAAGGATGGCTTCATCCCCACTACGCCGCAGTAGGCGGCGGGGATCCGGATCGACCCGCCGGTATCTGTGCCCAGAGCCAGCCGGCAGGCCCCTGCGGCGACCAGGGCCGCCGAGCCGCCACTGGAACCGCCTGCCGTTCGGTCCGGAGCGTAGGGGTTGCGAGTCTCAGGCACGTCGGGATGAAGCGCCCCGGCGGCGTACTCCAGAAGCGAGCTGGTGGCGAACACGTCGGCCCCGACCCGTCGCAAGGTCGCCACCACCGGCGCGTCGCGCTCGGCGGGCGGACCGGCCATGTCCTGAGGATTGCCGTTGCCACGGGGGTAACCCTCGACGTCGATCAGGTCCTTGACAGCGACTGGGACCCCGTGCAGCGGGCCCCCGGGCGCCCGCCTTGGGGCCGGGATCAGGTTCACGACTGCCTCGAGCTTGTGTCCCAGTCGCTCGGTCCGCTCGTAGGCGGCCAGGAGCTCGAGGTTGGCGACCTCACAGGTGCGCTCACCTTTCTCGATCGATCGAATCAGCTCGCCGGCATAGGTCGTCAGGGGGCCGCTCAGGTCGCGGAGCAGGTCGTCCACCTCGGTCTTGCGCTTACGCACCACGAGATCGCGGTAGATGCCACTGTGAGATTTGGCACTGGTGCGGTTGAAGGTCACCAGCCGAGCTAGCGAGCCCTCGAGGTCCTCAGGGTCAAACCCATCAAAGGGCTCTGGCTTGACCGGGGCTTGAGCCAGGACCTCGCCGGCGATGGCCAGCATCAGCGGCTGCCACCGGGGGCTCTCCAGCGAGTCCGCGATTGAGAGGTCAGACACTGCACCGGCGTAGAGCATGGCCCCGTAGGCCTCCTTGCCCCAGAGGAATCCCATGATGTTGTCGGTGGGGACGGCATAGGGGAGCGCGTTAGCCAGAGCTTGTACCCGCTCGCTGATGGCGCCGCCCCGCGGTTCCCCGATCCGGAAGGTACCGACGTTGCCCTGCAAGATTCGGCCCGGGCCGATCACGTCGGCTCCGAAGTTCACAAAGCTGACGATCAGCCTGTCCCAGCCGACCACGCCGGCCAGGGTGTCGGCCGTGAGCCCGTTCTGGAAGCTGACCAGGTAGCCGTCCGGCGCGAGGCGATCGCGCAAGACTTCAGCGCCCGCAGCGGTGTGGTGACTCTTGACCGCAATCGCCGCATGTTCGATGGTGTCGGGTAGCCCGTCGGGGGTCACCGCGTGGGCCTTCACGGTGAAGTTCTCCACTGGTCCTTCGATGACCAGTCCGCTGCGATTGATGGCCTCGACGTGGGCGACGTCGGCGTCGCAAAGTAGGACATCGTGGCCGTCGCGGATCAGGTGGGCGCCGATGGTACCGCCGATGGCACCCGCCCCGATGATCGTCAAGCGCATTTGATCAATTCCGAAATGGTCCCGGAGATGTTCCGACCTGACCTGAGGGCGAGACGGGGGTCCGGCCTTGCGGCCGGGCCCCCGTCCGTGGCGGCAGACCTTCGCCAGGTCACCGCCGCTAGCTCAGTGGAGTTGGGTCAACGCTATCCGAGGGAGTAGTCCTGCGGATAGAGGATGTCGTAGACGTCCTGAGGGAGGAATCCCTTGAGATTGCTCTTGAACATGGTGAACTGCTGGGGAACGGCGGGCTGATACAGCCCGGGCAGGTTGATCGCGAGGAAGTTCTGGTACTTGACCAGGGCCGTGTGCTCGGCAGTGGCATTGGGCGCCGTGGTGGTAGCCAAGATGTTGGCGTCGTTGGTCGGATTCGAGTAGTCGCCGACGTTGCTGCCCGCCCCGGTCTGGAAGATCTCCTCGCCGGTCGGGAAGAAGTCGGGATCGTAGCTCCACCCGCCAATCCAGTTGGCCATGTCCCAGTTGGTGCACGGAGTCGTGTAGGTGCACCCGTTATCCATGGTTCCAATCACCTGGGCGAAGGGTTCCTGGGTCACGGTGAGGCCGATTCCCGCCTTGGACTTGAGAGTCGACTGGAACGCCGACATCTCGTTGGTGGCTACCTGGCTACCGGTGGCCAGAATCATGGTGAAGTTAGCCTGCTGGCCCGCCTTGATTCCGGAGCCACAATCGCTGGCCCCGGTGCCGGGTGTAGTGCATGAGCTGAGGCCGCCGGGCGAAACCGTCCAGCCATGACTCTTGAGCAGGCTCACCGCCTTGGTCGGATTGTAGGGGTATACCTGCCCGTGGGCCTCCAACGGGCTCTCGTCGACGTTGCCGGGCGGATAGGTCGGCACCGGGCCGTTGGTCGGATTCCCGATCCCGACGTTGAACTGCTTGATGTACTGCTTCTGATTCAGCAGATCCTGCATGGCCTGGCGGAAGTACAGCTGCCTGAAGATCGGCCCTACCGTCGGACTGGTGAAGTTCAGACCCATGTAGTTGAAGCCGAACAGGTACCAGGGGTTGAGTGCGTAGTGCTGCTGTTTCTCAATTGACGTCCTCTGGCCGTAGTCCTCGGGGGGGAGGTAGCCAATGGTCAAACTGCCGCTGCGGAGGGCGTTGTACTCGGCAGCGTTGGAGGTAAACGGCAGCAGCTCAAAGGCGGCCAGCTTGGGCTTGGGCGACCCCGAATAGGCCTTGTTGGGCACGAACTTGGCGAAGCCGTCGGTCGTGAACCGGTTGAGGCTGAACGGCCCGTCTATCGTCTTCCAGAAGGGACTGCTGGCGTAGGTGCTGATGTCGGAGGCCCGGTTGTTGATGTAGGCGGCAACCCCCAGGGCGCCGCTGGTGGCGGTGCCAGGGTTGACCGGGATGTAGGAGGCCGGGCTTGTGCCAGAGATGGTGGTCCTAGCCTCAGCTGAGGCGTCGTAGTTTCCCACCGCGCCGCTGCTGGAGAGCTGGTCCCAGGCAGCCTGGGGCAGTGGGTAGACCTGGCTCAACTCATTGAAGAGAACCCAGGTGGGGTTGTAGGAGGCATTGAACGTGAACTTCAGCGAGTAGGTGCCGGTCTGGGCGTAGCTGACCAAGTTCTCAGGGAAGCCCCCCGGGACCGAAGCAAACCAGCCCGGACCCGGGTTGCTGCTGCTGCCCACGGCCGGAGCGTTGGGGTCGGTGACCGCGCTCAACAGGTTCATCCACAAAATGACGTCGCGGGCTGTGATCGGCTGCCCATTGGACCAGACCCAGTGCTTCAAGGTGACGGTGGCCACCTGGTCGTTGTTCGAGAAGACAGGCGGGTAGGCCACGCTGAGGGCCTTGTTGAGCACGGGTTGACCGGCACCCCCGAACCAGTACAGGGGGAGGTACATAAAGTTGGAGAACTGGTAGAGATTGGCGTTGGACTCGTGTTGGGCACTCATTAACGGTGAGATGTAGGTGGGCGGAGTGCCTGCCCCTTCGGCGAAGGTGACGATCCCCCCGCCGGTCGACTTCGCCTCGGTGGTAATGCTGCCGAGGGCCGTTAGCAATAGGGCGGCGACGGCGGCCATCCCTGCCATCCGCCTCAGCGAAGGTCGCGGGCTGATTCTCACTATCCGTAGTCCCCCAATTCTGTGCCGAGTGTTGATCGGGTACGCGGTCGCGTACCGGAGTTTAGGGGCTGACCCCTAAGGAATGGATCGTATATATCCGAGACGGCCCTGTCGTCACCCGCTGGGGTGATTGTTTGGCCACCTGACCGTCAGAGCAATTGCCCGGAAGCGCCGGGTCCTCGGTGCCCTGGCCAAGGCGAGGTGACCGATCTGGGTGACGAGAACGAGTCACTTCAACGGTCCAACAGCGCCCCCGCCCTTCGCCAATCCGAAATATCCTCCCTCTGGCCCTGGCCGGCTTCGTCAACCTGTCGCACCTCGACCTACCGGCCAGGCGATCTCCCTGTTGCCAGCCCTGAGGGGCACTTTGGGCGAGATTAACAGCATCATTCTGGGCATAAGCCGGCGAACGTCCAAGTCCGCGTCCAACTACAGTTCGCCACCGATCACCTTCGTGGTCGGCTCCTCGTGCCGGGAGCGGACCTGGGCCTCGGCAGGGAGCGGAGCTGATCGAGACGAGCATGGTGAACGCACCTAGCGTCGTCGAAACTCGGTGCCCAGGACGAAGCTGGCACAGTCCGCCTCCTCCGATAGATCCCCGAACCTCCCCGGCGACGCCAGATCCTCGCCAGATCCGGCCTGGGGAGAGTTCTCGGTGGCCAACCCCATCTGGATGTCACCTCCGCTCGGCTGGGCCCAGGATCCTGAGCCTGAGTCCCTCGGTCGTGGGGATCCCTGGCCCGGCACCGGGACGCGGGCCAAGGGTCGACCGCCGAATGATAACCGAAATCGGCCAGGACATTATGATGGGAAAGTGACCTTGCCCACGATACATTTCGAGATGACGGTCAAACCGACTGACACACTTACTAAAGGTGGTCACGCCGCTACCAGCAAGGATGAGCTCCAGCTCCGGCCGGCCCGCTCGGTCACACCGACCGCTCGGCCCTGATGCCCTTCACGGGATCAATCGTGGACTGCCGTCGCCAGACGCCGGGGAGCCCGGCAGCCGCAAGAACTTTCGGTAAGCTCGCAGCCACCTGGGGGCATGCCGTGCTCTGGGATTGGTCAGAACTTGGTGGGTCAGAGGTCGGCCTGACCGCGGACCAGATTTGGATGTCCACTGGCTCCGCCGCCGATCTATCCGATAGCCGCCACTTCCAGATGACGATCGCGAGGTGCCGGGTGCCCCTAGCGCCGGACCGAGGCCACCTCAGAAGCTCGCTCCTGCCGTGTTGACCTACCCCGGGGGCGGCCGTCCCCGCCGTCGCAACTGAGGAGCGTCCCACGGTGACTGCCCGAATCATCTTCAGGAACGCCTCGCTCCTCGAGCCCGAACCGGGTGAGCTGCGCCCTGACTGCACCGTGGTGGTGGAGGCCGGGACCGTACGCCAGATCTCCGAGGGCACGGTCACTGCCAGTGCCGATCGCGTCGTCGACTTGCGGGGAGCGGTGCTGATGCCCGGTCTGATCGATTGCCACGTGCACGTCACGGCGGTGACCGGCGACGTCTGGGGGATGGCTGAGTGGTCTCCTTCCTACGTTGCCGCCCGGGCTGGCCAGGTGATGGCGGGAATGCTGCAGCGCGGCTTCACCACCGTGCGTGATGTCGGCGGTTGCGACTTCGGGCTGGCCCGTGCCGTCGACGAGGGTCTTCTTGAGGGTCCCCGAGTGGTATTCGGCGGGAAGATGCTGTCACAGACCGGTGGGGCTGGCGAGTGGCGCGGGCCCGGTCGGATAGTCTATGACCCGCACTACTACGCCCCCACCCTGGCCACCCTCTGCGACGGGGTGACCGAGGTTCGCAAGGCGGCTCGGGAGGAGATCCGGCGCGGGGCCTCCCACCTCAAGCTCTATCTGAGCGGCGCTGTCGATGCTCCCAGCGACCGTGTGAATGCCACTCAGTTTTCGCTGGAGGAGATCCGCGCCGCCGTCGAGGAGGCCGAAGCCGCCGACATCTACGTGGCTGGCCACGCCTACACCTCGAGGGCGATCAACCGGGGACTGGACTCAGGTGTCCGGACCATCGAGCACGGCAACCTGATGGACGCCAGCAGCCCGCCTCTCTTCTTAGAGCACCAGGCCTTTTACGTGCCCACTCTGGTCACCTACCACGCGCTGGCTCAGGACGGTCGGGACCAGGGGGTACCCGAGGAAGCCCTGGCCAAGTTGCCGCCAGTTCAGGAAGGTGGCCTGCGGGCGCTGGAGCTCTGCCATCGGGCCGGGGTTCCGATCGCCTTCGGGAGCGACCTGCTGGCGGAGATGCATGGCGAACAGAGCCTGGAGTTCACGCTCCGATCCGAGGTTCAGCCCGCCGCCGACATCCTCCGGTCGGCCACCACGGTGGGCGCACGGCTGCTCGGTCTGGAAGGCCAAGCGGGACGGCTGAGCGAGGGTGCCGCCGCCGACTTGCTCGTACTCGACGCCGATCCTCTCCGCGATGTGAAGGTCCTCAGCGACCCTGCCAGCCACATCAAGCTCATCATGAAGGGGGGCCGACTGGTCCGCGACCAGCTGGGCTGAACCGCGCGCTGACCGTTACTTCCAGGCACCGCCGGCTGGCCTTTGACGCCGCGAGAGCAGGTCTTTGATCTCCCGGAGCTCCTGGTGCCCACGATCTCGACCGGGGAAACCGGGCCTGGCTGGCGTTGTTGCCCTCCCGATCAGCGCTCAGGCGGTTCGAGCAGGCTGGTCTTGTCCGTGAGAGGGTAGTCAAAACGAATCAGCTCGAAGGGCCTGGCCTGGACCCAGGCCAGGAAGCTCTGGTGTAGGGGGTGGGGCAGGTAGGCGGCCAGGGACTGGCTGTCGCTGAACTCAGTGAGAAGTCCGAACTGGTAACCACCTGCATGGCCTCCGGTCTCCCGGCCGAAGCGGAGCCGGCGGAGCCCGGGGATGGTCCCCACCCAGAGCAAGATCTGCCGGCGCATCTCCTCCTCCACCTCCGGCCTCGGCTCGACCGGCAACCGGAAGAAAACCAGGTGCTGGACCGGCACGGTCGGGGGGCTCGGGCTAGAAGAAGTCAAAGTACTCTCGCTGCTCCCAATCGGTGACCTCAATGGGGTCGGCGGCGGAGCC
>Ga0307372_10004231_pt1 | contig 22341 bp, 18 predicted proteins | sample OX1MG_FD_202533 | JGI IMG/M metagenome (GOLD analysis project Ga0307372, IMG submission 202533) | Soil microbial communities from Risofladan, Vaasa, Finland - OX-1 | ecosystem: Environmental > Terrestrial > Soil > Coastal area > Acid sulfate soil | place: Finland: Risofladan, Vaasa | collected...
CGACTCATCGCCGCGTTCCGTCTCCTGGCCATTCCCTAAACACCGTGAAACATCCGCCATGAAGCACCCGCCGCAAGGCGAAACAATCACCCTTGACTGGTCCAACCATATCAGGGCACGCCCTCCGTGGCGTGCCGGGAACCCGCAAACCGGAATCCAATGTGCTGCCTGCGGAACGCCACAGAGGGCGTTCCCTACTGCTGAAGTTCCGCGACGATCCTTCGCTGGCGATTCTAGCCGGCGTGGTAACGGCCGGCGTGCTGCTGCGCCGGTACGTAGCGATGCCATGGGATGTCGTCAGCCACGGTTTTATCAACGGGCTGACGGCCATCGGCTGTACGGCTTCGGTCGTGGGGTTTGGTTCGGCGCTGCGCGATTTGCCGGCCTTCGAGCGGCTGGTCGATTGGGTAACCCATTTGCCGGGCGATCCGCTGGTCAATGCCGCGCTGGCCGTGGGGGTGATCGCGGGCATCGCCGGCTCGGCCTCGGGCGGGCAGGGGCTGGCGTTGCCGATCGTCAAGCCGATCTTTATCGATCAATTGGGAGTCGCTCCGCGGGCGTTGCACCGCATCGTCGCCATCGCCTCGGGCTCGCTCGATTCGATGCCGGCCAACGGCTACCTGGTGATGCTGATCCGCAATATCTGCGGCGAAACGCACGGCCGCGCTTACGGCCCGATCTTCGTCGTTTCGGTGCTGATTCCGCTCGTCGGCACGGCGCTGGCCATCGCGCTGTTCAAACTCGTGCCGGCGTGGGGCCTGATGTAGATGCGGCATCTTGCCGCATGTCTCGAAAGCGGCAAGGATGCCGCTTCTACTGCGACAACGTAGAGGCGGCATCCCTGCCGCATGCGTAAAAGCGGCAAGGATGCCGCTTCTACTGCGAAGAACTGCGGCCGCCCAAAGAAGGATTGTCAGCCATTAACCGTCCGCTAAGCTTTAACAGGGAACTCTCGCCGGATTGCCCGCGAAAGCCGGTTCAATTGCAACGACTCACTGCGGCCCGCTACGGCCGAGGAAGGACAGACGGATGGCCAAAAAAGCAAGCGCTCGACATATCCTGGTCAACACCAAGGAAGAATGCGAAGACCTCAAGACTCAGCTCGCCGAAGGCGCCGATTTCGGCGAACTGGCCCGCGAGCATTCGCAATGCCCTTCCAGTCAGGAAGGAGGCGATCTGGGCGAATTCCGGCCTGGCCAGATGGTCCCCGAATTCGATAAAGTCGTGTTCAGCGCCGCGGTGAAAACCGTGCAGGGGCCTGTAAAAACGCAATTCGGCTGGCACTTGCTGGAAGTCACCAGCCGCACTGACTGATCGCGATCCTAGGAACCCGCTTTATGGAAGAAGCTCATACGTCACCGGACGACGCACCGGCGAGTGCGCGCCGCATCTCGTGGCTGCCGCCGGTGGTCATCGGCTTGCTCGGCGGCGCCCTGGTCGCTGTGATTCGAACCCTCGAACTGTTCCAGGAAAACGCGGCGTATCAGAACCTGGCCACGCTCTCGGCCCTCGGGCTGACGCTGATCCTGCTGGCGTTCTGGGCGATCTTTTTCACCGGGGCCTCCGGCTCGGTTCGCGCTTACTTGCTGTTCAGCGGTCTGGCGTTGGTTGGCGGATTCCTGTCGCTCGTTCGCGTCGAAGGGGTCAGCGGCGACATCCTGCCCAAGCTGGCCTGGCGCTGGACGCCGAAGGCCGACGAGCGGCTGGCCGACGAAATCGGCGAAGGGGGCAAGCCGGCCGACGCGACCATCGACCTGACCGCGACGACCGATCGCGATTTTCCGCAGTTTCTTGGCCCCGCTCGCGACGCCCGGCTAAACGGCCCGCGGCTGGCTCGCGATTGGCAGGCCCGGCCGCCCAAAGAGCTGTGGCGGCAGCCGATCGGCGCCGGCTGGTCGTCGTTCGCCGTCGTCGGCCCTTACGCCGTTACGCAAGAGCAGCGAGGCGACAATGAACTTGTCTCATGCTATGAAATCTTGACGGGCAAACTCCTTTGGGCTCATGTCGATCCCGGCCGCTTCAATGCCGTGATCGCCGGCGATGGGCCGCGAGCCACGCCGACCATCGCCGACGGCTTGGTCTATGCGCTGGGGGCTAACGGCCGGCTCGACTGCCTCGACGGCGCCTCGGGCGAGGTCGTTTGGACGCACGACGTGCTGGCCGAGAACAGTGCGCCCAACTTGGAGTGGGGCAAAAGCTGTTCGCCGGCGATCATCGGCGACCTGATCGTGGTCAGCGCAGGCGGCCCGGACGACCATTCGCTCGTGGCTTACGACAAAGCGAGCGGCAAAGAAGTCTGGCACGGCGGGGACGACCCGTCGAGCTACAGCTCCCCGGTGCTGGCCGAGTTGGCCGGCGTCGAGCAGATTCTGATCGTCAACCACCACGCGCTGGCCGCCCACGATCCGACGGACGGTCGAGTGCTCTGGCGATATCAGTGGACCGGCGACCAACCCAAGGTGGCCCAACCGGTTATCGTCGGACGGAATCAGGTCTTGATCGGCTCGGGCTACGGCATTGGCTGCATGCTTTTGGAAATCGAGCGCAGCGACGACGGCGAGCTTTCCTGCCGCGAAGCCTGGAAGAGCCACAGTCGCAAGCTCAAGCCCAAATTCACTAACGTCGTGCTGCACGACGGCCACGTTTACGGCATCGACGATGGCCGCACCTTGGTCTGTATCGAACTCAAACGCGGCGATCTGAAATGGCGCGGCGGCCGATACGGGCACGGGCAGTTGCTATTGGTCGACGATCTGCTGTTGGTGCAAAGCGAGACCGGCGAAGTGGCGTTGGTCGAAGCCTCGCCCGAGCGCTTCACCGAGTTGACGCGGTTTCACGCCATCGACGGCAAATGCTGGAACACGCCCGCATTGGCCGGGCCTTATTTGCTCGTCCGCAACGCTGAAAAAGCCGCCTGCTATGAATTGCCGCTGGAAGGCGAAGAGTAGAACCTTAGGCCGGGCGTAAGCCAAGCCCCACCCTACAGCCAACGTGTTCTATTATCACGGCGTCGCCTGGTCGAGCAGCCAGTCTTCAAGAATCACGTGCACGATGAACGGGGTGCGCAGCAAGGCGGCGCGGTTCGAGAGCAGCTTGGCCACCCAGGGCCGGCCGATGATGTTCGAAACGGCCCGCATGCCCAGCTTGCGCAGCGAACGCCCGTTGAGTTCCGCGGTCACGTTGTCGCTGAGCCGTTTGAACGTGGCGGGCAGCAGGTTCGGATCGGGCCCGACGTGTACGATCACCTCGATGCCCATCGCCAGCAATTCGTAGATGCCGTCCCACAGCCGCTGCGGCTGGTCGATCCAGTGATTCAGAATCGCCCGGCTGTTGAAATCGTTGTAGCTCGTTTTGCCCGTCACCAGCGACAGCACGGGCGGCGTCGGCGCGCGGAAACCGCCGCCGATGGAGTGCATCATCAGCGCGGCCCGGTTCGGCACGCTCCGCTGCCACAACAGCGGCGTGTGCAGCGGCGGCCAGGCGCCGTTGTTTTTGCGCACGTGAACCGGCTCCTTCATGACCGTGGCGAGCCGCTCTTTCAGCCGGTCGACTGTGTCTGCCTGGCCCAGCACGAGCACCGTGTTGGGCGAAAGGTAGGACGAAATGGCGATCATCCCGCGGCCCTGGGTGGTGATTTCCAGGCAGAGCCGCTCGACCGCCTCGAAATTCAACGCCTTGCCTCGTGAAAACACGATGCCCATCGTCACGTCGCGGGCCAGTTCGGCGCTATCTTCGGCCATGGCCAGCAGCGGCGTGAGCACGTCGCGCAGGTTGAACACGCCGCCGGAGATGAGCGCCGTCACCTCGCCCAGGCTATAACCCATGCCGACGCGGGCATGGCGGTAGCTGATGCCGAAATACTGCTCCAGCAGTTCGATTTGGGCCATTTCGACCGAGATGATCAAGCCGATGTCTTCGCCGAACGTTTCGAGCGTGCTTTCGCGCTTCTCGCGCACGCGCGCGACCAGATCGACCGGGCGGCGGATGAATTCCGCGCAGATTTCCGAGGCTTCGCGAAGATAACGCCCGACCACGCCCCCGAAGGCCCGATGCGCGAGCAGTTCCGGCGTGCGGCCCAGGTTCGTCTGGTTGTAGCCGCGGAAGGCAAAGGCCGCCTCGTTCAGCCGCTCGCTGAGTTCGGTGGGCTTGAGGCGGTGATCCGTTGCCATAAGTGAAAGAGCTTTGATTGCAGCGTCCTGGCCCGCGCGGCGGCGACGTCGCGCCCGGCCATCTTAGCTGATGGCCGCAGCGGCCGGCAGAGCAGTCCAGGCTCCTTGTCGGGCGGCAGGGCGCCGACTACAACGAATTATAGGTCTGCCCTTTCCGATCGGCCCGCCCCCAGCTTCTCTTTTATGTCCGAACGTCCCCAACGCGAACTCACGGGCCTGGCGGCCGTCGTAACCGGCTCATCCAGCGGAATCGGCCGGGCTGCCGCACTGGAACTTGCCGCGGCGGGCGCCGCGGTGGTGGTTCACGGCCGGCGTTCGCGGGATGCCGTCGAAGCGGTCGCCGAGGAGATCCGCGCTCGCGGCGGGACGGCCGAGGCGCTCTTGGCCGACGTCGCCGATCCGGCCGATCGCGAGCGCCTCGTCGAACGCGCCTGGCAATGGCGCGGCAGAGTAGACATTTGGGTGAACAACGCCGGCGCCGACGTGCTGACGGGCGAAGCGGCCCGCTGGCCTTACGAGCGCAAGCTCGAGGCGTTGTGGCGCGTCGATGTCGCCGGCACGATGCAACTCTCACGCCTCGCGGGCGCCCGCATGAAATCGGCCGGTTCGGGCGCCATTATCAATATCGGCTGGGACCAGGCCGAGCACGGCATGGCCGGCGACAGCGGCGAAATCTTCGCCGCCGTCAAGGGCGCCGTGACGGCCTTCTCCAAAAGCCTGGCTCGTTCGCTGGCGCCGGCCGTGCGCGTCAACTGCGTGGCCCCCGGGTGGATCAAGACGTCTTGGGGCGCGCAAGCCAGCACCGCCTGGCAACGACGCGCCGTTGGCGAAAGCTTGCTTGCGCGTTGGGGAACGCCCGAAGACGTGGCCCAAGCCGTGCGCTTCCTTGCCTCGCCCGCCGCCGCGTTCCTAACCGGCCAGGTGCTCAACGTCAACGGCGGCTTTGCGGGTGGAGCAAGTCGCGGGTGACGAAATGAGCCACGGATGACGAAATGAACCACGGATGGAACACGGATGAAGGCGAAGAAATGATTCTTGGAAAGAGGCCTAACGAAAAACGAAAGCGGGGTTGAAACCGATCATCGCGAGAAACGATTATTCAGTTTAATGAACCACGGATGGCACGGATATTGGAATTCCAAGCCGTGAGATCCGTACTACAAACGTTCTATTTCTCCGCGTCTCGCGAAGATTTATGGGGCGAGTTGGCGGGGGGCGAGCCACGGATGAAACACGGATCGAACACGGATCGGACATGGTGTTTTCCAATTTGGCTCCTCACCGGCGTCTCACTGACCAACGCCACGTTTATTTGCCCGGCAATGCCTTGGAAAACGCAACCCCAACGCTGCTAACCAGCGATAAAACCACTCATAGATTATGCGGAAGAGCCTCATTCTGCATTTTATCCGTGTTTTATCCGTGTTTTATCCGTGTTTTATCCGTGTTTTATCCGTGTTTCATCCGTGGCTCAACTGGTTGCGGCCGAAGGCCGCGCTGGGCCATCCGTGGTTCCAAAAGTAACTAAGCAATTTCGGCCGGACGAAGGTGGAATTCGAACGGATGGTTTTCTGATTCTCTATCCCATCCGTGTTCGATCCGTGTTTCATCCGTGGCTAAAATCCCCGCCTAAACTCGCTTGAATATCCATTTCATCACCGGACGATTGGCGGAATTCGCCCTGCGCAAGGTGCTGGCCGAGTTAGCGCCGAAGGAAGGCTTTGAATATTCCGTCGGCGTCCTGGGCATCACCGTGGCGGCGCTGATGACGCCCGAATGGGTCGCGCGGCATCTGCGCGTGCCGCCGGGGACGACCAAGGTGATGCTGCCGGGCTATTGTTACGGCGACTTATCGTCAGTCGAGGCCGCGGCTGGCGTGCCGGTTGAACGCGGGCCCAAAGATCTGCGGGAACTGCCGCGGCACTTTGGCCGTTCGCCCGCGGACGCCGCGGCTTATGGCCGACGCGACATCGAGATTATCGCCGAGATCAATCATTGTCCGCGGTTGTCGCTGGCCGAGATTATCGAGCAGGCCGCCGCCCTGGCCGCCGCCGGCGCCGATTTCATTGACGTCGGCTGCGATCCCGGCGGAACTTGGTCCGGGGTTGCAGACGTCGTTGCAGCGCTGCGGGGCGAAGGGCATCGCCTCAGCATCGACAGTCTGAACCCGGCGGAAATCGCCCCGGCCGTCCGCGCGGGCGCCGAGTTGGTGCTGTCGGTCAACTCCTCGAACCGCGAGCAGGCCGCCGATTGGGGAGCGGAAGTCGTCGTCGTGCCGGATGCGCCGGAGACGATGGCGGGTTTGGACGAGACGATCGATTATCTGGCCGCGCGGGGCGTGCCGCTGCGGATCGATCCGGTGCTGGAGCCGATCGGCTTCGGCTTTGCACGCAGCCTAGGGCGATATCTGGCGGTGCGAGACCGATATCCCGACGCCGAGATGATGATGGGCGTCGGCAACTTGACGGAGCTGACCGACGCCGATTCGGGGCCGATCAACGTGCTGCTGTTGGGCTTCTGCCAGGAACTGGGGATTCGCAGCGTGCTGACCACGCAGGTCATCAATTGGGCTCGCAGTTCGGTGCGCGAGTGCGATCTCGCGCGGCGCCTGGTACATTATGCCGTCGAGCAGCGATCGCTGCCCAAACGCGTCGAACCGAAGCTGGTGACTTTGCGCGATCCGGAGTTGCTGGAATACGGCGCCGCCGAGTTGGACCGGCTGGCGGAGAACATCAAGGACCATAATTACCGGTTGTTCGCCGAAGCGGGCGAGTTGCATCTCGTCGCCGCGGGCATGCGATTGCACGGCGCCGATCCGTTCGGTCTGTTCGACCAGTTGCAAGCCGCCGGCGCGAAGAACCTGGACGCGAGTCACGCGTTTTACCTGGGGTACGAGATGGCCAAGGCCGTCACGGCGCTGACGTTGGGCAAGCAGTATCGCCAGGATCAGGCCCTCGATTGGGGCTTTTTGACGGTCCCTGAAGAGAGCCATCGCGAGCGCAAAGCGGCCGCGCACGCCGAGCGCAAGCCGGCGGCGCCGCAAGGGGAGAAGGCGTAAGTGCAGCCGTTGCCGGAAGCTCATTCTCGCTCGCCCTCGAAGGACGCTGGTCCGCTCGTCGAAGAGTTGCAGCATTTCGATGCCGAGCAGTTCTTCCTGCGGCTGGTCGACAAGCCGCATTGCTTGTTCCTCGACAGTGCGCGCCGCGACCCGTTGCTCGGCCGCTATTCGTTCCTCTCGGCTGATCCGTTCGCCTATTTCGAATGCGGAGTGGAAACGACAGGCGGAGTCGAGCGCCTGGCTGGCGAACTAGCGCGGTTCGCCTCGTCGAGCGTGCCTGAGCTACCGCCGTTTCAAGGCGGCGCCGCAGGCGTTTTCAGCTACGATCTGGGCCGCCAGCTCGAACGTTTGCCGGCCCCGCGAATCGATGAGTTTGGCTTTCCGGCTTTGGCGATCGGCATGTACGACGTGGTCGTCGCCTTCGATCACCTCGGCGAGCGATGTTGGTTGATCTCGCATGGCTGGCCGGAGCAAGACTCACGCCGCCGACGAGAGCGGGCCGCCGCGCGGTTGCAGGAGTTCAAAAGTTGGCTGTTTGCGTCCGCCCCGCCCAAACTCGCGCCTGCGCCGCCGAGCCTCTTGTCAAACGTCGAAGCGAAGCAGCTCGCGCCGCAATTTCCGACGGCCAGTTTGCCCGGCCTGACCAGCAATTTCTCGCGCGAGGGTTACTTGCAAGCCGTCGAGCGGGCCATTGGTTACATCGCGGCCGGAGACATCTTTCAAGTCAACCTTGCCCAACGGCTCTTGCACCCTGCTGAGGACGACGCGGCCTCTTTGTATCTGCGGCTGCGGCGCCGCAATCCGGCCACGTTTGCTGGCTATTTCGACCTGGGCGATTTTCAAATCGCCAGCGCCTCGCCCGAGCGGTTTTTGCAGGTCTGCGATCGAAAAGTCGAGGCCCGGCCGATCAAAGGCACGCGGCAGCGCACGAGTTTGCCCGAGGCCGACCTGTTTGCCGGCGACGAATTGCAGGCCAGTGAAAAGGACCGGGCGGAAAACGTGATGATCGTCGATCTGCTGCGGAACGATCTGGCCCGCGTCTGCCGGCCGGAAAGCGTCGAAGTCACGCAGCTTTGCGGGCTGGAAACCTACGCATTCGTGCAACACCTGGTATCGGCCGTCTGCGGCAGATTGCGAGACGAATGCCAGCCGCTCGATTTGCTCCGGGCGGCGTTTCCCGGCGGGTCGATCACCGGCGCCCCGAAGGTGCGGGCAATGGAAATCATTGCCGAACTGGAGCCCACGGCACGGGGAGCGTATTGCGGGGCGTTGGGCTACTTGGGCTTCGACGGCGCGCTCGACACGAATCTGCTGATCCGCACGATTACGGCCGGACGCGGCTGGTGGCAGGCGCCGGTCGGCGGCGGAATCGTCTATCAGTCGTCGGCGGCGTTAGAATACGAAGAAACCTGGCACAAGGCCGAAGGACTGATCCGCGCGCTGCGATGATTCTGCTCATCGACAATTACGACAGCTTCGTGTTCAACCTGGCCCGCTATTTCGAGCGGCTGGGCCGGCCGACGCGCGTCGTGCGCAACGACGCGATCGATGCGGCGGGCGCGTTGGCGCTCAAGCCCGAGGCGATCGTGCTCTCGCCGGGGCCTTGCGCCCCGCAGCAAGCGGGCTGCTCGTTGGAAATCGTGCGCGAATTGCACGCCAAATTGCCGATTTTGGGGGTCTGCCTGGGGCACCAGGCCATTGCCGAGGCGTTGGGCGGCCGCGTGGTGAGGGCGCCGGAACCGGTTCACGGCCGCACTTCGGCCGTGTTTCACAACGACCGAGGTTTGTTCGCCGGTTTGCCCAATCCGCTCACGGCCTGCCGCTACCATTCGCTGGCCGTCGAGGAAGCCTCGCTGCCCGACGCCTTGGAAGCGACGGCCCGCACTGCCGACGGCGTCGTGATGGGATTGCGGCACAAGCGAATGCCGGTGTTCGGGCTGCAATTTCATCCCGAGTCGATCCTGACCGATTTTGGCTTCGAGATGTTGGCGAATTTTCTGCGTCTGGCGGGGCTGCCCTTGCCGCGAACCATGCCCAGCATCGCCAGCGAGCGTCGCGAGCCGCCGCGCGACGAGCGGCTGCCGACGGCGCCCGTGACGTTCTGAGGGCAAGCTGCCGTGATTCTGGAAGGCCTGATTACCACCATCAACGCCGACGGCAGCGTGAATCTCTCGCCGATGGGGCCGATCGTCGATGCGTCGATGCGCGAGTTGGTGTTGCGGCCCTATCAGACCTCAACGACGTATCGCAATCTCAAGCGCACCGGACAGGGCGTGTTGCACGTCACCGACGACGTCGAATTGCTGGCCCGGGCGGCGATCGGCCGCGTCGAGCCGCCCCCGGCAATGTTGCCGGCCCAGGCGATCGAAGGCTGGATTCTGGCCGATGTTTGCCGCTGGTATGCGTTCAAGGTCCGCTCGCTGGACGATTCCGAGGAGCGATCCACGATTACGGCCGAAGTGGTCGACTCGGGCCGCATTCGCGATTTTTTCGGCTTCAATCGCGCCAAGCACGCTGTGCTCGAAGCGGCGATTTTGGCCACCCGCGTCAAGTTCCTGCCGGCCGCTGAGATCGAGCGAGAGTTCGAGCGGTTGGCCGTGCCGGTGCAAAAGACGGCGGGAGACGCAGAACGCCGCGCGTTTGAATTCCTCAGTAATTATGTCTGTACAGCGATTGGCGCGCAAGCCTGCGATGTTACGGTCGAGGCAGCGACGGGCGCCTCGCCCGTCGAATCCAAGGGAGGAACGGGCGCCCCGCCCGTCGAGTCGCGTTCTATCGCCGGGCGAGGGCGCCCGGTCCTCCAGCCGGGCGAGGGCGCCCGGCCCTCCAATGCGCCGGGCGAGGGCGCCCGGCCCTCCATAGCCAAAGAGGGACGGGCGCCTCGCCCGTCCAACCGCGTGATTCAAATCACGGCGCCGAGCCGGCTGCACTTCGGCATGTTCTCGTTCGGCCTCAGCAACGTGCGGCAGTTCGGCGGCGTCGGCGCCATGCTCGACGCGCCGGCGTTGGAATTGGAAATCTCGCCGGCCGATCGCCTGGAAACCGTCGGGAAATCGCCAGAGCGAGTGCGAGAGTTCGCCGAACGTGCGGCCCGCCAGGCCGACTGGATCGCCCCCGAGATTCCTTGCCGGATCGAAGTCAAACGTGCGCCGCCGGCGCACGTCGGGCTGGGCAGCGGCACGCAGTTGGGCCTGGCCGTGGCGATGGGCCTCAACGCGTTTTTCAATGGGCCCTGGCGCACGCCGCAGGAATTCGCCCGCGCGGCTGGCCGCGGGCGGCGTTCGGCCATCGGCCTTTACGGAGCGATGAGCGGCGGGTTGCTGATCGAAGCGGGCAAGTTCGCCGAGGAGGAAATCTCGCCGCTGGTCAGTCGCATCAAACTGCCGGACGAGTGGCGGTTTGTCCTGTGTTGGCCGCACGATGAAGCGGGGCTCTCGGGCGAAGCCGAGTTGCAGGCCTTCCAAAGATTGCCGGCGACCAAATTGGCGGCGACCGAGGCGCTCTGCCGCGAGGCGCTGCTGGAACTGGCGCCCGCAGCGATCGAGGGCGATTTCGAGCGCTTCAGCGAAAGCCTGTTTCGCTTTGGTCGCCTCGCCGGCGATTGCTTCGCCGCGGAGCAAGGCGGACCTTACGCCAACGAACGTATCGCCCAACTCATCGCCGAACTCCGCTCGGCAGGGGTCTGCGGCGTGGGGCAATCGTCCTGGGGCCCGCTGATCTTCGCGCTCGCCCGCGATCAACTCCAGGCCCAGTCGATCACTGAACGGCTTTCGCAGGCCGACCTTGGCGCCGAGCGGCAGACGCTCGTCGCCGCTTGCGCTAACCGGGGCGTTCGGATCTGCGAACGAGCCGGTTGACTCGCCAACGTTTCGTTTGCGCAATCGCCCCACACCCCCCCCTTGGATTGGGCGTCGGCATTTTTCTGTTGGGTTTTCGACGAAAAGTTAGTAACTTATAAGGAGCGAGCGGCAACCTCTGAAAGGTACGCTTGGGGTAACTTGGCACAGAAGTCGAGCGGAGCTGGGATCCTCTGCGCGGCGGAAGAGGCATTCGCCCTGAATCCTGTTTGTATTGAACAAACAAGGGAGCGTGCGATGTCGATCCGTTTCAAGTGCCCCAACGGACACGAAATGAACGTCAAGGACAAATACGCCGGCCTGACCGGCCTTTGTCCGCGTTGCCAGGCTCGAGTGTTGGTGCCCAGCCTGGACCCCGCCAAGCTCAGCGACGACGCCATTCTGGACCTGCTCGGTCCTCCGGCCGAAGACCCCGACGGCTTGCCGGTACACCAAGACGCCAGGCACCGCGGCGACCCGGGAGATACCAGCGGGTCTTCAGGCAGCAGCCTGCAAGCGCTTTCTCCTTTGCAGCGCGGCATGAAGGTCTGCCCCAAGTGCCGCAAGGAAGTGCGCAGCGTCTACGATATCTGCCCTTACTGCCGCACGTATTTCACCGATCTTGCGGAAGTCACCCGGCGGATGGATCTGACCTGCAAGAAGTGCGGCGCCGAATACGAGCACCATCGCAAGCTTACCAAGTGCGAAAAGTGCGGCGCGGAACTGGGAGAACCACGTAAATTGCGATAGCCGCTTCGATCGTATCGCTCAATGGTGACAATGCACTATTGCTGCGCCGGCGATTTGCGATAGCTGACGCGAGGATTAGGCTTCGCCTCGCCTGCCGCCGGCTTCGGTTTCACGATCGTCGCTTTGACGAATAGCAGTTTTCCGACGCCGCTGGCGGCCTGGGCGTTCTTGCCATGAGCCGAAGGTTGCGGAGAAAAATGGAAGGCCAACGTATCGCCAGGTTTCAATTTCGCTCCCGTTTGAATCTCCCTTGTGCGCTGCGAATCGCCTTTTCCGGTCGTCTCCCGATATCGAATTTCGGTGACGATTTTCGGTTCATTTCCCGACACGATGGTCGGCGCAATTTCAATTTCGTGGGTTATCGGTTTAGCGTCGTCCCGGCGGTCGAGCCCCTGCCCGGCCTCGTAACTGACGCTGGCTTTGCTTCCGTTCGGCGTGCGGATCGTCGGCGAAGTCGTCACCTGCAGCAGTTTTCGCTCTTCAAGCGAGTGCACGACCTTGTCATCCGCCGCTATGCCGTAGCTCTTGGAAATACCAAGAGCGCGATCGATTTCGGCCCGGTCGTGCTCGTCGAACTCGGCGATCTTCACGTTCACTTCAACCTGCGGCGTCTCAGTTGCCGGCTTCGCAGCGCGTTGCGGGACGACACGATCTTCCCTCGCACCGGGCTCCGCCGCCGCCGTGGCGCCAATACTCCATGTTGCGACTGCCGCTGCCAGAGTCCCATGAAAAACTTTCCGCATGGCGGTCTCCCCAAGTGAATGAAGCGGTTCCCAGTTCAGTTCGCGGCCGCGAACGATAGATGCTGCTCGTGCCGGCGTCCAGTCGAGTTGCTCCGGCGGCTACAAAAACAGGAACGCGGCGGGGCGTGTAAATCTGCGGCGACTGCGAAATTTTTTCCGATTTTGTCGGATTTGACGAAAGTTCCGGTTGGAGGATTCCGATAGTTTCGCTGTTTGAAAGAAGGCGCGGCGAGTCCGGGCTTGCGACAGCATTTTCGAGGAGCTTTCGATGCACTTCGCACGGCAATTCTTGGGGAAATGGGCAATCTGCGGCGCGATCCTGGCAATCTGTTGGGGATCAGCCGACGTCGTGGTTGCCCAAAAGTTCGCCCGCCGCACCCGACCGACCACATCATCGAAGATCATCAGCTCGACCGACGAGGAGATCTCGTTGCAGCCGGTCGCCGCGCCGTCGGCTCCGGTTGGCGTTCGGCAAGTGCCGGAATGGCAACGCGCTCCGATGGGTGGCGCCCGCTACCGCTCGATGGCCAGCCGCTACGCCCGCCGAGGTCCGACGCAAGAGATAGCGTTCAGGAACCAGCCGACGCCCGCCGCCCCCGAGATGATCGCTCCCGGCGCCATGGACGGCGAGGTCATTCAAGAGCGGATCATCGACGACGGGGTCATCCAGGAAGAAGTCGTGTCCGACGGCTATCTCGAAGACATGCTGGTCGACGCCCCAGATGAGATGGGGCCAGGTTGCGCGACCTGCGGCGGCGACCCGATCTTCGACGATCACGAGTGCGGTCCGGGCTGCGACGAAACGAATTGCCCTCGTTTCGTTCCCTGCGACGGCATCTGCATTCCCCGGCACCGCGTCGAAGAACACTCGCTGTTCATCGGGCCTCAAGGCTTTACGGGACCGCTCGATTTGGGCCGCAACGGCAACTTCGGCTTCCACGAAGGAGTCAACTTTGCAGGTCAGTTCGGCCGCCGGCTGGGTCTGGCCGCGTTTGGCATCGGCTATCAGGTGGGCGCCAACTTCGTGCAGAGCGATTTCTACGGCAACTCGGTCAACGGCGAACAGACCAAAGGCCGCGACCAGCAGTTCGTCACGGCCGGCTTGTTCCGCCGAGCCCGGCGCCGCGGTTTTCAGGGCGGCGCCGTGTTCGATTACCTGCACGACAACTACTACGTCAAATACAACGTCGGTCAGGTGCGGGCCGAATTGAGCTATCTGACGCCCTGCGGCCATGAGTTCGGCTTTTTTGGCGCCTTCGCCGTTCGCCCGGGTCAAGGCAAGCTCAACACGGCCAACGGGCTGACGCTCACGCAGGGCTTTCAGACGATCAACTACTACAATATGTTCTATCGCTATAACTTGCCGAACGGCACATGGGGCCGGCTCTGGGCCGGCGCCTCGGGCGTCAGCGGCGGCATGGTCGGCAGCGATTTCCGCATGCCGCTGTCCAACAATTGGGATTTCAATGGCATGTTCAACTACCTGATCCCGGGCGCCGGCGCCGGCATCAACGGCCTGACGCAACAAGGCTGGGGGTTGAGCATGAACCTCGTCTGGTACCCCGGCCGCTCGCGAAACGGCGTTCACAACGGCCTTTATCGTTCGCTGTTCAACGTCGCCAACAACGGCTTGATGTTCGTGCGGCAGAACTAAGCGCCGTTGAGCGTCCGGCTTTAGCCACGGATGAAACCCAGCGCGGCCTTCGGCCGCAACCAAAAGGAAACATTTGTCGGCTGCGGATCATGCAAAATGCAAAATGCAAAACGGCGGAAATGCGATTTCCGATATTGCGATTTACATTTTGCATTTTGACTTTCCTGGCACGGAGCGTCTGAATCGCGGCATGAAATCTTCGGGGCCCGGAAAGAAATGGACCATTTGTAGTACGGATTAGATAGAGAAGCTATCCGTGTTGCATCCGTGTTTCATCCGTGGCTCGCTCCGTCAGTTCTCTGGCTTGCGACTTTCTCGTGCTTCCAGGCCGCGGCTTCTTCGCCGTCGAGTCGCAAGGTCAAGCACTTGGCGCTGCCGCCGGCCTTGACGAACTCGTCGAGCGGCGTTTCGCGAGGCTCGAAGCCGCGGGCGGCAAGTTGGCGGTGCAACTCGGGACAGCCGGCGTTCGTCATCACGGTCCGGCCGACGACTACGGCGTTGCAGGCAAAACGCCGCGCTTCCTCCTCGCGAACCGGAATCAGCTCTTCGATCAACTCGCCCAGCGCCTGCACGCCGTAGCGATCGAACGCGGCCGGGTAATAAATCGCCACGCCCGGCGCCAGCGGGCAAAAGCACGTGTCGAGGTGATAGTAGTAGTCGTCCACCAGTTCCAGCGGAATCACGCGGCAGCCGAGCAGCTCGCCGATTTGCTGATGCCCGCGCGCGTCGCTGCGAATGCGATAGCCGGCGAACAGCGTATCGCCGCAGAACAGTGCATCGCCCGCTCCTTCGAAATAGACGCGTTCCGGGGGCCGCCGCACGCGAAAACCGTGCGCTGCGAACCAGGCTTCGTCGACCGCCTCTTCGCCTTGCCGTTCGGGATGGCGAAAATGGGCCAGCACCGCCTGATCGCGAAAGACGAGCGCCGCATTGGCCGTGAATACCAGGTCGGGCAAGCCGGGCACGGGCGAAAGCGTCGAGACGCGGGCGCCACTATGCTCCAGCAGCGCGCGCAGCGCACGCCACTGTTCGGCCGCCACGTCCCGGTCGCTTTGCCGAGAACGGCTCATCCATGGATTGATCTCATACTCAATGCCGTAGTAATCGGGCGGGCACATCAAGATATGAGGCTGCGGCACGCGGCTATTTCCTTGCGATACGGTCCTTGTCGGCGGCGAATCTATCGATCAACCCAGATTGGCGTCGCGCCTTCCCGTAGCGGCCAGACTGGCCGCTTCCAAAACATCCAGTTCGATCACCAGCGAGCGTAGGAACGGCTCGACGTCGGTCACCAGCCCGACCGTTTGAAACGAACCCCGATCGTTCAGCTTGATGACCGTCGAAGGATTGATGTCGACGCACACGACCCGCACTCGTGCGGGCAGCAAATTGCCCACTGCGATCGAGTGCAGGGTGGTGGCGATCATCAGGCAAAAGTCGATGTCGCGAATCCGCCGCCGCATTTCGCGCTGCGCGACGAGCACGTCGGTGATGACCTCGGGCAGCGGGCCGTCGTCGCGAATGCTGCCGGCCAGCAAGAAATCGACGTTGTTCTTGACGCACTCGTACATGATGCCCGAAGTCAGCAAGCCGCTCTCCACGGCGCTGCGGATGCCCCCGGCGCGGCGAATGCGGTTGATGGCGCGCAGGTGGTGCTCGTGCCCCTCTTCGGCCGGAATGCCGCGGTCGAGATGGATGCCGAGGCTGGTACCGAACAGCGCTTGCTCGATGTCGTGCGTGGCCAGGGCGTTGCCGGCGAACAAAACGTTCAGGTAGCCGCGGCGAATCAGTTCGCACAGATGTTCGCCGCTGCCGGTATGCACGATGGCCGGTCCGCCGACCAGCAGCGTACGCCCGCCCGTCGAGCGGATCTTGTACAGTTCGCGCGCGACCTCGCGAATGGCCAGCCCTTTGGGCTTTTCGGTCGAGACGCTGCTGCCCATGAACTCGAACATCCGGCGATCTTCGGTTTCGCGCATTTCGGGAAACACGCGCGTGCCGGCATGGCCGACGACGAACAGATCGCCGACCTCGACGTCGCTCATCGCCACGGCCCGCGCGGTCTGGGCTTGCGGATCGACGAGCACTCCACAGTCCATTTCTTGATCGGCCACTTCAATCCAATGGCCCGCCAGCCGCACTTCCGTCCGCTGGTTGGTCGTGCTGTAAAAGCCCTCGGGAAAAGCGCCTGCGATGTCGGCGGCCGCCAGGCGGCAGTCTTGCGACGCGGTCGAAACGGCGCCGTGGTCGGCGACCTGGCCGACGATCTCCTGCAACAGCTCGTCGCTGGGGGCCGAAATCTCCAGCAGCGCGTAGCTGGGATCGTTGCGGGCCTGGCCGATCGTGATGCGCTTGATTCGAAAAGCCCCGCCGCGACTGGTGACGATGTCCAGAATCTTCGGCAAGAGCAGGCTATCGATGATATGGCCGCGAAGTTCGACCTCTTCCACATGCCTGGCGGCGTCCTGCGTAATCTGGCCGTGGCTGGTCATGACTGCCATAACTCCCGAGCGAATGGGAACGGAACCAAGCCCTCGCGCAACGCAATTCTACCCCACGTTGCGAGCGACGGCCAAGCGAATCGGGTGCGGCAGAGCCTGCGAAAGCAGCCGTAACTTCAACGGGCGGCACGACTTCACAACCCCCGAGAGTAATCGTATAATGCTTATTCCAAACCTCTCGATGCGGCGGCCTCTGGCCTAACGGCTCACGGCGCCGCGTTTACCCAGCCTGGCGAAAAAACAGGCGATTAGCATCAGGCGAACATGAGCGAAAGCGGACAGCCAAATCATTGGAGTTTTCTGGCCGATCAACTAGGCGCGGAGGTCAAGCCTCAATCGCCGCAAGCGGAGCCTCCTGCAACCCCGCCGCCGGCCGCTAAGAAGCGAACGCCGCCGGCCGAGCCCGCGGAACGTCCGAAAGCGGACTGGACGAATCTGAATCTTTCGCTGGGGCTCGCTCCGCCTCCGGCGCCGCAAAAGCCAACGCCCGCGGCGCCTGCTCGGCCCAGCGCTGCGTCGCCGCCGGCGGCCGAAGCGGAAGCCGAATCTGCAGAACCTGCCGAAACCGACCAACGACCGCCTCGCCCGCGCCGGCGCGAAGACCGCCCGCCGCGCGGGCGCGATCGATCTCGCGGGGAACGTTCTGGACGAGAGCGTCCGCCGCGAGACCGGCTGGAACGAGAAAGACCCGAACGTGAACGTTCCGAGTTCGAGCACCGCGAGCAACCCGTCGTCGAACCGCCCGAAGACGACCTGATCGAAGAATTGGAGTCTTTCGGCGAAGAAGGAGAAGAATTCGTCGGCGGCGGTTCGCACGCGGCAGAGACGGAATCGCCGGCGGGCGAAGAGCGCGAGCGCACAGGCCGACGCCGGCGGCGTCGCCGGCGCGGAGGCCGCCGTAGCGGCGAGCCGCGAGCCGAACGCGAAGCGCGTGAACCGTCCGAGGAACTTGGGGCCGAGCCCTCGGAGTCGGATCTCGAATTGCCGGAAACGGAAAGCCGCGGCGGCGAAGAACGATCCCGATTCGGCGACGAGTTCTTCGAAGAAGATCTTGAGTTTTCCGTCGAACCGGCCGGCGAAGGCGAGCCGGAGGCGGCCGATCTCGAACTCCTCTCGGAGGAGTCGCCCGCGGGCGAAGAGGACGAAGAGCGACGTCCTCGCCGTCGGCGCCGCCGCGGCGGTCGCAAGCGAGGCCGCTCCGAACGCGGTTCGCGCAAAGACGCCGCCGAGCCGGGCCCGTCTGGCGAAGAGGAGGAGGCCAGCGAAGAGGAGGAGGCCGAAGACGTCGAGTCTCGCGAAGGGTTCGAGCGTGCGGGCGTCCGCCGCGAAGCGGAGCACGAGGGCGAACTCGAGCACGAGGGCGAACTCGAGCACGACGGCGAGCACGACCACGATGGGGAAATGAAAGCCAACCATCGCAGCATTCCGAGCTGGGACGAGGCGATCGGCATGATCATCGCAACCAACATGGAAGCTCGCAGCAAGAATCCTGGCGCAGGCGGCGGGCCGCGCGGGCGCGGGGGCCGCGGACGCGGCGGGCGCCGCCGACCGTCGGGCCGCTGACGCAGGAGGGACGGGCGAGGCGCCCGTCCCTCCCAATGAAGTTGCTTTTCGCCGGAGCGAAAGCGGACGACGCGGCCAACTCATGATCCTGTTGTCGGTCAACGGCGTCGTCAAGCATTTCGGGCCCGAGCCCGTGCTCGACGGCGTGACGTTCGAGGTCCGGCCGGGCGAAAAGATCGGCCTGGTCGGTCCCAATGGGGCCGGCAAGACGACGCTGCTCAAGATTCTCGCCGGCCGCGAGGAGGCCGACGCCGGCCAGATCGAGCTGCACAGTTCGGCCAGCATGGAGTACCTCGAACAGCAGCCCGAGTGGGCTCCCGGCCGTACGCTGTGGCAAGAAGCCGAAACGGCGCTCGCCCACCTCGTCGCCCTGGCGAAGGAAGCCGAAGAGACGGCCCACGCCTTGGCCGCCGCGAGCGATTCGCGCGAACATACCCAGCTTGGCAAGCGCTACGACCGCTTGCAGCACGAGTTGCAGCGCCGCGACGCCTACCATCTCGATCACAAAATCGAGCGGGTGCTCGACGGCCTGGGCTTCGACAAGGGCAGTTATCATCGGCCGCTCGAACAGCTCAGCGGCGGGCAACAAAATCGGCTGATGCTGGCTAAACTGCTGTTGCGCGATCCCGATGTGATGCTGCTCGACGAGCCGTCGAACCACCTGGACATCGAAGCGACCGAGTGGCTGGAATCGTTCCTGGCCGAAACGCGGCAGGCGGTCGTGGTGGTCAGCCACGACCGCTATTTCCTCGACAAGGTGACCAACCGCACGCTGGAGCTGTATCAGGGCTCGGTCGACGATTTCACCGGCAACTTCTCCGCCTATTGGCGGCAAAAGGCCGAACGGCTGAAGGTGCAGTCGCGGACTTACGAAAAGCAGCAGGAGCAAATCGCCAAAACCGAAGACTTCATTCGCCGCAACGCCTATGGCCAAAAGCACGCCCAGGCCAAGGATCGCGAGAAGAAGCTGGCGCGTATCGAGCGGGTCAATCCGCCGCGCGAAATTGTCGCGCCGGCGATGGGCTTTCCGCCGGCCGATCGCACGGGCGATATCGTGCTCCGCGTCGAGCAATTGGCCAAGTCCTTTGACCGCCCGCTGTTCGCCGACTTGTCGTTCGACGTGTTGCGCGGCCAGCGGTGGGGCATCATCGGCCCCAACGGCACGGGCAAGACCACGCTCTTGCGCTGCCTGGTCGGCCAGCAGCAGGCCGACCGCGGGCGAATCAGCCTGGGAACGGGCGTGCGGATCGGCTATTACGATCAGATGCTCTCGGGCCTGGATGAAGAACTGCCCGTGGTCGAGGCCGTGCGTCCGCCGGGCAAGGAGTTCAACGAGCCGCAGCGGCGGAGCCTGCTGGCGCGGTTCGGCCTGACGGGCGACGCGGCGTTTCAGCCCGTCGGCAGCCTCAGCGGCGGCGAACGCAGCCGGGCGGCCTTGGCCCGGCTCTCGGCGACCGACGCCAACTTCCTGGTGCTTGACGAACCGACGAACCATCTCGACCTGTGGGCCTGCGACTCGCTCGAGCGTTCGCTGGGCGAGTTCGAAGGCACGGTGCTGTTCGTCAGCCACGACCGCTATTTTCTCAACCGCGTCGCCGACCATTTGCTGGTCGTCGAGCCGAACCGGTTTCGCGTGATCGAAGGCAATTACGACACGTATCTGCACTTCGTGCGGCAAGGCCTGGCCTGCGGCGACGCGGCGAAGCCCAAAAGCGAAGAGGTGGCGAAACCCGCCGCCAAGAAAAAGGACGACAAGCCCCCCAAGCGCGTCTGGAAATTTCCCTTCCGCAAGCTGGCCGATCTCGAAGCCGAAATCTTCGAGCGCGAAGCCAAAATCGAAGAGTTGCACGCCGCGCTGGCCGACCCCGACGTGCTGCGCGACGGCCGCCGCGTGAAAGAAATCCAAAGCGAAATCGCCCAGGCGCAAGAGAGCTTGCATTCGCTCTACGCGCACTGGGAAGAAGCGTCGCAGCGCAACGCGGCGACTTGATGTTTAGCCCGTCTTTTGCGCAACGGGGAAGGCTAACCACAGAGGCACAGAGACACAGAGCAGCAGGAAGCAGAGGAACAGCTTGCATTAACGCCGGCGCTTGCAATTGACTTTGAATGATGAACGAGTTAGCGGTGAAGCAGGCAATCGCGAAAATGCGAAAGGGCGAAATACGAGTAGTTCGAGTTACGCGAAGAGACTGCGGCGAAGGCCTTTTGTTGGAAAGCCCATCTCTCCTTTCAATTTCTCTTCTTTTCTTCTCTGTGTCTCTGTGCCTCTGTGGTTAACTCTTCTGCGTCTCTGTGGTTAACCCTTCTGCCTCCGTGGTGAACTCCCCCCGGCGCCGCCGCACCGCTCCCCATTTCATTTGAACGAAGCGATCCATTCGACGATCCGCCAATCGACCCAGCGGCGATCGGGGTCGAGGCCGCGGCGGCCGACGAAGCCCAGATGGCCGCCGCGCTCGGTGATTTCGACCTGCAAATGGGGCAAATCGAGCAGGTGTAAAAAGGGCCGCCACGGCGCCAGCGGATCGTCGCGCGAAGCGATCACCAGCGTCGGCCGCCGAATGGCCGGCGCGAATTGCAGCGAACTGGCCTGCCGATAATAGTTCGCCGCCGAGCCGAAGCCCGAAACCGGCGCGGTGTATTGATCGTCGAACTCGAACAGGCCCCGCGGCGCTCGTGCGAAGTTCGCCGCCGGGGCGTCGGGCAGCACGCGCTGTCGCTCGCCCAGTTGTCTGATGAGCAAACGCACGAAATGCCGGTCGTAAGGGCGATTGAGCGGCAAGGCCATCCGCTCGACGGCGGCTTGCAAGTCGATCGGCGGACAGATGGCGACGGCGCTATCGAGCCCGCCGCACGGCGCCTCGCCCAATTCGCCCAGCAACTTGAGCGAGATGTTGCCGCCCAGCGAAAAGCCGATTAACGTAGTCGGCGAGCCGGGGCACGTCTCGGCGATTGTCGCCAGCGCCGCCGCGGCGTCTTCCGAGCGGCCCGCATGATAGGGCAGCCGCGCCAGTCCGAAGCCGGCGCCGCAGCCGCGCAAGTCCATGCGGAAGGCGCGCACGCCGCGCTCGACGAGTTTGGCTGCGATCCGCTGCATGTAAGGACTTTGGTGGCAGCCCGCCAGGCCGTGGATCAAGAGCGCCGTGCGATCGCCCGGTCGCCAGTCGGCCGGCTGGTCGTCGTGCAAGACGATCCGGTCTCCGTCGGCCAACGAAACTTGCCGTTCTTGCGCCCGGTAGGGATGCTTGACGCCCGGCAAGAAGACGCCGGCCAGCGTTTGTACGTGGCCGCCTCGCAACAACGGATGCTGGCGAAAGGGCCGCAGGCTCATCCCTTGGCCCAGTAATCGAACACGATCACCTTCTCGCGTCGATCTCGCACGACGTTCACGTAGGCCAGGTGAGCCGGATGCTTCAGATAAGCGTCGCGTCCGGCCTCGTCACGAAACGTGACCGTGAAGCAATGCGTAAAACCTTCCGACTTGCCCTCGGGGCTGACGTTCACGCCGTGCTCGAAACCTATGATCGTGTCGATCTTGGCGGGCAAGCCCGCGAAGGCGTCGATGACCTCCTGCAACTGCGAGTTGCTGACTTCCGGCTTGAATTTGTACAGCACCACGTGCCGCAGCACTCGCTGCGGTTGTTTGCCCGCCGCCGCTTGCGTCGTTTTAGCCATCATTACGCCCGCTCCCAAAAGCATGCACCCCGCCAACAGCCCAGCCAGTAGTTTCATCGGTCGATTCTCCGCCGTCTTGAGATTTCGCAGGTCGATTCACGCCTTCGACATGGTAAACGGCGCCGCGCGGGCGCGGCAAGCGCGAAATGGGGGCTGCGGTTTGGCTTGCGGCGTAAGTAGACGTTCGCGCCAAAGCCTGTAGTGTACGCCCTTCGTGGCGTGCCGTGAAAAGCGGGAATCGCGCCGATTCGCGCTTCCCGGCACGCCGCGGAGGGCGTGCCCTGATATGGTTGGACCAGTCAAGGGTGATTGTTTCGCCTTGCGGCGGGTGCTTCATGGCGGATGTTTCACGGTGTTTAGGGAATGGCCAGGAGACGGAACGCGGCGATGAGTCG
>Ga0307372_10004232_pt1 | contig 22339 bp, 19 predicted proteins | sample OX1MG_FD_202533 | JGI IMG/M metagenome (GOLD analysis project Ga0307372, IMG submission 202533) | Soil microbial communities from Risofladan, Vaasa, Finland - OX-1 | ecosystem: Environmental > Terrestrial > Soil > Coastal area > Acid sulfate soil | place: Finland: Risofladan, Vaasa | collected...
TGGGATAATCCGGCTACACTCCTACCTTCACCGCTGGACGTCGAGCCACAAGCGGGAGTAGCTCACCTGGCAGAGCGCAACCTTCCCAAGGTTGAGGTAGCGGGTTCGAGTCCCGTCTCCCGCTCCACCCCTTCTTTCGACGGGATTTGAACTTGATTCGAGTCTCCAAGGGCGCTGGTGATCCATTCCGACCGCGGCACCGCAATGGCCTCCAAGGGACCGGCCTGGATCAACCAACCAGAGCAGGAGGTGATGACCACGTCGTGATTTTCAGCGCACGCGATGTCTCAAAAGGGTTGACAAATTCCGAAAGCGCAAGGGCAAGCGCCCTCGGTCACCCGGCTTGGGTCAGATCCAACTGGGCAAAGCCTGCTTCCAAACGCCGTTCGCCCGGAACCCAAGCAAGCGAAGCGTTGAAGAGTGGACCAGCGAACGCAAAGGAGTGGTATTCGCCGTTCTCGCCACAGGCGTCGATACCGACACTTTCGATTTCGGCAGCGAAGCTGTGGTCGATGATGCGGCCGAGCCAGCTCTCATTCAGCCTCCCAAGGTCCACACAGGTGACGACCGCCCGCCCACCGGACTCGACGAACTCTAGGAGAAGTGATGCAGGCGGCTCCCCCCAGATCGGCTCGATGTGTTGCAGCCCACAGGAGGTGATGCGCTCTTCGTACCAGGCTCGCACGTCCGCCAGGTGGATATCGCCGAGCACGACGCCGGTAAAGCCGTCTTCGACTAGGGCCCGCAACTCTTTCTGAAGGCTCGCATCCATCTCGGCCCAGGCGGTCGGTATCGCTCGCAACGGGACCCCAATCGCCGCCGCCTGCGCTTCCAGCATCTCGACCCGCGTCGCATGGAATCGAACCCGCCCGGTCGCCGCATCATAAAATGTGAGGAGCCGGTCGACCTCGAGACCCATCGAGCGTGCCCGGGCCAAGGCCAAAGCACTGTCCTTGCCCCCCGACCACATGACCGCGTATCGAGAAGCTGTCAATCCTGACCCAACCCCACAACTTCCGCTGGAGGAGCGTGCTGTAGTGTACCGTCCGATGCGGATAGTTTCACTGCTCCCGAGCGCTACCGAGGGACTCTTCGCCCTCGGTCTGGGCGATGCCTTGGTCGCGGTTACCCACGAATGCGACTTCCCGCCCGAGGCGGCCGAGCTGCCGATCGTCTCCCGCTCGACTCTGGGCCTGGCCGAGCACACGAGCGGTGGGATCGAGGTCGCGGTCGCGCTGACCGCCAGCCAGGGCCGCCCACTCTACGAGATCGACACCGCCCTAATCCGTGAGTTGGCGCCGGACCTGGTGGTGGCACAGGACATCTGCCGCGTCTGCGCGGTATCGGCCGACCAGGTGGCCGATGACCTGGTCGGCATCCCGATGCTCCGTCAGCATCCCCACTCCCTTGAGGACGTTCTGGCAGATATTGAAGAGCTAGCCATCGCCTGCGGAGCCGATTCCCGGCCGCTGCTGACCCGCCTCCGGGCTCGGATCGACATCGCCTCCGCCAAGGCGGCCGACTTGGGATCAGTTCGTGGGGTCTTTCTGGAGTGGCTCGACCCGCCCTACCGCGCCGGACATTGGACTCCCGACATCCTTCGCCTGGCCCGGATCGACGACCCCCTGGCACGAGCGGGCAGGCCCTCGGTCGCCGGCTCTTGGGCGGACGTTGAAGCGGCTCATCCAGAATTGCTCGTATTGGCGCCTTGCGGCTTCACCAAGGAGCGAGCGCAGGCGGAAGCCGAGCTGGTCCGCGACAGTATCGACGCCGTCGGCGCTTCCCGAGTGGTCGTGTTTGACGGCTCCGCTTACTTCAATCGACCTGGCCCTCGCCTGGTCGACTCGCTGGAGTTGCTGGTCGCGTCGCGCTGACTTCAGCTGGCGGGTGTTGGTCCGCAGCCGACGGTGTGGGTCTCGGATCCTGATGGGTCATGGAAATCGCTCCGATGCCCTCACTTGTTGGAGTGAAGGCCAGGCGATGAAATGGGGAACCAGCGGACGTCATATCGACGCAATAGCGATTAGGGATCCATGAAACGTGGACCTACCGATGACCAACGCGGGCTCCTGCTTTTTTGGCGTTCCGGTATGAACAGATGGTGTTGTTCTTCAGAAGGTCCTGATGAGCGAGGTTGACTCCGAACAGCCCCTGTATCGGCCGGGAGTCAAAGAAGACTTCGATCGTCTCTACCAGGCGACCTACCAGCGAATCTTCCGAACCCTTGTCTCCATTACGGGCGACTTCACTGCCGCCGAGGACTGCACTCAGGAAGCGTTCCTGCAGGCCTATCGGGCGTGGGGGAAGTGGAAGCAGGACGCCCCAGCCGAGGCCTGGCTACACCGTATCGCGATCAACACTGCCATCTCGTACCGGCGCAAAGAGCGCCTGCGCGAGGTGGGCCAGGTGATCCGCCGCCTTGGGCGGCCCGTCAACATCGACCCCCAAGACCAGGCACTGGAAGGAGAGGTCCTCCGGGAGCTGAGGCGGATTCCGCCGAAGCAGGCGGCGGCCATCGTCCTGCGACATCTCCACGGCTACACCAACCGGGAAATCGCGGCTGCCCTCGGGGTGCCCGAGAGCACCGTCGCAACCCGCCTCATGGCGGCGAAACAATCCCTTAGCCGACGCCTCGGCGCCTCCTTGGGACCAATTTCGGATACTTCCGACCCCTCAGGCGTCTCTCCATAAAGTGAACACAAGCGGCAGTGGTGGACCTGAACCAGATCGTCTGCTTGAGCAGGCGCTTCAAGAGCACGTTGGCGGCCTCAAAGGCCCAAGCCCAACTGTGTCTCAGTCCACCTATCATGCATTCGCAATTGGAGGCAACTCAATGTCAGCTCTGTCATCTCTACTCGCGGCCCTATCTACGAAGGCAGCCATGGCTTTGGCCACAACCGCGTTGGTAGTCGGTGGAGGTTCAGTTGCCGCTACTGCGGCCACGGGCAGCCCCAACCCTGTCAATTGGGGCCAGGCGGTCGTCACCGCAGTCCAAGGTTGCAAGGGAACAAGCGCGCCATCCGCGTCCGCTGCTCGTCAGAACGTCGGCCAGTGCGTGAGTGCCTTCGCGCAACAGAATGGCCACGCCCATTCGGCCAGTGCGGCTCGGGACAACCACCCCACAGGTGCGCCAATCACGCACCCCACAGGCGCGCCGACCGGCCATCCCGCAGGTGGCCCCTTCACGCATCCAACCGGCAAGCCCAGTTCCGTGCCCGGTGGGCCACCCAGCGGAACTCCTGTAGGGCCTTTCGGAGGTCACCCCGTCGGCCCCCCAATCACGCCGCCAAGCCACCGATAACCGGTCCCCTGGCCAACGATATGGAGATTCTTGGATTCAGGGGGTCGATGCAACGACCTCGGCTAACCGCTGTGAGGGTGTCACCCAATCGAGGGTTGGTCGAGGGCGTTCATTGAGTTCCTGGGCCGCTGGGGCAGAGGGGTCGGCTCCAAGGGGCGCTGATGGCGGAGCCGGTAGGCGCGTTGGGTGCAGGCCTGGCTGCAGTGTCTGGCATCCCGCCGCCGAGAGACGCAGGCTTGCCCGCAGACCTGGCAGGTGGACTGAGGCTCAGGTGCCGCGCCAGCCGCCTACCCTACCGCGACCCAGCCGGCGGGTCGCGCGCAGCTGGGTCGATAAGGGACATAATCAGCGTCGACAATTCAATATATAGCCGCGGGGGCAGCTCAGGGAAGTCCGGTGTGAGTCCGGCGCTGTCGCGCAACTGTAAGAGCGGAGTGGTTGACCAAAATGCCACTGAGGCCAGGGGCCTTGGGAAGGCGGTGAGCCGCGATGATCCTCAAGCCAGGAGACCGGCCTTCGCGAGGCACAGGGAGGACGCGAGTGCGCAAGCACCTCTTTGTGGCCAGCGCGACACTGGCCACGACTCTATTACTTCTTTTTGGCGGCATGGTCGGTGGACGATCAGTCCGGGCCCAGAGCGATCCGGCCAGTAGGGCGCTTCTGTTTCTTCAGACACAGGAGGCGGCCAACGGCTCGTTGCCGGGGTTCTCCAAGTGGGACTCGACCGAGTTCTTTGTAATCGCTGAGGCGGCTCTGGGCTACGACCCGAACCAGCGCGCCGGGAGCGGCCAGACGGCGGTCCAATACTTGCAGTCAAATGTCACACCTGCCTCAGCTGATGCCGGGAACACGGGCCGATTGATCCAAGCGGTCGAGGCCTCGGGCCTCAATCCAGCATCGTTCGGCGGGGTCAATTTGCTGACCCGGCTTGGGAGCTACTACAGCTCCGGGGCCGCAGCATATGGAGACGGCGCAACTGCGACTCAGGCATTGGCCATCCAGGGCCTGGTGGCGGCAGGCCAGATCCCCTCGGTGGCGTCGATCTCCTACCTCCAGCACCTCCAGGACTCGGACGGCGGCTTCAACTACACCGCCGCCGCGAACGACCCTGTGGGCAGTGACACAAACTCCACCGCCGTCGCCATCATGGCGCTGGACGCAGCCGGAGATCACGCGGACGACGCGGGCGCCGTCAGCTGGCTCCAAACGTCCGCCCAACAGCAGTCGAACGGGGGCTTCGGCTACCAGGGAGGCCCGAGCGATCCTGACTCGACGGCCCTTGTCATCCAGATGCTGATCTCTGCTGGGCAGAATCCGAACGGGTCCACTTGGGCAGTCGGCGGCGAGACTTCGTTCGACTACCTGGTCACAAATCAGGATATGACGGGCGGCTTTGTGGGCTTCTTGGGCACACCGGACGCGCCGACGACGAGTCAGGCCGTCTTCGGATTGATTCAGCAGCCCTTTCCGGTGAAGGGTACGTACAAGAGCGGCTTCGGCCTGTCCAACTCGGAAGCCGCGGAGCTGGCTGCAATTCGGTACCTGCAGTCGCAGCAATCGGCCAGCACCGGTGGATTGCCAGCCGGTTTCTCTCCCTATGACTCGAGCGAGTTCTACGCCATCGTCGCTGGGGGGGCCGGCTACGACCCATCCCAGCTCTCCGTATGTGGGCCAACTCTGATCCAGTTTCTTCAGGCCAACGCCGGGGCCGCGAGCACGGACGCGGGTAACACCGGGCGCCTGATCCAGGCTGTCGTGGCCGCGAAGCAGAACCCGGCCGCCTTTGGCGGAGCCCATCTGATCTCCAACCTGCAGAGCGACTACGTCTCTTTGACCGGAGCCTATGGCACCGGTGAGACCGCGACCCAGGCGCTCGCCATACAGGGCCTGGTGGCGGCAGGCCAGACCCCATCGGCCGCGTCGATCTCCTACCTCCAACACCTCCAGGACTCGGATGGGGGCTTTAACTACACCGCGTCCGCAAACGACCCCGCCGGCAGTGACACCAACTCCACGGCCGTCGCCATCATGGCGCTGGACGCGGCTGGAGACCATTCCGACGACGCGGCAGCGCTGAGCTGGCTGCGAACGCAGCAGCAGTCTGACGGTGGATTCGGCTATCAGGGCCCCCCGAGCGACCCGGTGTCCGACGCCTTGGTTCTCCAGACGCTGATCGCCACCTATCAGGATCCGGCATCACCAAACCCCACCACCGGCTGGACGATCGCCGGGGCAACCCCAATCACCTACCTCATCGCACAGCAGCAGCCGGACGGCGGATTCGTGGGCTTCACTGGCCAGCCTGATCCAGGCACCACCGCTCAGGTGTTGGCCGCCTTGGAGCGCCGACCTTACCCGATATCGGCGCCGGCGACGTTCACAACCCTCTCCAGTCCCAGCTGCCCCACCCCGACGCCCTCACCAGCTCCGCCCACGCCGACTCCGATAGGGAGCAGCCCCACCCCAGCCCCGGTGGTTGCCGCGCCGATCATCGCGACGTCATCAGCCAGCCCGACTCCGTCGCCTTCGCCATCTCCCTCGCCGAGCCCCTCGATCTCTTCTGTGGCCACTCCTCCTGCGTCGAGCCCCCGCTCGTCGGTGCTCCCCTCCTCCCAGGGGGGTGGGGCTGGTGGAGGTCTTCCCCCGCTCCTTGTCTACCTACTGATTGGCGGAGGCGTGGCGGTGCTGACCGCGGGCGCGGGCGGGGGCTATCTCCTGTTCATGAGGAGATGACTTGCTGTCCCGCCTATTTGTTGGCGTCTTCGTCAGCTTGGCATTGGCTTCGGGCCTGCTTCTTGCTGCGCCGAACTCGCCGCTCCGACCCAGCTGCGCCGAGGCTGACAGCACATACCACGTGGCCCTGGTGATCGAGCTTGGGAGCGGTCAGGTTGTAAGAAGCTGCGTTGGGTTCAGCGGCTCACAGGTCACCGGTACTCAGGTCATGCAGCTGAGCCACGTCCAATACTCCACGGCGACCTACAGCGGCCTTGGCAGTGCCGTGTGCCAGATCGATTCTGAGCCGGCTTCGTTCCCCCCCAGTTGTTGGACCGCTTCCAGCCCGTACTGGGCGATGTTCGTCTCGCGCGGCGGGGGGGCATGGTCCACCTCAAGCCAAGGCGTCTCCAGCCAGACCTTCAAGGACGGCGACGCGCTCGGGTGGCACTACATCCCGCAGAGCGGGCCGGGCGGGGGGCCACCACCGTCGCCCGACGGGGTCTGTCCCTCGACCGCCGGGACTCCTACCCCACCGTCCGGCACGGCTCCCCCGGGCCCCACCAGCCAAGCCAGCGGGACTTCTAACCCTCAGTCCTCAGCCCCAGTTGTCGGGTCGGCAACGACTCCTGCGGGGGAAGCGGCTCAGACGCCCGAGCCCAGCCCGACCGACGTCTTAACACCCACACCCCTCCTCCCGAGCCCGACGGCTGGGGCGGTTATCGCTGGAGCCTCCGGCCACGGTGATCCCCGAAACCTGAACCTCAACCCAGGCTGGCTCTTGGCGGCGGCTGGGATGGGAGCGTTGGGTGGGCTCTTGGTTCTGCAGCTCTTATGGCAGGCTCTGAGACGGTGACAACGCGGGGGCTCGCCGTCTGGTCGCTGTCCACGTTGGGATCGGCGCTGATCACAAATAACCCCGTATACCGGATTCTGGTGCTCCTCGCCGCCGCCAATGTCGTCGTGGCGCTGGCCGCCGACCGGGCTCGTGCACTGGCCCTGGGGCTGACCTTGGCGGGAGCGTTCGCAGTCGCACTCAATGTGCTTCTTGGCCATTCGGGAATGCACGTCCTGGTGGTCCTTCCCGGGTGGCTGCCGGGGATTGGTGGCCCGCTGACGCTTGAATCATTGGCGTACGGATTGGACGTTGCCGGCGGACTGGCGGCCGCCATCCTGGCCGTCGCTCCACTGTCGCTCGCCGCCGATCCGACGGAGTTGGTCGATGCGCTGCCCCGGGTCTTCGAGCGCGCCGGGACCTCCCTGGCCGCGGCGCTGGGTTTCGTTCCGGCGATCGCGCAAAGCTTCACGGCGGTATCGGACGCCCAGCGAATGCGTGGCTGGCGCCCTCGAGGCCCGCGCTCATGGGGCGAGGTTCTGGTGCCCGTCATGGTCACGGCCATCGAAAACTCCATTCAGCTGGCGGAGTCCATGGAGTCGCGCGGGTTCGGGGCCGGCCCTCGCACTCGCTACCCGCGTCCCAGGTCATCAGCGTGGAACCTGACGGTGCCCCTGCTAGCCGTCATCGCCTTTGCCGGGCTGGCGGCGGGACGCGTGTCGGGGGCAATTCCCGACTGGTACCCGCTACCCGCCCTCCAGCCGCCCGATGTGAAAGCGTTCGGAGTCATCTGCTGCCTTCTTCTTGGAGGACCCGCCCTGCTGTGGCGATCGCAACCTTCGATAGGCTGACCTACCAATACCCAGCTACTCCCGATTTTGCCCTTCTCATAGAGCGGCTCGAACTCCCTTCGGGCCTGACCCTGGTCGCGGGGCCTTCGGGTGGCGGCAAGTCCACCCTTCTGAGACTTCTGAACGGGCTCGTACCTCACTTCCACGGAGGCGAGATCTCGGGTCGAGCTGAGGTCCTCCGACACGACGTCCTCAGCACCCCCACTCGCCTTTTCGCGCTCGAAGTGGGCTTCGTGTTTCAGGACCCAGAGCGCCAGTTCGTCCATGGCACCGTCGAGCTGGAAGTCGCCTTTGGGTTGGAGAACCTGGGCTTCCCTGTGGGAGCGATGCCTCAAAGAGTCGACCAAGCCCTGTCTCAAGTGGAAATTGGTCACCTTCGCCGTAGGCGTGTGAACACTCTTTCCGGGGGTGAGCGCCAGCGAGTTGCGATTGCCGCCGCGCTGGCGATGGGCCCGCGCTTGCTTGTGCTCGACGAGCCCACCTCGCAGCTCGATGCGGGTGGCAGGACCTCAGTCGTGGCCGCGATTCACGATCTCCATCACAGCGGACGCGACATGGTCATCGCCGAACATCGGCTGGAGCTGTTCGCTACCCAAGCCAAGGCCATCTGCCACCTCGAGAATGGCCGACCCAGTCTCACCGACCCCAGATCGTGGTCGCCTGAGCTGCCATCGTCGAATGGACCTCGGCCAACTCCGGGGGAGGTGACATGGTCGATTCGGGGCATCACATCCGGACCTGGGAGGACTCCCGTTCTGCATGACATCGATCTGGAAGGGCGGGAGGGCGAGGTGGTCGTGCTCCGTGGCGCGAACGGAAGCGGCAAGACAACCCTACTGCGTACCTTGGCGGGTCTTCTGCGCCCAATCTCCGGCGAGATCAGGCGCCCCCGGGGGCGGGTTGCCTATTTGCCGCAGGACCCAAGCAGCCTATTGAACCTGCCCACGGTCAGGGAGGAGGTCGGGTTGACCCTCACCCGCGCCGGGGCTGAGGAGGGGCCTCAAGAGATGCTGCGAGCGCTTGGCTTGCAGGGTCTAGACGACCGCTACCCAAGAGATCTGAGCGGAGGCCAGCGGCAGCGAGTGGCGATCGCCGCAGTCTTGGCGGGCTCGCCATCATTGGCTCTCCTGGATGAGCCCACCCGCGGGATGGACCGGCCGGCCCGGATCGCCCTCGGGAACCTGACCCGTGAGCTCGCCGACCGCGGTGCGTCGGTGGTGATCGCCACCCACGATGCGCTGCTCACGGCCGAGGTCGCCGACCGAATCGTTGACATAAAGGGCGGTCGGATTCAGTGAAAGTGGCCACGCTGTCGCTGGTCGGGATGATCCTCTTCGTCTGGCCCTTTCTCGGGGGTTCGCCACCGCCCTACCTGCCGACTCTGCTGGTCGCTTTCGCCGCGGTGGCTGCGCTAGTGCTGCTCGAGGCCGGGACGCGAGGACTGGACTCCCGGCGCCTGGCTTTGCTCGCGGCAGTGGCCGCCATCGACGCCGGACTCCGACTTGCCGTCGTGACCGGGGTCGGAGGGTTCAGCCCGGTGTTCTTCCTAATCCTGTGTTCAGGATTCGTCTTCGGGCCAACGTTCGGATTTCTAGCTGGAGCCCTTTCTCTCACGGTCTCGGCATTCGTAACTGGCGGAGTCGGCCCGTGGCTGCCCTACCAGATCTTTGCTGCCGGCTGGGTCGGGGTCGCCTCAGGGCTGGTACGAGGGAGGTCCCTGTGGGTGCTCGCTGCGGTCGGGGCTGTGACTGGCTTCGCCTTCGGCGCTCTCTTGGACGTCTGGGACTGGAGTGCTTTCTATCAGGGGTCCCCGGGCTTTGGTTGGCTGCCAGGGCTCCAACCAGCCGAGGCCCTCTCTCGCTTTATCCGCTTCTATCTAGCGACGTCTCTCGCCTACGACAGCTTCAGATCAATCGGAAATGTCCTGATGATTCTGCTATTCGGAGCTCCAGTTATTGCCGCTCTTGCCAGATTCCAGCGGAAGCTGACGTTGGCGGTCGTGGCGGAACCAGCCACGGCAGGATTCGGTCTGCAGCCAGACGTTAGAAGTGGAAGCTCAACCAAAGGCCTGTGTGGAACCGAAGATGGTTGAGATGCAGGACCAGTCCGAGGCGTGACGCAGCCAGCGGTCGAGATCGAGAATCTGGTCAAGCGGTACGGGCCAAAAGTAGCGGTCGATGGCCTCTCGCTGCAGGTCGAGACGGGCACGATCTTCGCCCTTCTTGGGCCCAATGGAGCGGGTAAGACCACAACTGTGGAGTGCTGCGAGGGGTTCCGCAAGCCCGACTTGGGTGCCGTCCGCGTCCTGGGCTTGGATCCCGCCCGAGACGGGCACCGGCTTCGCCCCCGGATCGGCGTGATGCTGCAGAGCGGGGGGGTGTATCCGGCGATCCGCGCCACGGAAATGCTCCGGCACGTTGCCAAGCTGCACGCCCATCCGATCGAGCCAGACCAGCTGATCCGTCGCCTCGCCCTGGCTTCGGCGGGTCGGACAACGTACCGACACCTCTCTGGCGGAGAACGGCAACGACTTGCTTTGGCCCTTGCGATTGTGGGGCGACCGGAACTCGTCTTCCTCGATGAACCGACCGCCGGGCTCGATCCGCAGGGGCGCCTCGCCGTTTGGGATCTGATCAGCGAACTGCGTGACGCGGGAGTTACGGTGGTGCTGACCACTCACTCGATGGATGAGGCCGAGCGTCTCGCGGATCGGCTTGCAATTGTGGACCATGGCCGGGTGGTGGCCGCCGGGACGGTCCGGGACCTGACCGGCGGAGAAGCGAGGGGATCGATAACGTTCAATGCCCCGCCGAATCTCAACACAACCTCTCTGCGTCTGCAGTTACCGGCCGGATTCCTGATCCAAGAACAGCCGTCCGGACGCTACACCATCGTTGGAGACGTGGATTCTCGGGCAATCGCGACCGTGACCGTATGGTGCGCCGATCGAGATGTAATGCCGGATGGCCTGCGGGTCGGACGGCGCACGTTGGAAGAGGCCTTTCTGGACATCACCGGCCGGGACCTCCGCTCGTGACCGAATCGCTCTTCAGTCCCAGACCGGGGTCCGCATCAATACCGACGATGGTCCTCTATCAAACTTGGTTGGAGATCCGCCTGACATTGCGGAACGGGGAGCAGGTTGTCCTTGCCTTGGTTATCCCTGCCCTGCTTCTCATCCTCTTTGGATCGATCCGGGTTCCCGCCCTTGGATCGGGCTCGATCGAAGACCTCGTCCCCGCGGTGATGACCGTTGCGATCTTGTCCACGGCCTTTGCGGGGCAAGCCATCGCTACCGGCTTCGATCGACGTTCGGGGGTGTTGAAACGGCTCTCCGCGAGCCCGCTTTCAAGGGCCGGCCTGATCGCGGCCAAAACATTGGCAGTGGCCTTCATCGAGGTTCTGCAGTTGATTCTCGTTTCCGTCATCGGCCGATTCATGGGCTGGTCCCCCGCCGGTGGCTTCGTCCCCGCGATCGTCCTGTTGGTCCTTGGAACGGCCTCGTTCTCCGGCCTCGGGCTCCTCATGGCTGGCACCTTGCGCGCTGAAACAACCCTGGCGATGGCTAATCTCCTGTTCTTGCTGCTCCTGGCGGGTGGCGGGATTTTCGTCCCCTTAACGAAGTTCCCGGCTCCATTGAGGCCGGTTCTCGACCTGCTGCCAACGGCAACTCTCTCCAGCGGCTTGCGCCAGAGTTTCGAGGCTCACAATCAATTTCCATTGGCTGCCGCGGCGATTCTTCTCAGTTGGGCCGCGATCTCGATCACCTGTGCCGCGATCACGTTCCGATGGGAATGAGTGAACTCAAGGGGGCGGCAATGCGACACGAGCTGCTCTCGACGGACCTCCAGGGGGGATACCGATCCAGTCGGCGGTCTCCAGGATGCAGTGTCGGCTCAGGTACCAGACGTTCCGGCTAGGGGAAAGGGAGGTAATGAAATGCGGCTCTCCTGTAGTTTTCGTAGGTCATGCGCGGCCGGGTAGCGCCAGCTGAAGTCGGCCGAAGCTGAGTATCGCCATGCCGATCAGCGGTGCGGCGGAGTGGAACCCGAAGGCACGGCGGGTAAGCAAGCGGATGCGAGTGTTGAGGGATTCGATGCGAGCATTGCTGAGGTCGTGGACGAGGCTGCTGAGGATCGCCTCGAAGTGCTTGGCGATGCTCTTGGCGAGTTCTCGGAAAGGCGCGAGCGCCGAGGTATGCGCCTGGTAGAGAGGAAGGTTGGTCTTCTCCACCCAGCCCAGTCGGGCGCGCTGCTTGTCGGTGAGGTTCTCAGCCCCCTTCCAGAGTGCCCAGCGGGCCTGCTTGAGATCGATTGCACGCTGCTTGTGGCCCCCGCGCCGGGCGGCGTTCCAGACCTCGCGTCGGACCTTATCGAGGGCGTCAATGGCCAGGCGATCACGTGAAACGGGTCCATGCAGCGGACCGCGTTCGGGCACCGCAATGCGACCAGCGGGGCGATCCAATTGCCGGCGTCGGCGCTGACCTGGCGGATGAGCTTGCACCGCTCCTGGCCGAGTTCGAAGAAGAAGCGATCGAGGGTCTTTTCATCGCGCCCCTCGGCTGCCCAGACCAGGCGCTTGGTGTCGTGGTCGACGACCACGATCAGATGCTTCCTACGGTCCGCCGTCGGCCTAATTGGCGGATTCGCATCCCAAGGTCGACGGCTGGTGGATCACCATTTACTCCGCAGGCTCGGTGAGGTCCGCGAGCAAGGATCGGACTCGGCGGTCGATGTCATCGACGATGGGTCGGATTGCGTCGACTGATTTGTTGGCGGGGTCTTCAAGGTCCCAGTCGAGGTAGCGCTTGCCTGGATAATATGGGCACGTATCGCCACAACCCATGGTGACGATGACGTCGGCAGCTCTGGCGGTCTCGTCTGTGAGGGGTTTGGGGAACTCGCGTGTCGGATCCAGGCCTCGTTCGCGCAGAACGGCGAGCACCGAGGGGTTGAGCTGAGCGGCGGGTTCAGACCCGGCTGAGCGGACATCGACCCGGCCTTGCGCGTAATGGTCGAGCAGGACCCGGGCAGCGAGGCTGCGACCGGCATTGTGGATGCAGAGGAACAATACGACGGGAGTATCGGTCATGACGTTTCTTCCAGTCCGATTGGTTCGGACGCTGGGTAGTAGCGCCGTCGAGCCCACAGGGACACGTAAACCAGACTGACGAGGACTGGAACTTCGATGAGAGGGCCGACGACTCCGGCGAGGGCTTCGCCGCTCGTGACCCCGAACACGCCGATGGCGACGGCGATGGCCAGCTCGAAGTTGTTTCCCGCCGCGGTGAACGCCAGCGTGGCGGTCCGATCGTAAGGGAAGCCGATCGCCTTGCCGAGGGCGAACGACCCGAACCACATCACGGCAAAGTAGCCCAGCAGGGGCAGGGCGATGCGGGCTACGTCTGCGGGACGCGAAGTGATGGTGTGGCCTTGAAGGGCGAAGAGAATGACGATGGTGTAGAGCAGCCCATAGAGGGCGAACGGGCCGAGGCGAGGTAGCAGCTTGGTCTCATACCATTGCTGACCCCGGGCTCGCTCGCCGAGCGTGCGGGTGAGGTACCCGGCCAAGAGCGGAATACCGAGGAAGATGGCGACGGTCTGGGCGATCCGCCCGACCGACAGGTGCAGACCGACGGTGCTGAGACCGAGCCAGCCGGGCAGCACTTTGAGGTAGAAGTAGCCGAGGAACGCGAAAGCGAGCACCTGGAACAGCGAGTTGATCGCCACCAGCACCGCTGCGGCTTCTCGGTCTCCGCCCGAGAGGTCGTTCCAGATGAGAACCATGGCTATGCAGCGGGCCAGGCCGACGATGATCAGCCCGGTCCGGTAGGTGGGCAGGTCGGGCAGCAACAGCCAGGCCAGCGCGAACATGACCACCGGACCGACCACCCAGTTGAGCACGAGGGACGCGACCAGCATCCGTCGGTCTCGAGTCACTGAACCGAGCTGGTCGTAGCGGACCTTCGCCAGCACCGGGTACATCATCACCAGCAGACCGATGAAGATCGGCACCGACGTTCCCGAGGTTACCTGAATGGCGTTGAGGTGACTGTTCAGACTCGGGATAGCCCGCCCGAGCCCGAGGCCAACTGCCATCGCCAGGACGATCCACAGCGGCAGGAACCGGTCGAGGAACGACAGACGAGGGATGACCGGCGCCTCAGGCGTCACCCCGCTCGGCAGACGGTCGGAAACGACGGCGGTCACAGCAAGTCTGCGGTCCAAGCTGATCGAGGGGTCGTCGTCACGCGTTCCCACCTGGAGTCGCTCCGCCCAGGTCCGGCCGGGCGGGCGCTGCGGACACCTCCTCGGTAGAGGGAACCTCGACAACGAGATGGTTCAATAACCCCGGGATCTTGTTGAGGTCCTCGATCAGGACCAGCTTCAACGGCGGGTCAACTACCAAGAAGTTGGCATACCCTGGACGGACCTTCGCCGGTTCGGTGGCGAACAACCTCGAGTAGTAGCCGATGGCATCATCGATGTCGGCAACGTTCAGCGTGAGCTGGATAGGGGACATGGTCAGTCCTGCTGATACATTTATGTTGATCGATTCATTGTGCACATTGAATCGATGGTAGTCAATATGTGGAGTGAGCGATGGCTAAGGCAGCCGCGGTCGAAACAGACACCGAGAACGAACTGTGCAGCAGATCAGTCGTCGCGACGCCCCTCAGTAAGGCCGAGGCGGTCAAACTGGCACGGGTCCTCTCGGCGCTCGCAGACCCGGTCAGGCTGCGGCTCTTCTCGCTCGTCGCCGCCCAGACCGAGGTCTGCTCGTGCAACCTTGAAGCCCCTCTCGCCAAGAGCCAATCAACGGTTTCGCACCACACCAGGGTGCTGGCCGAAGCTGGGCTGATCGTCGGAGAGAAGCGGGGCCGATGGATGTGGTGGCGAGTCGAACCGGATCGTCTGGCCGCGATCCAAGCAGCTCTCGGCGGCTAACGGCACCTCCAGGAACTCTCCCCTTAGGACCTGAACGCGACAGCCGTGAACTGAGGTGCGCAGAAGTTGTGTCGGCGATGGGTCGACGGGGGTAGCGACCCGACATTACCCACATTGTCTCGGTTTGCAACGGCCTGGAGCTTGAAGTTAGCGACCTGGTCCGGCTACTCTGCCGCCTCGTGCTCTTGGCGTCCTGAGGGCGGGACGGTCACGCCGCCTCACCGTCAAGGGCCCCTCCGTGCGCCGCCGCGAGCCCACAGATGACTCCGTTGTGTAACACCTCTGCGCGATCTCATCTCGGGCGCTCCTGTCCTGCCTGCGGGCTCACTTTCCGGGGTGACTCTCGCCGGATCTGGTGCTCCGACGCTTGCCGTCAGCGCGGCTTCCGGCTCCGGCGCACGGCGCCCGACGAGGCCCCGATCGTCTTCCCCCGCCGTCTCCCCAACGTGCCCAGATCGTTTCCAAGTGGCGCAAGCGTTTCTTCGAGGAGCGCCTGGCCGGCCTCGTGGACCGAGACCGGGTCGGGCGAGACCCCGGTTGCTGCGCACCTGTTCCCAGCCACGCATGAGGACATCGCACCGAGCGATCCTGCCGTACAGGGCGTGGGAACGCCGCTGCGGCGACCGCCTGGCCGCGAGGTAGAGCTGGCGCTGGAGGTGGCGGACTTTGTCTTCGGGGTGATTGGCCTCAGCCATGCACTCGCCCGTAGCTCCTCTTCCGGCACGACCCAAGCACCCAGCCTTCCCTACCGCCGGTTATGTTGTCCGACGGGTCACCAGTACTATGCCGGGCTCCGACTCCCTCTGCCCTGGCAACGACTTCAGCTCTCGCCATGTACGCCACCTCGCTGCCGTGGCCCCGACCCGGACCACGGCGGACAGGAGGGCCTCCTCTGTTGACCCAGCCACCTTCCGAACGCGCCACGACCTCTACACCGGGGAGTGACCGACGCGCTCCAGGTTCCAACGCCGGCCTGCTGTCTTCGCCAAATCGACCGCGGCTGGCCCCTCCCGCCTTGCCAATTCGGTGCGGCAGTCTTCGCTTCATGCTGCGGCCCGTTCGGATGCCACCTCCTTTCGAGGCTTGAACGTGGCGCTTCAACGTCGGCCTCTCAGCCGCCGCCGGCCACTTGCTACGGGGCTCCCTGGCGGTCGAGCCCTTGGCAGGGCACACGTCGATCCAGGGTCAGACCTCGCTGGACTGGTGGGCGTGCCCTCGATCTCGGGCTCGCGATTGCGTTCATGATTGGGACTCACATGGGTTCGGCAGGAGTTCACGTTTGGGTGCGAGAGGGAATGGCAGGTGGGTGAAGCGGCCCTGGTGACACCGACGGGACCGGCTTTCGCGCCTTGAAGGCCGAGATCATCGAGACCGGACCTGAACCCAGGCCCAACGCCGCCTACGTTTCCGACGCCCTCGCGGCCGGCCCGTTCGTATTCCCGTCAGGCGCCCTCGCCGCGACCGAACCCACCGGTGATCCATACCAGAGCCCCATTCGCGTCCAGACCAACATTGCTCTGAGGCGCCTGGGAGCGACCCTGGAGGCTGGCGGCTCCTCTCTCGACCACAGCATCACCCTGAGCACATACTTCCCCGACCTGGACGACCTGCCCGGCCATATGAACGTCCGCCGCCGATACCCGGGGCTGGCCCAGCTTCCCTCGACCGCGATCCAGTGCGGCCTGGTCCGACCCACCGCAACGATCGAGATCGACCTGATGGCGTGGCGCCCGGGCCACGGCGCGACGCGTGAACTGATCACCACAGATGCCGTCCCTCGACCGTCGGAGCCAAGCGCCCAGGCGGTGCGGGCAGGTCCCTTCGTCTTCCTGTCCGGCGTCATGGCCACCGACTTCAAGAGCGGCATCCCCGCCCCAGCGCGCGTGCCGGAGGGCCTTCCCCATTTCGGCTCCGCCATCAAGCGGCAGACGGCGTGGGTCTTGGAGGCGATCGCTCGAGTGCTCGAGGTCGCCGGTAGCTCGTTGGATCAGATCGTCAGCACTCGAGTGGTGCTGACCGAGGTGACGGACTTCCAGGCCTTCGATGAAGCCTGGCGCGAATACCTCGGCCGTTCCCTGCCCGCCCGAACGGTGATCAACGCCCCGCTCGTCAACCCCGGTTGCCGGATCGAGGTGGGGATCATCGCGCTGGCGCCCGATTCGGGGATCCAGAAGGAAATCATCTCGACGCCGGCCGCTCCGGTGCCGACCACGGCCGAGTCGCAGGCGGTTCGCGCCGGCGACTTCGTCTTTGCGAGCGCCCTCCTCCCCACTGACTTCCAGACCGGGATCGCACCGCAGGTCCGGATCGACCCCAATTTCCCGCGCTCGGGGAGCGCGATCGACAACCAGACCCGTTTCCTCCTGAGCAATCTCGCCGCCATCCTGCACGCCGCCGGCAGCTCCCTGGAAAAGGTGGTCAAGGTGGGCGCCTACCACACCCGCCTCGCCACCGATCTACTGGGTGCGATGGAGGTCCGGCGCGAATACTTCGGCGACCATCCACCCGCCAGCACCACCATTCAGGTGCCGCAGTTGCTGGTGCCCGAAAGCCTCGTCATGATCGACGCCATTGCCGTCACCGACGACTGACCCACCGGCAGCGGCCACCCGGCGCCTGGCTTCATTTCTGGCCGGGCTCGAATACGGCGATCTGCCGCTGCCCGTCATCGAACGCGCCAAGGACCTCTTCTGTGACTGGCTGGGTTGCGCTCTGGCAGTGCCGAATGGGCGGGCGCTGCTGGCCCTGAAGGCATTCGCGGCGCGCATGGGCCCGGCCACCGGACCCTGCGAGGTCCTAGCCCTGGGCGAGAACACCTCTCCGTTTTTTGCCGCCCTCCTCAACGCCGCCGCCTCGCACTCCGCCGAGCAGGACGACATTCACCGCCTGGCTGTGCTGCACACCGCGGTGGTGGTTTTTCCAACCGCCCTGGCGGTGGCGCAGGAGCAGGGCAGCTCGGGCCGCGATTTCATCGTCGCCGTCGCGTCTGGGTATGAAGCCGGCGCCAGGGTGGGCATGTTCCTGGGACCGTCCCACTACCGCTTCTTCCAGCCCACGGGCACGGCGGGGACGGTGGCGGCGGCGGTGACGGCGGCCAAGCTGCTGGGGGCGGATGAATCCCTGATGCTCCATAGCATCGGGTCGGCCGGTACGCAGGCGGCCGGCCTCTGGCAGTTTCTGCGCGAGGCGGCCGACTCCGAACAGTTGCACGCCGCCAAGGCGGCCGGCGACGGCCTCATCGCCGCCTACGCCGCGGCGGCCGGCCTGCGTGGGGCCTGGGGAATCTTGGAGGGCGCGCAGGGCATGGGTGCGGCCATGTCCAGCGCCCCCGACCCAACTCGACTGGACGCTGATTTGGGAGGACGCTGGGCGGTGCAGGAAATGTCCTTCAAGATGCAGGCCGGCGTACGCCACACGCACCCCGCCAGCGACGCCCTGGCCAAAGTCATGGCCGACCATGCCCTAGTGGGGGCCGACATCCGGGCGGTGCGCGCGCATGTTTCGCGGGCCGCCATGGACGTGCTGGGTGCGGTCCAGAGGCCGGCCAGCGTCCATCAGGCCATGTTCTCGATGGGTTTCACCCTGGCCCTGCTGGCGCTCCGCGGCGGGGTGGGAGTGAACGACTTCACCGCGGCGGCCCTGAGCGATCCGGTCCTCGAGGATTTCCGGCGCCGAGTCGAGATGGTGGTCGACGCCGACGTCGACCGCGCCTATCCGGAGCGGTGGATCGGGTTGGTCGAGGTCGACACCGCGGACGGCCGGCACCTGGTCGGCCGGGTGGATTCCACCCGCGGCGATCCGGACCGGGCTCCCACCCGGGTCGAGCTGGAGCAAAAGGCGCTATTGCTGGCGAGCCACGGAGGCGTCGTCAACGCAGCCCAGATGCGGAGCCTGGTGGACCGGGTCTGGCGGCTGGAGTCGGAGCCCGACCTGCGGGAGCTGCTAGCGGGCGCGCCGACCTCGATGGGCTGATGGGGCGGGTTCGCAGCCTGCGTCTTGGTACCTCAATCCCTCTCTATGACGCCCTCTGAGCTCGGGGCCAGTTCGACAACTATTTCCCGGACCTGATTGGCGAACTGGGTGGCCAGCGGATCGGCGGCGCTGACCTCCGTGGTCGCGGCGATGACCTGATACTCGGGCCGGTCGGTATCGGGCACCACGAGCACCCAACCCCTATCGACGAAAACCTTGACCCCGTCGGTCAGGTCAACGCGGTCGTCGAGGTGGCGCTCCATGACCATCCGCATCACCCTGCCCTTGGAGTCCCAGGGGCAGAACTCGATCCGCCGGCTGTATCCAACCGTCGGCAGGGTGGACCGAACATCGGCGAGACTTCGACCCGTCACGGCCAGCATTTCCATCAGCTTGACGGTGGTATAGGCGGCGTCGAACCCGAGCAGGAACTCCGGCCAGCAGTATCCGCCCGCTGCGTCCGACGCCAACACCACGTCCGCCCTCTGGGCGCCGCGCAGCACCGCTCCCGGCGTGACCTTGGTGGCTACGAAGCGACCGCCATTCCGCTCCGCGATGATGGAGAAGAGGAGGGAGCCGGAGGTCGGACCGAGGAGGACGCCGGACTTGCGGGAGAGGGCCAGCTCGGCCAGAACGGCGAAGGCCTGGTCGTGTCCCAGAACGGTGCCGAAGTGGTCAACCAGAAAGCAGCGTTCGCCGGGCGAATCGATGAAGACGCCGAAGTCGGCCGACACCGCCTTGGCGATCACTCCGATCTCCTTCAAGTGCTCTTCAAAGTCGGTCTGGTCCCGCTCCGGATTCAACTCCCTGACCGATGCGTTGAGTGGGATCACGGTGGCTCCCAACTCCTGAAGCACCTGGGGCAAAAAAAGCGACGTGGCCCCGTTCGAGTAGTCGATCAGGAGCTTCAGGTGGGCGGCTCGAATGGACTCCACATCGAGCTGCTGGAGGAGGTCGTCGATGTACAGGCCGGGCTCGCTGCCGATGCGGTCGATGCTCCCCATCTCGTAGTGGGCGACGCGGCGGATGTCCTCGCGAAAGAAGAGATTCTCCAACTTGCGCTCGCTGCCCTTGTCGAGGTCCAGCCCGGTGGTATCGAAAATTCGGATGTCGACCGAGCGCGGGTCCACGGGCGAGTTCTGCACGTGCACGCCGGGCTGCCGACGCCGGTGCGCCCAATGCCGGGCAGCGGGCACGCTGAGGGCCGACATGTCGGCGATGTTGGCCCCCGAAGAGGTCAACCCAGCGGCCAGCGCACGATGGATCATCCGCGCCGGCCGGGAGTGGTCGCGGGATATCGAGATCTGCGCGCCTTTGGGGTAGAGCGCCCCCACCGCCGCCCCCAGCCGGGCGGCAAACTCGGGCGTGAATTCGATGTTGACGAGCCCGGTCAGCCCCACCGACGTGAAAAGGCCGCGCTTCCAGGAACCGGCCCAGATCACCGATTGGGTGACGTCGGCCCCCGGCTCAACCTCCTTATTGGGCCAAATCCGGACCCCCGCCTTGATCTGGGCGCCGGCCCCGACCACGACCTCATCACCGACGACCGCACCCTCCTCGACCAGGGTGTCCGCTTTCAAGGTCACCGCTCGACATACGACCGCGCCCCGCAGCCGCGATCGCTGACCGATGTAGGCGTGGTCCCACAAGATCGAATTCGAGACCTTGGCGCCGGTGTCGACGGTGGCGTGCGATCCGATTACGACCGGACCGTTGATCCAGGCGCCGGGTCGGATCCTGGCGCCGGCGCCGATCAGGGCGGGACCGTCGATGCGCGCCTCTTCGGCGACCTCCGCATCTTCGGCCACCCACACGCCAGGGGACACCTCGCGCCCCGGTAGGTCGATCTTGACCCTCCCCTCCAGGCAGTCGAAGTTGGCCTTCAGGTAGGCGCTATGGCTGCCGACGTCTTCCCAATAGCCTTCCGCGACCCATCCGAAGACGGCTTGGCGCTCCTTCAGAAGCAGTGGGAACACATCCCCCGACCAATCCGCCACCTGGGCGCCCTGGAAATAATCGAACACCTCCGGCTCCAGTACGTAGATGCCGGTGTTGGCCAGGTCCGAAATCACCTCGCCCCAACCCGGCTTCTCCAGAAATCGCCTGACCCGGCCGTCCTCGTCCGCCACCACGACTCCGTACTCGAGCGGGGTGGGCACCGGCTTCAGGACGATGGTGACCATGGCCTTTCGCTGCTGGTGAAATCGCACCGCCGCCGACAGGTCGATGTCCGTCAGCGCGTCCCCGCTGATCACCACGAAGGTGTCCTTGAGCTGCTCCTGCGCCAATTTGACCGATCCCGCCGTGCCCAGCGGGGTGTCCTCGACGGAATAGCTGAGGTCGATCCCGAGCTCAGAACCGTCGCCGAAATGGTTGCGAATGTTGGCCCCCAGATACTGGATGGTGGCCACCACCTCACGCATCTGATGGCCACGCAGGAGCAGCAGGATGTGTTCCATGATCGAGCGACCGGCCACCGGAACCAGGGGTTTGGGGCGCTGACTGGTGAGGGGTCGCAGACGAGATCCTTCTCCCCCCGCCATCACCACCGCCTTCATACTCGACAATCTTATGCGCGTGTTGGAAGAACTAAAGTCGCTGGCCCTGAACCTCAGCTGGAGTTGGGATGGGCGCATTGAGGGGGCCTTTGAAGCCCTCGATCGGTCCCTTTGGGAGGAGAGCGGCCACAATCCCTGGCGGCTCTTGTCGGTGCTCGGAGCGGCGGGCGTGGAGCGAGCCTTGAAACGACCCGAGACGGCGGCCGCGGTGGCCGGGGCGATCGAGGCGGCGCGAGAGGAGAGGGCGCACATCCCGCGCCCGCCCGCCGCGTCGGCGCCCTTGCAAATCGCCTACTTTTCGCTCGAATTCGGCCTGGCCGAGGCGCTTCCCATCTACTCTGGGGGGCTCGGCATCCTAGCCGGGGACCATTTGAAGGGCGCCAGCGATCTGGGCCTGCCCCTGGTCGGAGTGGGGCTGCTCTACCGCGAGGGGTTCGGGCGTCAGCGCATCAACCGGATGGACGAGCAGTACGAGGTCTATCCCGCCCACCCCTTCGGCGACCTTCCAATAGAGCGCGTCATGACTCCCGCGGGCCCTCTCCAGGTCGAGTGCCGGCTGGGGAAGCGCTGCCTCTTGATCGCGGTTTGGAGGGTCCAGGTTGGGCGCACACCGCTCTTCCTGCTGGACACCGATCTCGATGCCAACGACCATGACCTGCGGGGAGTGACCGATCGCCTCTACGGGCCCGACGCGGGTCACCGGCTGCGGCAGGAGATGGTTCTGGGGATCGGCGGCATGCGCGCCCTGCAGGCCATGGATATCCATCCGACCGTCTTCCACATGAACGAAGGCCACGGCTTCTTGGTCTCCATCGAGCGCATCCGGGAACTGCGGGCGGGGCACCGGTTGACCCTGGAGGAGTCTCGCCTGCTGGCCCGCGCGGGTCTGGTCTTCACCACCCACACCCCGGTCGCAGCGGGTAGCGATTACTTCGGGGCCGACCTCATTCGGGCCGACCTGGGGCCCTACCTAAGGGAGGTCGGCATCAAGCTCGAAGAGTTCATGGACCTCGGTCGGCCGCACCCGCGCATGACCACCGAGCCGCTCTGCACAACCTACGTGGGGCTGCGCATGGCGGACCACTCGGTCGCCGTCAGCCGCCTCCACGGCGCCGTTTCACGCCGGATCTGGAAGGACGCTTGGCCGGGCCTGCCCGAGGACG
>Ga0307372_10004236_pt1 | contig 22327 bp, 21 predicted proteins | sample OX1MG_FD_202533 | JGI IMG/M metagenome (GOLD analysis project Ga0307372, IMG submission 202533) | Soil microbial communities from Risofladan, Vaasa, Finland - OX-1 | ecosystem: Environmental > Terrestrial > Soil > Coastal area > Acid sulfate soil | place: Finland: Risofladan, Vaasa | collected...
GGCGCATGGCTTCGACCAACCGACCCGCGTCTTGATCGTGGAGGACCACCAGGTCGTCGCCGAGGGCCTGGCCTCTCTGATCGACCACCAGGCGGACATGAAAGTCGTAGGCCAGGTCGGTACGGTGGCGGATTGCGCGGGCATTGGAGTCGATCTGAACCCCGACGTCGTGCTGCTCGACTTCCGGCTTCCCGACGGCACCGGCGCCGACGCGGCGTCGGCGATCCGCGAGATGAGGCCCCAGGCCAAGATGATCTTCCTCACCCGTGAGGACAGCGACGCCGCCCGGTTCGCGGCAGTGCAGGCCGGAGCCAGCGCGTTCATCCACAAGTCGCGAGCCGCGGCAGAGGTCGTCACCGCGATCCGCGACGTGGCACGTGGCCAGATGCTGATCACGCCGCGCACCATCGCCACCCTGCTCGCCAAGCGGCGCAATATCGACGCCCAGCTGCGCAGCCTCACGGTCCGGGAGAAAGACGTTCTCCGGCTGATGGCTGACGGGGAGCCGAGCCGTTCGATCGCCGCCGAGCTCGGCATCAGCTACACCACCGTGCGCACCCACATCCGCAGCCTGGGGCAGAAGCTCGGCGTGCATTCGAAGCTCGAGGCCATCGTCAAGGCTCGCGAGCTGGGGCTCATCAACTGATACGGGCGGGGTCGCCTCAGCCCAGGATCCGCGCGCTCCCGTAGCCCGCCGGCAACGAACCGCCTGACGCGAATCGTGCCGGCGAGAACTGCCGGATGCCGTCGTCCACGCCAACCCCCGTGACCAGCGCGGCCACGTCGGCGCCCAGCGCCGGGGCCAGCTTGAAACCGTGCCCGCTGGTCCCCGCGTCGACGAAGACTCCTGGCGCGATCTCCCCGATCACCGGCATCCAGTCCGGGCTGACGTCGTACAGGCTCGCCCAGCCCCCGGTGGAAACGGCGTCCTTGAGGCGCGGTACCCTGCGCGTGGCCAGGGCGGCCATCCGGTGCGACTCCTCCGGATCGAGGCCGGCCACCTCTTGATCGGGATCGGTTTCCGCTTCGGCCGTGAGGGGGCCGAGGCAGTACATGTCCACGCCTTCCGGCTTGCAGTAGTAGCCGCTCGCAATGTCCGCGTGCACGAACGGCATTTCGCGAGCGTCCGGCCAGCGGATCGTCGCCACGTAATGGCGCTCGACCGAAAGCGGCAGAGGCTCCGCCAGCTGCAAGGCCAGCTCCTTGGTCCAGGGGCCTGCGGCGATGAGCAGACGCTCGCACTCCAACTCGTCGTCACCGGCGAGGCTCACGTGCGCGCCGGAGCCGGCGCGCGCCCGCAGGCCGAGGACCCGGGTGTGCAGCTTTGCGGTGGCGCCCAGCTCGACCGCGCGCCCGAGCAGGCCGACGGTGGTCGCCGCCGGGTCCGCATAACCGGCTTCCTCCTCCCACCCCGCTATCCCTACCCCGTCGGCATCGATCAGGGGAAAGTCGTCCTGGAGCATGGCGGGCGTCAGCACCCTGACCCTGGTGCCGATCGAGTTCATGTAGTGCGCCGCCTCTTCCAGCCCTTGGGCGTCCGACACCGGGTGCAGGTAAAGCGCACCTGCGGCATGGAAATCACAGCCCCTGCCGCCCGTCAGCTCGTTGTACGACCGGAACATGTCCAGGCTCGCTTTCGCCACCCGCGCTAGGTAGTGGTTCGTGTAGTACGCGCGGCAGATGGCTGACGAGCGGCCCGTCGGCCCGCTGGCGACAGCACCCCGCTCGATGACCGCGACCTTCACCCCGGCGGACGCGAGGTGAAACGCGACGCTCGAGCCGTGTACCCCGGCGCCGATCACCCCCACCTCGACAGTCGACCTCACGGGTTGATTGTCGTCGGCTTGCGGCGGCGCGGCCGCAGCGCGCGACTCTGCCGGTGCGGGAGATATGAGCGGTCACCGACCCACTCGGCGGTCGGGACGGCCAGTAGGTGCGCCACCTGGTTGAGTGTGGACGCGTAGCGCGAACGCAGGTCGACGAACTGCTTCCACGCGTCGCCGTCCTTGACCTGGTAGCCAGCCTTCTTCAAGCGCGCCACCGCCTGGTCGAACTCGTCTCGCTCCACGATCGCAGCCGTGGCCGGTTTCAACCGGAGCACCCAGGTCAGGTCCTCGACCAGGTGGTTGCCCACCGTGAACATGAGTCGCGCAGCGCCTTCCGCATCGTCGTCGACCGAGCTCATCACGAGGGTGGCGGCATCCATCACGGCGCCGAACGAGTTGATCCATGCCTCGTTGTCATGGCTCGACCGGAAGTAGACGAGCAGCGGATAGGCAAGGTGGCTCTCCAGCACCATCGCCGACCACCTGCGCCATTCGTCGAACATCTCCTGGAGCCCGGGCCGGGTCTTATGAGCGGCGGCGGTCTCGAGGATGTGCAAACCGGAAGGCGGCGCCCCAGCCATTGCATCGAGGGAGATGACGGCTTCCTCACGAGCCCGAAACGATTCGTACAACGAGAAGAGGAGCGTGATGGCGAGCGCTGCGAGGGCCACCCCCGTGGCGCTTTCGGCGATGATCGCGAGCCGCGCCAAACCCTGCTCCGGGACGAAGTCGCCGTAGCTGAGGGGAACGAGCGTGCTGGAAGAAACGTAGATGGAGGTCGGGATGTCGTTGATGGCAGGCCGGAACTCGCTGCCCAGCCCGCTGATGATCAGTCCGTAGCCGAGCATCAGCGCCAACGCCCAAACGACGAACAGGCCGATAAGGGCCACTGGTGCGAAGGAGGCGAGCCTCGCCTCGCTGCGCTCCACGCGGGAGCTGCGCTGGCTGACCCACCTCCAGATCTTCCACGTGGGTCGGATCAGGATCCTGGCCAGCTGGACCTTGCCCACGGCGGGCCGAGGCAGGACCACCGACTGGAAGAGGTCGTAGAAGACGATGAGGACGATGACGCCGCCGGCGGCGACCTCGAGGCCGTCGAGCAACGACGTCACCCCATCGGCCAGGTTGAGTGATTGACGATCGTCACCTCTGGATCGTAATTCCAGAGCTCAGGTTCAATCAGGGAGTGGCGTAACCCTTCTTCTGCAGCATGTCGAGAATTTCCCGCTGCTGCTGCAGCATGTCCTTCTGCTGGGTCAGCATCTGCAGCTGCTGCACGTTGATCGCGTGCAGGGTGGTCAGGGTGATGTGGTCCGCCTCGGCGCGCGCGTCCTGGCTGGCGGAGATCACGTTCTGGCCGACGATGATGATCGGGAGCAGGACCAGCTGGAAGAACGTCTGCGCGATCCACGCGACGATGACGATGACGTTGCCGGTCATGATGGCGGCAGGCAAAGAGATAAGAGCTATGGCCGCGAACACATACGCCGTCCACATCGTGCCTACGCTGCGGGTGATCCTGACCGCGAGCCAGGTGTTGAACCGCCCGATCGCCCCGGCCCCGTGCACGGCCTCGTGCCCCGCCCGAGAGGTGACCAACCGTGGCTTGTGCAGGGTGGGCTCGGCCTTGGCCGCGGCGTAAGCCGCCCGGTGCGCGCTGTCGGATTTCCGTCGTTCCTCGTGCTGTTCCGCCAATTTGCGGTCCTCCATGTCGGTCCGTGAAGCTAGGACAATGACAATCATGTCGAATTCGCCGCCGGGTGGCGGCGCTCGGCAAGGCGAGTTTTAGAGCGTGGGACCCAGAGGAGACGACGACATGGCCAGCGACACCAAAGCGGCGTGGGAGCAGTTCCAGAAGGACATGAAGACGCTGGGCGGCCAGCTGCACCGCCAGTACAGGAGCACCGGAGACGAGACGGCATCCGCCGACGTGGACCGCTCGCTCGAGAAGCTGCGGCAGGCGGCGGAGTCCGTGTTCAACTCGCTCGAGGCCGCCTCACGCGACCCCGAGGTCAAAGCTGGTACGCGGCAGGCAGCCCGATCATTCGGGGCAGCGCTCGCTGAGACCTTCCGCGAGGTCGGCGCCGAGATCGACAAGGCCCTCCGCAAGCCATCGGCGCAGTAGCGTCCCGGGGCTCATTCGCAATCGGACCCGGGCTCGTCGCACTCCGGTCGGACACCCAGGGCACCGAACCGGGACCGATGCCTCGCCAGCCAGCGGTAGGCCGCGCCCTCGACCACAGCCAGCGGCATGAGCTGGAGGGATCTTCCGAGCGCCCCCGCAGCGCCTCCAAGCTCCCGAAGCACGACGTTGACCGCCGCGGCGCCTTCATGACGCCTGCCTTTCTGGTCGACGGCCCAGGCGCTGCGGTCAGCCTCAGCTCTGGTGATGCCGTAGCGAGCGAGCGCGCCGCGGGATTGGTTGGGGATGACCAGCACACGGCCGGCCCGGTCGCGCCGGCGGACCCAGCGCGCCATCCTGGTGCAGATCGCTCAAGTGCCGTCGAAGAGCAAGGCGACCCGAGGCCCGGTCAGGCCAGGACCTCCTGCCGCTGGGAAAGGTGGCCGATCGCCTGCTTGCGAAACTCTTCGAATCCTTCGGCCAGGCCCCTGCGCAGGATTCGTGCGCAGGCGGCTGCCGAATACAGGCGCGGGATGAAGACGAAGTCGGCGCCCGCCGCGTAGAACTCGAGCGCCTGTGGGATGTGGTCCGTGGTCAGGACGATGCGCGTATTGGGCGCGTTGGAGCGCACGTTCTTCATGAGCTTGATGTTGTTCGTCCCGCGAAGCACGTCGTCGGTGATGCTCGACACCACGAGCTCGGCATGCTCGATGCCGGCGTGGCGCAGCGTGTCCATGTGGGCGATGTCGCCGTACACGCACTTGATCTCCTTGCGTCGCAGCTCGCGCATCACCGTCGGGTTGAAGTCGATCACGAGGATCTTCTCGATGAACTGGCGCGCTTCGATCGCGTCGCCTTCGTGCTCGAACTCGTAAAGGATCGAGCTGGTGTCGCGGAAGAAGCCGAGGAAGATCACCGGCTGATGCATCTGCTCGACCTCCTGGAGCATCGCGCTCGAGTCGAGGTCTTTCAAACCGATCGCCTTGAAGGCAGTTGCCAGGACGCTCTGGATGCGATGGCTGAAGTTGATCATGTACGTCGACACGACCGAGGTCACCGCGAAGGTGATGATGACGATGGTCAGCACGTCTGAGGAGATCTGCTGCGGGTGGATCGTCACCCCCAGGGACGCGATGACGATCGAGAACTCGCTCACCTGGGCGAGGTTGACCGCGGGCACGATGCTGGTGCGCAGGCCGAGCCGGAGCGCGTAGAGGATCGGCACCACCACGATTCGGCTGACGATCACGAACGCAGACGCGGCGAGCGCCAGCTCGAGCACCTGCACGCTCGGGATCGTGATCTGCATCCCCAGAGCGACGAAGAAGAGCGTGATGAAGAAGTCGCGGATGCTGACGGCCTTGGCGACCACGTCGACGTTGTACGGGAAGGTCGACAGGCTCACTCCGGCGATGAGCGCGCCCATTTCCCGAGACAGGCCGATGAAGCTGGCCGCCCCGGCGAGGAAAAAGCACCACCCGAGCCCCGACACCAGCACGAGCTCGGGCGCCTTGGCGACCATCCGGAAGAGGTGCGGCAGGACGTACTTGGAGATCGCGAAGCCGCTCACCACCAGGACTGCGCCTCGCCACAGCGACCCCGCGAGCGGAAGCAGGTTCGGGTTCACCAGGTTGGGCTGCACGGCCAGCATCGCGACAGCCCACAAGTCCTGGATGACGAGCACCCCGAGCGAGATCCGGCCCGGCAAAGTGTCGAGCTCGTACTTGTCGTTCAGGATCTTGACCACGACCAGCGTGCTGGACAGGCTCATGCACGCCGCCAGGTAGACCAGCTCGTAGTTTCCCGGGCCGTTCCCCACCCCGAGAAGGGCGAAGAAGCCCAGGCCGAGCGCGATGCAGATGGGGACCTGGAGGGCTCCCGTGAGGAGGACCGCCGGTCCGCCTGCAGCCATCTTCCTGAGGTCGATCTCGAGGCCGATGACGAAAAGCAGGAGGATCAAGCCGATCTCGGCCACGGCCGAGATGCTGCCCTGGTCATTAACGAACTTCAGCAGGTGGGGCCCGATGATCACGCCCGTCGCGAGGTACGCGATGATCAGCGGCTGCCGGAACCGCCACGTGACGGCCGCAATCAGTGCTGCTGCGCCGACGCAGATGCCGATGCTCGAAAGAAGGTCGGTAGGTACGTTCATGGGCGCGCCGCAGCAGCGAGGCCGCCAGGATCGCCGACCCCTCGACTGATTTGGGCTCCCTGCCGGGCCGGCCCCACTGCGATGGTGCGTCCGAGTCTACTGGCGCCACCCGTGATCACCGCAACCTTGCCAGCGACCGGCGCCACCTCCTCACGAATCATCCGGGTAGCTTGCTATAAGGCCGCGCGGCGGAGCAATGAAATCGCGCAAAATCTGGCCGGTCGAAGCTGTGGAGGTGTCTCCGCGGACGCGCTAGCTGAGCTGGACCCCGCCTCCCGGGGCGACGCTCTGCGAGAGCTCGCCCACCTTTCCGGTCCCCGTGGAAGGCTCGGCCGCCGGCAGGTGCAGAGTGAACGTGCTTCCGTCCCCTGCAGCCGACTCGACCGTGATCTCGCCGCCTTGCAGACGCGCCAGCTGCCTCCCCAGGTACAGCCCGAGCCCGGTGCCGGGGAAATGGTTGGTCGAAGTGTTGGACACTCGGCCGAAGCGAGTGAAGAGAATCGGCAGATCGTCTTTGGCAATCCCGATCCCGGTGTCTTTGACGCTGACTCGCGCCACGCCGCCGCGGAGGGTGACGATGCAGGTGACATCACCACCTTCGGGTGAGTACTTGACGGCGTTGTCGATGAGGTTGGTGACGATCGTCTGCACCCTCTGGGCATCGACCATCACGAGAACCGGCCGGTTCGGCGAGACAAGGACGATGCGGTGCTTCTCGTCCAGGACCGGCTCGACCTTTGCGATGGCCGAGGTGACGATGTCGCACAGGTCTGCTTCCTCGGGCTTGATCAGCAGGGCACCGTCCTCGAGCCTCGCGGCTTCGATCATCTGCTCGATGAGCGCATTCATCTCCAGGATCTTGGCCATCATCACCGGCGCAGCCTTGCGGCCCCTCTCGTTCAGGTCACCCAGGAGCCCGCCCTGGAGCATGGACCCGTAGCCGCGAATCACGGTCAGCGGCCCGCGCAGCTCGTGGGAGGCAAGGTTGAGGAATTGGCTCTTGTGCTTCTCGATCGTTGCGATTCGCTCGGTGACCCGCGTCCGCTCGAGACCCGCCGCCACGGAAGACGCATAGCCCTCGAGCAGGTTGATCTCGTCATTTCCAAAAAGTGGCGTGAACGACCCGGCCACGACGCCGATGTACCCGGTGCCTTCCGTCAAGCGAAGCGGCGCGATCATCGCGGTGGCGCCCTCAGTCCCAGGGAAGAAGCCTCTCACCTCCGCTCCTTTGCCCTCGAGGATCCGCTGCACGGCCGCGCGGTCGATGTTGCGGGTCGCCACGATGTTGCCTCCCGCGTCGACCAGGAAAGCGGCCTGCGCGCCCGTCAGTCGCCACGCCCACCCGATCGCCTGCTCGGCCAAGGCTTGCGGCCCGGGGGTGAAGATGAGCAGGTCCTGGATCGCGGCCCGGAGCTCGTTCTCCTCCCCCATGCGCCAGATTCGCCTGAGGATCGAAGGGGGGGCGAAGCTCACATAGATGATCGGAACCAGTGCCAGAGCAACCAGATCGAGCAACACCGTGGGGACCTGGCTCCTGAGCGCGGCGCCACCGATCACGGCCAGAAGCAGGATCGTGAGCAGGCCCGCAAAGCCAAGGCTGAATGCCTTCATCCGAGAGCTCTGAACGGCCGGCTGGTTCCGGCTGGCCATCCAGAACCGCGCGATCGGCTCTCCCATGAAGGCCCCCCAGGTCAGCACCAACGCGAGGGTCACACCTGCCCTGAGAGCGCCGCCGGTCGACAGGACCGTTGCGAAAACGACCCCTAGGCCACATCCAACGACCAAGAGAACTGTGGCCGCCCGGCGTATTGGTGGCTTGAGCGGCAGGAACGCATCTCGGAAGAGCAGCACGAAATAGCCAGACCCAAGGAAGGCCACGAACGTGATTGCGGTCAGGGGCCTCGAAGTGCCCCAGACTCTCTGGATCAGGCCGTTCGCGGCGACCACGGCAAAGAGACCGAGGGACCAGGCGAGCATCGCCTCGGCGCGGCCGCGACGCCTCCACCACTGGACGAACATCGCCACGCCGAGGCCGATGAAGCCGATCGATGCCAGGACCTGGATGATCTGACTCGCGGTTGGCATGTCAGTCGTTTCGCGAAGGGCCGGCGTTGCTGTTCTGGTCGATCCAACCCGGGATCGAGCGCGACACCGAATCGGGCGTGACCCTGGACTTGACGAGGTACTCGGCGGCTCCGAGCGACAGGCCGCGCTCGATCATGGTCGGCTCGCCATAGTTGGAAAGGATCACCACCGGGGGATGGTCGGAGAAGGCCTGGTTGATGTCGACCATGACCTCGAGGCCGCTGCGATCTGGAAGGAGCAGGTCGAGCAGGATGATGTCCGGCCGAGACGCCTCCAGCGCGTGGATGGCGCCCTCGCCGGTGTTGACGACAGTGACCTGGTAGCCGTCGTAGTCCAGCTGCACCCGGTACATCTCGGCGATCGTCGCATCGTCCTCGATGAGCAGGACGCGGATCGGTTTGGCGCTGGCGGGGCGGTTGGCGGCCAGGACAGCATCGCGCTCGAGGGACGACTCCAAGGGCGTCCCGGCGACGTCCGGCAGCCATGCGCGACCAAACGGCCAACTCGTCTGTATCAAGGTTCCCCCCCCACCCCGAGCCTGATCATAAGTGAGGAGCGCGATCTGACGCCACCGTCAAGTCGTGGCCCGCGCACGGCCCGACTAGTAGGATTTCTTGGCGGCACAAGGGGACGAATTGGATATGGCCAGGACGGGAGAAGTAGACTTGGGGGAGGCGCTCGAGCGGGGCGAGGCCGCGTTGCTGGACGTCACTCCCCACCAGACGGTGGCGGCGACCGCCGAGACCGCTTTGGCTTGGGAGCTCGAGCTGACCGGCTCGTCCGCGGCGTTCATCCGGCTGACCGGTGACAGCCTCGGCGCGGAGGAGCTCTTCACCCGCACGCCGCCGGGCGCGGCCGGTGGTGAGCTCGCGGGCCTCCTGCAACAGGCAAAGGTGGCGGTGGGGACGCAACACCTTTCCGGCGCGGTGTGCCTTTGCCCGCTTCGGGCAGGCGGCCGCATGTTGGGGGTCACAGGCGTGACCCGAGGATCGGCGTACAGCGACCTCGAGCGCCGCGTGTTTGTCACATTTGCCAACCTGCTGGCTGCGACGCTCGAGATCGTCCGGCTCCAGCAGAGCCAGGGCGAGACGAGCAGCGTGCGGACCAACCCGCGGACCGAGCTCGAGCGCATCGAGCAGGAGCCCCAGCTGCACGGCGAGCGCGCTCGAAGCGCCGAGCGGGTGGAACGCGCCCACGAGCTGGCCGTAGCCACGCTGCTCGCCGTCTCGGCGCACGCGAGGACCGGCCATAGCCTGGCGGATTTCTATCAGCGCCTCACGCGGAGCATCGCCGATCTGGTCGACGCGAAGAAGGTGCTGTTCTGGCAGCTTGACGGTAAGGGACGCCTCGGCGCGATGGCGGGGGCGCACGGCGTGGAGGACGAGTTTGTGAGACGACTCGATCCCACGCCATGCGTACCAGACGGCGACGACCTCGCGAGCAGGGTGGTCTTCCAGGATTTCGTCTTTCGCGCTTCGCGATCCGATGATTCTCAGGACTTCAAGTACGTGCTCGACGCGCTCGGCGTCGAAGACGCGATCAGCGTGCCGTGGCGGGCAGGCGACGAGCGACTCGGCCTGGTCGCGGCATACGACTCGGCGCGCCCTGATGGTTTCACCCGCGAGGACACCTGGGTCTTGCAGAAGGCGGGCCTCGCGGCCGGGCTGGTCTGGCAGTTGAAGCATGCGGAGACCGACCTGCAGAAGACCATCGAGCGCCTGGAAAAGGTGGACGCGGCGCGCCAGCTTCTGCTCAAGAACGTCGCCACCGCCGTGGACAAGTCCGGCAAGCGCTTCGCGAGCGAGCTGCACGACGATGCGCTCCAGAAGCTGACGGCGGTGGAGCTGCACCTGGAGCGCCTGAAGCACCTTGACGGTCGCGACGGCGCGACCCTGGCGGCGATCCGGGACCTGCTCGCCCAGACCGAGGATTCCCTGCGCCGCCTCCTGTTCGAGGTGCGCCCTCCCGCGCTGGACCATCCCGGCGGCCTCAAGGAGTCGATTCGCGAGCGCCTTGCAATGCTGAGCTCGCTCACCCAGGCGGACGTCGAGCTCGACCTCGATCTGCCCGACGAGCTTCCCTACCAGCTGAAATCGACGGTGTTCCGCCAGGTGGCCGAGGCGCTCACCAACGTCGAGAAGCATGCCAACGCGAAGCGCGTCCGGCTCACGCTCAAGCTCGCGGCGGGCGCTATCGAGGGAGTGGTCGAGGACGACGGCAAGGGGTTTGTGGTCTCGGAGCGCAACAACCTTCCCGGCCACCTCGGCCTGCTCTCGCTCAAGGAGCGCGCGATCCTGGCCGGCGGCTGGTACAAGATCGACAGCCAACCCGGGGTCGGCACGCGGATCGAGTTCGGGCTGCCGGTCGCGTGAGGGTTCTCATCGTCGAGGACGACCCGACGCTGCGGATGGTGATTGGGATGGTGCTGGAGCGAGACGGTTACGAGATCGACGAGGCCCCCCACGGCCAGGCCGCGCTGGGTCTGATCGCGGGCCGCCGGCCGGACGTGGTGGTGGCAGACCTGAAGATGCCGGTGATGGGCGGACTGGAGCTGATCCAGCGCCTGAGCGCTGACGCGGCGACGGCGCACGTCCCGGTTATCCTGCTGAGCGGGGCCGCCGACCTCGGCGATGCCGGGCGACAGGCCAACGCCGTGCTCGCCAAGCCCTTCGACCCGGCCGACCTTCTCGCGACGGTTCGCTCGCTCATCGCGAGCTGAGCCGACCTCCTAGGACTGCTGGAGCACCATCACCGAGCGGTCCTTCGTGGTGACCGTTCCCTTCACCTCTTTGGCGACGGCGTCGAGCTGCGAGGGCGCGGTGTCGAGCACCACCCTCCATGACTGCCCGAACTCGCCCGGAATCACCCAGTCGACGGATTCGGAGTGGGCGTTGAACAGCAGCACGAACGAGTCGTCGACGACCTGCCGGCCGCGCTCGTCTTTGGAAGGGATCGCCTTGCCGTTCAGGTAGGCACCCAGCGATCGTGCATGACCGACCTCCCAGTCCTGGTCCGTCATCGCCTCGCCGTCCGGCTTGAACCATCCTATGTCGACGTTGCCGCGGATGGGCCGGCCCTGGAACCAACGCCGGCGGCGGAAGATGGGATGCCGGCGGCGAAACGCGATCAACCAGCGTGCATACGCCAGGAGACCTTCGTCAATGGCGGACCAGTCGAGCCAGGAGATCTCGTTGTCCTGGCAGTACGCGTTGTTGTTGCCCTTCTGGGTCCGCCCGAGCTCGTCCCCCGCGAGCAGCATCGGCACGCCCTGGGACAGGAGAAGCGTCGCCAGGAAGTTGCGCTGCTGCTTGGCGCGGCGGGTCAGCACCTCCTGCTGGTCGGTGTCCCCCTCCGCCCCGCAGTTCCAGGACCGGTTGTGAGACTCGCCGTCGGCGTTGTTCTCGCCGTTCGCCTCGTTGTGTTTCTCGTTGTATGAGACGAGGTCGCGCATGGGAAAGCCGTCGTGAGCCGTGATGAAGTTGATGCTCGCGACGGGGCGTCGTGTGTCGCTCTGGTAAAGGTCGGAGCTGCCGGTCAGCCGTGACGCGAGCTCGGCCACCGTCGCCGGCTCTCCGCGCCAGAAGTCGCGGACGGTGTCGCGGTACCGACCGTTCCACTCCGACCACAAGGCGGGAAAGTTTCCGACCTGGTAGCCGCCCTGTCCGATGTCCCACGGCTCGGCGATGAGCTTGACCCGGCTGACGACAGGGTCCTGCTGGATCAGGTCGAAGAAGGTGGACAAGCGGTCGACCTCGAAGAACTCGCGCGCCAGCGTAGCGGCGAGGTCGAAGCGGAAGCCGTCGACGTGCATCTCGGTGACCCAGTACCGAAGGGAGTCCATGATCAGCTGAAGCGCGTGAGCGTGAGCCACATTGAGGCTGTTCCCGGTGCCGGTCGTGTCGTAGTAGAACGTCGGATCCCCGGGCACCAGGCGGTAGTACGCGGAGTTGTCGATGCCTTTGAAGCACAGGGTGGGACCCAGGTGATTGCCCTCTGCAGTGTGGTTGTAGACCACGTCGAGGATGACCTCGATACCGGCCTCGTGCAGGGTCCTCACCATCGCTTTGAACTCGTTCACCTGCTCGCCGCGCTGCCCGGAGCTCGAGTACTCGTTGTGCGGGGCGAAGAATCCGATCGTGTTGTAACCCCAATAGTTGCTGAGTCCCATGTCGAGCAGGCGGTGGTCGTTCACGAACTGGTGCACCGGGAGGAGCTCGACCGCGGTCACGCCGAGTGACACGAGGTGGTCCACCACCGACGGGTGGGCGAAGCCCGCGTACGTCCCGCGAAGCGGTTCGGGCACGTCGGGATGGCGACGCGTGAAACCCTTGAGATGAGCCTCGTAGATGATCGACTCGTGAAGGGGCGTGTCGGGCGAACGGTCAGCACCCCAGTCGAAGGTCGGGTTGTGCACCACGGACCTGAAGACGTGAGGAGCGCTGTCTTCGATGTTGACGGTGTTCACGTGCTCGGGGTCGTGCGCATAGCAGGAGGTGTTCCAGTCGACGCCCCCTTCAATCGCCCGCGCGTACGGGTCGAGCAGCAGCTTGTTGGGGTTGCAACGAATTCCGTGCTCCGGGTCGTACGACCCGTGGACCCGGTAGCCGTACCGCTGACCAGGTCCGACGTTGGGCAGATAGGCGTGCCAGGAAAAGGCGTCGACCTCTTCCATGCGGACCCGACGCTCTAACCCCGCGTCATCGAACAGGCACAGATCGACTGCGGTCGCCACTTCTGAGAACAAGGCGAAGTTGGTGCCGCCTCCGTCGGAAGCCGGTCCGAGTGGGTAGGCGCGGCCGGGCCATATCTCGACCCGGGAGCCGGACGAATCAGACATCTGGTTGGGAAGTCTCCAGGATCACCACACTGGATCGTGGCAGGCTCAGGGCCTCGTCGCTCGTCCTTATCGACGGGTCCGATGCGAGAAGCACCTGGGTGCCCGGAACGACCGGGCAGCGCCATTCGCCGCGGCCCAGGTTGGCCACGATGCTGACCGCCCCGCGGCGGACGATCAGGTAGCCGGCGTTGGCGTCGACCTCGACGCGGACGGCCGCATCACCGAGCCTGGTTCGCAGCCGGACCAAGTCCCGGTACCAGGCCAGCATGCGGCGATGAGAAGGCTGGTCGAGCTCGCTCCAATCGAGCCTTGAGCGCTCGAAGGTGGCCGGGTCCTGGGGATCGGGAACCTGGTCGGCCCTCCAGCCGAAGGCGGCAAACTCCCTACGGCGCCCATCCGAAACTGCCTTGCGGAGGCTCGGGTCGGCGTGGTCCGTGAAGTACTGGAACGGGCTGCTCGACGCCCACTCCTCGCCCTGGAAGATCATCGGGGTAAACGGAGACGTAAGCAGGAGCGCCGCCGCCACCTTGAGCGATCCCTCGTCGACGAGGTGGCCAAGGCGCTCGCCGGCCGCGCGGTTGCCGACCTGGTCGTGGTTCTGGGCGGCCACCACCAGTTGGTGGGGCATGACGTCGGCTGCCTTGGCCCCGTCCGTGATCAGCCGTCGAGCCGAGCGCGGACCCGCGTAGACCCAGCCGTCGCCAAGCGCCCTGCCCAGCAGCTCGAGGGATCCGAAATGCTGGTAATAGCCGGAGCGCTCGCCTGTCAGCGCAGCATGAAGCGAGTGGTGCCAGTCATCCGACCAGACCCCGGCGAGCCCGTAACCTCCGTCTTCGCGCGAGCGCACGAAACGCGCGTCGTTGACCTCGGTCTCCGCGACCAGGATCACGGTCCGCCCGAGCTCTGCACCCATCGCGTCGACTTCGACCGCAAGCTGCTCCAGAACGTGAGTGGGAGACTGGTCCACGATCTGCTGGACCGCGTCCAGCCGCAGCCCGTCGATGTGATAGTCGCGGATCCACATGAGCGCGTTGTCGATGACGAATCGACGCACCTCCCCGTTTCCCGGCCCGTCGAAATTCAGCGCGGCGCCCCAACCGGTGTGGTGCTGGTCGCTGAAGTACGGCCCGAACTCGGGGAGGAAGTTGCCGACCGGGCCGAGGTGGTTGTAAACCACGTCGACCAGCACAGCGATCCCGGCGCCATGGCAGGCGTCGACCAGGCGTTTCAGACCGGCCGGGCCGCCGTATGCGTGGTGAGGGGCGTAAAGCGCAGCGCCGTCGTAACCCCAGCCGCGCGCGCCCGAGAACTCCGCCACCGGCATGAGCTCGATCGTGGTGACGCCCAGGCCGGCCAGGTGCTGGATGTGCTCGGCGGCGCCGTCGAATGTGCCGGCGGGCGAGAAGGTGCCGGTGTGCAGCTCATAGATGATCGACCCCTCCAGCGGCCGCCCGCGCCAACCGCCGTCGTGCCAGGCGTGCGCCGCGTGATCGACCAGCTGCGAGAGGCCCAGCACGCCGTCTGGCTGGGACATCGAGCGGGGATCAGGGCGCGTAGGGCCGCCATCGAGCGAGAAGCCATAACGCGTCCCGGCGTGAGCATCCGGATCCGAGACGTCCCACCACCCGGACTCCCCGGCCTGCATCGTCGACCGGCGGCCATCCAGCACCAACTCCACGCAGCGGCGGTCCGGCGCCCACACCCTGAACGTGTGCATCAGCCCTGCGGTTGGGCCAGCACGGCGACGGGGAAATCGGCAAGCAGCGCACGGAGGGCGACCGAGGCGCCGCCCTCGACAGCATTGCCGGTCAGGACGTCGCGCCACGCGCCGGGCGGCAGCTCGACCGCCGTGTCTCCCCAGTCGCCGCCCAGGCCCACGACGAGGCGGGGTATCGCCACGACGAGCTTGCCCCTCGCGAATGCCAGGACGTGGCGTGCCCGGGAGCCGCTTGCGGCAATCGGCTCATAAGGAGCTCCGTCGAAAAGCTCCGGTCGCGCGCGGCGCGCCTCCAGGAGTCGCGAGATGAGCCACAGCTTGGGCGCGCCCTCGTCGGCACGGGCCATTACCTCGGCCGCGCTGCCGTTGCCCGTCTCGTCGAGGAGACGCCGCCTGAGCTCGTAGTCGACAGGCCTGCGGTTGTCGGGGTCGACGAGGCTGAGGTCCCAAAGCTCGGAGCCCTGGTAAAGGTCGGGCACGCCGGGACAGGTAAGCAGAAGCGTTGCCTGGGACAGTGAGTTGACCCGGCCGAGCGAGACCAGCTGGTGGCTTCCGATGAACGTCTGGAGGTCGCCCAGGAATTCCGCATCCGCCATCACGCTGGTCGCGAACTGCGTCACAGCGTCCTCATAGGCGGCCACCGGATCCATCCAGGACGTGTGTGTCTTGGCCTCGCGCGACGCCTTCTTCAGGAACTGCGTCATACGGGCCACATCGATCGGCCAGGCGCCGACCAGCGTCTGGTACATGAGGTATTCCAGGCTGCGGTCGGGATAGCCCTGGGTGCGATAGCGCTCGTTGTGCACGGCCCAGCGGCGCACCGCGGCGTCCCACTCCGCGGGGATCTCGGACAGGAGGCTGAGTCTCGACCTGACGTCTGCGCTGCGCTTGGTGTCGTGAGTGGCGAGGGTGAGCATCGTGGCCGGCCACTGCCGCGATATGCGCGAGCAGAACTCATGGAACCCGTCGACCGTGCGACCGAAAGCGCCCGGATCGCCGCCGACCTCGTTCAGCGAGACCAGCCGGTTGTAGCGGTAGTAGGCCGTGTCCTCCACCCCTTTCGCCATCACCGCCGGGGTGAACTGCTGAAAACGGCCGGCGAACTCCGATTCGACCTCGCCTTCGTGTTCCATCAGGAGCAACGTGCCCACAAACGTCAGGAGCTCTGCGTCGACGTCCGGGCGACGGTGGGCCGCGTCGTCGACCGCCTGCGCCACCCGCGCGCGGTCACGATCGCTCGCCGCCCCGGGGCGCACGTAGGTGCGGTAGACGGTGAGCGCGGCCGCGACCTCGCGAATCGCCTCCTGCAGCTCGCTGCGTGTGCGGTCGCGGTGCATTCGGTGCCGCTCGCAGATGTCGACCAGGAGGCTCGTCAGGCGCTCGAGGTCCGGGGCCAGCTCGGTGACCATGACCTCCTGCTTGGCGGTCCGGACGACGTCCTGCCAGGCCTGGGACTCGCCGGTGAAAGCGTGGTAGAGCGCCGTCATCGCCTGCTCGTTCGGCGAATCGACGAACAGGCTGTCCGCGTGAGATATGAAGTCATAGCCGGTGGTCCCGTCGACGGGAAAGGAGCCTGGCAGCTCCTCGTCGTAACCAAGGACCTTCTCAACCACTAGATATGCGCCCGGTGCGGCGGTACGAATCGTGTCGAGATAAGCCTGGGGATCCCTGAGGCCGTCGACGTGGTCGATCCGCAGCCCGCGCACCTGCCCGGCCGCAACCAGCTCGAGCACCAGGCGGTGGCTGTCTCGCAACACCTCGGCGCGTTCGACCCGTAGGCCGATCAACGTGTCGACCGTGAAGAACCGCCTGTAGTTCAGCTCGGCCTGCGCGGTGCGCCAGTAGGCAAGGCGGTAGTGCTGCCGTTGCAGAATCGCGTCGAGAGTTCCAGGATCGGCGCCGGCCGCATCCAGGTCGACGCCTTCCAGCGATTCGTTCGAGATCGGGAACTCCACGTCCTGATAACGGACGACGACCTCAGACCCCTGGCGCTCGAGCACCAGGTGTCCCGCCTCGAGCTCGCGGCCGTATCGCTCGCCCAGCACGCCGAGAAGGACCTTGCCTTTGACGTGGGACATCGCCGGTTCCCAGTCGATGTCGAAGTAGCTTGCATACCGGCTCGAACGCCCATTGCGAAGGATGTCCCACCACCACGGGTTGGCGCGGCCCGCCGACGCCATGTGATTGGGCACGATATCCATCAACACCTCGAGACCATTTCGACCCAACTCCTCGACCAAGGACCGGAACCCTGCAACGCCCCCCAGCTCCTTGTTAATTCGGGTCGGGTCGACCACGTCATACCCGTGCGCGCTGCCGGACGCGGATTGCAGGAACGGCGAGCAGTAGACGTGGGTCACACCCAGCGAGGCCAGGTAGCCGGCACAGGAGGCGGCAGCCTCGAAGGGAAAGTCAACGGAAAGCTGCAGTCGATAGGTGCAGCGCGGGGTCAAATCACGCCCTCACGGCACCGAACGGCGAGCTCGACGGCACCATGCTTGTTCCCCAGTTCCACCAGAATGAGAATCATGCAAGAGAAAAGCGAAGAACAGGTCCTGAGCCGATTGTTCGAGCTGGAGAACGAAGGCCAGGCCGAACGGCGGGCCGAGCTGACCGGCCAGCGGTTCATCTCGTTGATCCAGGATCCGGACAGCGGTCGAGGCTTCATCCTCCAGCATGGCGTCGACGAGACCGAGGGCGCCGAGATCCCTGTCGGTACCGAGTTCTGGGAGTACCCGACCTGGCCGGAGGCTCAGCGCGCGTTCGACCAGCTGCTGGCTGAGTCGCGCGGGTCCGGTGAGGTCGTAGAGGACGACTCCACCGAGGGCATCGGAGATTTCGAAACCGCGGGCGCGGAGGTGCGCGACCTTTACTCGGCCAGCGACGAGGACGAGCTCGTCACCGACCCCGAGGAAACCGAGACCGAAGTCGACTCGTAGCTGAGGGGATCTCGCCGACGACCCTGACGCCGCCTCATCGCCAAGACAGTAGACAGGGCTGAAGGCCCCGAGTCATCGGGGCCGAGCGGCAGGCCCTCCTGCGATCGTCGATCGTCAGAATCAGGACACATGCACCTGCACCCCGAGCACGCAGAGAGACATTTCACAGCCAGCGACTCTGTCCGCGACGTTGTCATCGGGATGTCAGACGGCCTCACGGTCCCGTTCGCGCTGGCGGCGGGCATCTCGGGCGCGATCGCGGTCAGCCATCTCGTGGTGACTGCCGGCCTGGCCGAGATCGCGGCAGGGTCGATCGCGATGGGCCTCGGCGGTTACCTGGCGAGCCGCAGCGAATCCGAGCACTATGCCAGCGAGCGACGCCGCGAGGAGGCCGAGATCAAGTCGGTCCCGGACATCGAGGCGCGCGAGGTCGAGCAGGTCTTTGAGGCCTTCGGGCTCACGGCCGACGAGAGCGGTCCCGTGGTCCAGGGCTTGCGCCGCAGGCCCGAGGCCTGGGTTGAGTTCATGATGCGGTTCGAGCTTGGGCTCGAGAAGCCCGATCCGCGCCGGGCGGTGATCAGCGCGGCGACCATTGGAGGTTCTTACGCGTTGGGAGGAATCGTCCCGCTGGCGCCGTACATGGCGATCAGCAACGTTCACTCAGCGCTGATGCTCTCCGCGGTGGTGACGGCGATCGCCCTGGCGATCTTCGGCTACGTCAAGGGGCGATTCAGCGGGGCGAAGCCGCTGGTCAGCGCCGTGCAGACGGTGGTCATCGGCGGAATCGCCGCCACGGCGGCGTTCTTACTGGCGCGCGCAATCTCATGAACAAGGTGGAGAGGTAATGGCTGACAAGGTCATCGTCGAACGGACTCGCTGGCGCACCCGCTACCGCGATCGGGGCTGCGGGTGTGGCTGCGGCGGATTCTTCTTCGTCCTGATCGTCGGTGTGCTGTTCAGCCTTTTCAACGTGGTGGCGGGCGTCGGCGTGTCGGTCCGGGTGCCGTTCACCCAGAGCAACATCACGGTCGCTGGTTCGGTGGGATCGAAAGACAAGGCGCTCGACGCCTTGCCCGACTACGTCCAGGGCCGGCTCGGCAAGAACCAGAACTTCTTCAACAACTCGACGACGATGACAATCGGGCCGGCCGAAGGCACGGCGCTGGTGGTCATCGGAAACCAGGGCGGCGCGCCTCCCATCGATCTTCACCTCTTCCTGCACTGATCCCACTCATCGGCTGGAGAGCGCTGCGCCGAGCAAAGCTTCCATCGCTCTGCGTCGATGAAGGTCCTGGAGCGCGTCCCCGTCAGCACACTGAGTTTGAAGACCGTCGACCACCACGTGACCGACGGCCCATGCCAACCAGGGTCTTAGTGCCCTCGTCGGCCCGACCTTCCTGGCCTAGCGTTGGAATCGTCACGATCAATATCAGGAGGTTCGAACCATGGAGCTAGGCAAAGTCGGGGATCGCGTGAGCATGGAGTCGGAACGCGTCGGGCAGTCGGCGCGGGAGGGCGTGATCCAGGAGGTGCTGGGTGCCGGCGACAACTCTCACTACCGCGTCCGCTGGAGCGACGGTCACGAGAGCACGTTCTACCCCACCGCCGGGACCACCAGAATCATCCCCAAAGCGAAGAAGGTCGCATCGCGCTGAACTAAACCCACGCCGTGCGAGCGGCCTGCAGCCGCTCGAACGCGTGGCCGGGGTGGAGACCGACCCCAGAGTTCTCGCTCCGGGAACTGGGAGCGTCGAATCAGCCTCGGTGGGCTTGATGCTCGCGATGTAATCGACAATCTCCATTTCGGGCGCGCCTGCGGTCAGCAGCTCGCGAACGTGCGTGTGGGCCTTGTTGCGCAGGCTCACCGCGAACGCGTCGAGCTGCTCTGCGGTCGCTCCTTCTGGCGTGTCGGACTGATCATGGTTCCGAACTTGGGAGGAGCGGTCGCACGCGGCCATGGCCGTCCGGCCCGTTGCCCGAGGAACCTGATCAAGACCAGGTTTCTGCAGGCCTTGGTAAATAAAACTATGCGTGGGGTCAGACGTCGTGGTTCCTCACGGACTTCGGTCTCGACTCCCGTCTGGCACCCGCGGGGTGGGGCGAATGGCCCTGACTCTGCGCGAGCCCGAGGGACAGAGTTGGTCTGAGCGGATCACCGTGGTCCGCGATGCCGGCAATTCAACAAGGAGAATTCAGATGGCAAAAAGAACCGTAAGAGGCCAGATCGGGCAGGCCTGGTCTGAGATCGCGAAAGACGAGGCGAACTTCATCACGGCCGCGACGAAGGCAGTAGAGAACGTTCCCTCGCCCGCCGAGATGGTCGACCGTGCGCTGGTGTTCGCGGCCCACACGTTGAGGTCGCAGCGCGAGGCGCTCGTCCCGCTTCTCGACGGGCTTACGCCCAAGGTCCGCAAGGGCTCGAAGCCACGGCCGTCAGCCGCATCGGCGGTCTCGGCCGCTTACGACCTCGCGGAGCGTGTGGTGGAATCGCAGCGCAAGCTGCTTCACGGTCTGGTCAAGTCTGTGACGCCGGCTCCGGTGCGCCACGCACCCAAGCGCCGGGCAGCGGCCAAGGCCACGCCGGCACACCGTGCCACGCGCAAGCACGTGGTGGCGCACAAGTCGGCCAAGCGCGCGGCGTAGATCCATTTCCCCCAAGGTTCGCCGATGGCGTAACCGCTGTCGGCGAACCCTCTCTCGAACACGAATCCGGTCAGACTGCACTGCTGAAAGCTGGTCTGTGGCCTTGGCGGTAATCACCATTCCCGTTGCGGTGATGCTTCTTCACCAGGCGAAGATAACTCCGGCAGATGAGCGCTCCGGCTGCCTTCAATCGAGCCGACTTGTACGAGCCTTACGTCGGCCGCTGGAGCCGCCTACTCGGCCCGGTCTTCCTCGAGTGGCTCGCAGTTGCGCCGGGAGGCCGGTGGTTGGACGTCGGCTGCGGAACCGGCTCTCTGACCGAAGCGATTCTCGCTGACGCCCAACCTGTCGCGGTGGTGGGCATCGACCCGTCTGAGGAATTCATCTGGCACGCCGCTGCCGCCATATCCGATGCCCGGGCGAGCTTCTCCGTAGGCAACGCCGCCAGCCTGGATTTCCCTGAGGGCGAATTCGAGGCCGTCGCCTCAGCTCTCGTGCTCAACTTCGTGCCCGACCCACTGCGCGCGGTGGTCGAGATGCGCCGGGTCTTGCGGCCCGGCGGGAGGTCGGCGCGTACGTCTGGGACTACTCCGTCGGCATGCGCATGATGCGCGTGTTCTGGGACGCCGCCGTCGAGCTCGACCCGGCCACGGCCGCACTCGACGAAGGAGCACGCTTCGCAATCTGCTCTCCCCCTGCGCTGCGCGATTGCTTCGAATCGTCAGGCATGGAGGCGATCGAGGTGCGGGCCCTGGACTGCCAGATGGTCTTTGCCGATTTCGACGACTACTGGAACCCGTTCTTCGGCGGCCAGGCGCCTGCGCCGGCGTACCAGATGTCCCTTGCTGAAGCCAAGCGAGCGCGCCTTCGTGAGCTGATCCGGTCCAGATTGCCGGCCGGGAAGAGCGGCGAGATCCGGATGATGTCCAGAGCTTGGGCGGTCAAAGGCCGCGCCGCCCGTTAATCGCGCCGCGCATCCGGCCGGCTGCGTGGACGCATCAGGAGGCGGGACTCGAATTGTCCCGCCTCCTCAATGCAGGTCTCTCAGTTGATGACCGTCTGCTGCGGCCTTTCAGCGAGGAGCACCAATCCGCTTACGCCGACCACGAGGATGCCCGCGATCCAGCTGACCCATGAGGTCGCTGTGACGGCGGTAAATCCAAACAGCCAGGGGGTGAAGAAGAGGATCACGCCCAGTCCGGTCACGATACCTTCCACGATCTTCGATGCGTTTGCGAGGAACGCGGAGACCAAACCGGCCACCGCCACCAGGCCACCCAGGATGTAGGCACTGTAAGCGGCGCTGCCATTAGAGGTGTCACCGAACACGAATGGAGTCACAAAAACCGCGACCCCGATTGCGACAACCGCCCAGTCCTGCCAGCGCTTGAATGCTGTCGACATAAAACTCACCTCCACGGGCGTTGCCACTTACTTTCCATCCGCGGCGGGCCGGCCCGATGGGCTCCGCGAACCTGCTGAACCCAAGGTAAAGCCCGGTCCGCCGCCGGAACAGGGCCTTTGGTCCCACGTCGAATGAGCCGTGAGTCCGCGCGACATCACATCCGCATCTCCCCGGCCGGCGGCCGGCCGTCTAATGCCTATCGCCTTGGTCGCCGCAGGCCATATGGCCCTAATGAGATCAGGTGTGACGGACGTACTTTGAACTCGTGATTCTGCTCGTAAGAGTGGTGCAGGGGTCGAAGTGATCGCCACGCCCGAGACCAAGGATTTGAACGGCTCCCAAAGCGTCGTGAGCATCCCCGTGCGCGGCGCAACGCTCATGGAGACACGCGGGCTGACCAAGCAGTACAGCGGCGGTGTCCTCGCAGTGCAGGGCCTCAGCCTCACGATTCGCGCCGGCGAGGTGTTCGGATTGCTCGGCCCCAACGGAGCCGGCAAGACCACGTTCCTGAGGATGCTCACCGGCTTGATCAAGCCAACCTCCGGCAATGCGACGGTGGCGGGCGGATCACCGGGTTCAGCCCAATCGTTGGCGCACCTCG
>Ga0307372_10004238_pt1 | contig 22326 bp, 18 predicted proteins | sample OX1MG_FD_202533 | JGI IMG/M metagenome (GOLD analysis project Ga0307372, IMG submission 202533) | Soil microbial communities from Risofladan, Vaasa, Finland - OX-1 | ecosystem: Environmental > Terrestrial > Soil > Coastal area > Acid sulfate soil | place: Finland: Risofladan, Vaasa | collected...
CCCTTCACCACCGCGGTGATCTTCGGCGGCGTGAACATCAATCCCCAGATCGAAAAACTGCGCCGCGGCGTAGACATCGTGGTGGCCACACCCGGCCGACTGCTGGACCATGTGCAGCAGAAGACCCTCGATCTCTCCAAGGTGGAGATCCTGGTGCTGGACGAGGGTGATCGCATGCTCGACATGGGTTTCATCCGCGACATCCGCCGCATCCTCGCGCTCCTGCCGCACCGCCGCCAGAACCTGCTGTTCTCCGCGACCTTCTCCGAGGATATCCGCAAGCTGGCCGCCGGCCTACTGAAGAATCCGGAGACTATCGACGTGGCGCCGCGCAACAGCACCGTGGACCTCATCAGCCAGCGCGTCTATCAGGTGGATAAGGGCCACAAGCGCGAACTGCTCTCGCACCTCATCGGTTCCGGTAACTGGCAACAAGTATTGGTGTTCACCCGCACCAAGCACGGCGCCAATCGCCTATCGGAACAGCTGCAACGGGACGGCATCCAGTCCACCGCCATCCACGGCAATAAGACCCAGGGTGCGCGCACCCGCGCGCTTGCGGATTTCAAGAACAACCGCGTGCGCGTGCTGGTGGCCACCGACATCGCGGCCCGTGGCCTCGACATCGACCAGTTGCCGCACGTGGTGAATTACGAACTGCCGCATGTGCCGGAAGATTACGTGCACCGCATCGGCCGCACCGGCCGCGCCGGCAGCTCCGGCGAAGCGGTGTCGCTGGTATGCGGCGAGGAACGCGGCCTGCTCAAGGACATCGAGCGCCTGCTGCGCAAGGATATTCCCCGGGCCACGGCCGACAGCTTCAAACCGAATCCCAACCCACAGTCAGATTACGCCGAGAGACCCAGTCACAGCGCACATGCGCCACGGCATACGCACAAACCGCAGTCCGGCTGGCATAGCCGGCCTGGTTCCCGCAGCCGCGGGTCGCGTTCCGCGTCCAGCGGCAGCGGCAATCGCTAGTCAGACGCGCCTATAATCAAACCCGGAGGATACATCAGCATGAAAAAGATGTTTGTCGGCAGCCTACCGTCCGATGCCACTGAAGCCGAGATCCGTGGCTTGTTCGAACAGCACGGCAAGGTATTTTCCATCTCGCTGGCCCACGACATATTCAAGGGTACCTGCAAGGGTTTCGGTTTCGTGGAGATGGAAGGCCACGAGGCGCGCGCTGCCATGGCTGCGCTCAACGGGCATACGCTGCGCGGCCAGATGCTCAAGGTGAACGAAGAAGATCCCAAGCATGCGCGCGGGCGTGGCCGCGGACGGCGCTGATCATGCAACCCTCTCCCTCCGGGCGAGGAAACAAGAGTATAGGTGAGTAGAACCCCGTAAGCCGAACACCGGCCATACCCGTATTCACCACTCGGGCACCTTCTCCCGGCGGGAGAAGGTGCATTTATCTAAGTGTTGATATATTCAAGTTATATCCGTTCTAAAAATAATCGAAGTTTATTGCCGGTAGTCGCCGTCCACGCAACTGGTCTAGCCAAATTGTAGGGCTTAGACTGTGCTTCATAAAATTTTTGGATAAGCCATGGCAATAGACGGGATAGCGGCAGAGCCGTCGGCTCAGAGACGTAGTTATATGGCGCCGGCTGCATTCAGCGAGGGCCATAAATGGGATCATGACTTCATTCTTCTGATAGTGGCACTGATCTGGCTCGGCATCCTGATGTGGTTCGTGCCGGAAATCATCGGCTGCTTTCATGCGCACAACCCCCCCTTTCCTGGCGGTTGTTTATTTTCACAAAGTACTGCGGGTCTCCATTGCGGCCCTATTAAATAGATCTCAGAGTTTAGTCGTTCGCCCATGCACATAGGCACCCGCTGCAATTCCAATGAGTGCCAGTATTAACATCCAGATACCTGCGCCTAATCCGGCTATCGCCGGCCCTGGGCATACGCCGCACAAGCCCCAGCCGATTCCGAATATCGCAGCCCCGCAAATGGTGCGGCGGTTCATGGGCGGCCGTTTTACCTCGAAATTGGTTTCAAGCAGCGGGTGCTTAAGCATGCGTGGCACGATCTGATAAGTGGCCAGCGTCACCGCGAGGGCACCGCCGAGCACCAGCAACAGGCCGAAGTCCTGCAGCCGAAGGAAGCTCAACACGACTTCAGGCTGGATCATCGTCGAGACTGCAAGTCCGAAACCGAACAGCATGCCGCCCAACAGAATGACGATAAACGATGCGGGTTTCATCATTTGACTCCGAGTGTGGCCACGATGTTCGCGGTCGCGATGGCGGTTAAAAGAAATGTGAGCACCGCCGTCAGTGAAGGTAGGCTCAGCGATGCCAGGCCACAGATGCCATGGCCTGAGGTACAGCCATCCGACATGCGGACGCCGTAGCCGACAAGCATTCCGCCAAACAACAGCCGCCACCAGGGAAGCTGTGTTGTCAGTGCATGTGCCGGCCCCAGGCACCACCACCATAGGGCTGCGCCGAGAAATACAGCCAGCGCCAATGCTAACCTCCAGCCGCGTGAACCGATATATTTGGCCTGCTGAAAAAAGGCGCACTCGGAAAAATACGACCACGTGGCCGTGAACACGGAACTCATACCGGTGACCCGGCCGGTAAACACAAACATCAGGGAGACGCCGCAACCGATCAGTAGGCCACCGACCAGGTAGTGGATCCAGCCGTTAGGAAACAGTTGCGTCATGATGCAATGCACCTTGTGTTGTTCATCATCAATGGTGGATTGCGTTGAGAAGTGCAACGCAAATCAATACGTGACTACATTCCAGTTTCAATCGAGCTCTTTTGGACTGGAGATGCACACCCCCAGGTCGCGCAACAACCCATCCCGCAAGCCGTATACCCAACCATGCACGCTCAGGGATTGGCCGCGAGCCCAGGCATCCTGCACGATAGTTGTCCGGCAGACATGCTTTGCCTGCTCCAGTACATTCAAATCGCACAATTTGTCCAATTGCTGTTCTTCTGCCTTCAGTTCCGACAATTTGTCATGGTGCAATTTGCTCACGTCCTGCACATGCCGTAACCAGTTGTCTATAAGGCCGAGCTGCGTGCCGCGCCACGCGGCCTGTATGCCACCGCAGCCGTAGTGTCCGCAGACGATGATGTGCTGCACCTTGAGCACGTCCACCGCATACTGGATGACCGACAGACAATTGAGATCGGTGTGCACTACCACGTTGGCTACGTTGCGGTGCACAAAGACTTCGCCGGGCATGAGACCCATGATCTCGTTAGCAGGTACACGGCTATCGGAACAGCCGATCCACAGATACTTCGGGTTTTGCTGTTCAGCAAGCCGCTTGAAGAAACCCGGCTGCCTGCGGGTGACATCCCCCGCCCAGGCACGGTTATTGGCAAATATTTCCGGAAGTTTCTTCATGATTGTTCATAACATGGATGGTTAGGGCCAATGTTGGGCAATTCAATCTCCATGCTCATGCAGGCGTCAGCACAGCTGCCACTACCATGAAGGTTGCCCATACAAACAGTGCGATGGCAGCTAGGTCGAACAAAGCTTCCAGCCAGATAGCGTTGGACAGCCATTCGGCCGCTTGCACGCGTCGGGTATTGTTAAGAGTTGGGTCCACTTCACTGCTGTACAGATATGCCATGGAGTATTTGTAGAGCAATGCTGACAGCACCTGTATGGCAACACCAATGAGGAACAGCCAGGTGATCAGTCCGCCCGAATCAGCCTTGATGATGGCCCTGGCGATGAATTCCTGGCTGACCAGAAGCACTGGAACACCTACGCCATAGGCCACCAACCAGGCACGCAGCGTGCGGGAGAAGTTCGCGTACGGCTCGTAAAAATTTGAATTAATGGTCTTCTGGTAGCGTCCATTCATGTTTAATGCATCTTGGGTATGTATAAATCGGTGATCGTGCCTTCAAACGCCTCGGCTGCGAACATGACGGTCTCTGACAGCGTCGGATGCGGATGCACGGTGAGGCCAATATCTTCTGCATCGCAGCCCATCTCGATGGCCAGCGCCAGCTCAGCAATAAGATCGCCGGCGTTGGTGCCAACGATGCCGGCACCGAGAAGGCGTTGTGTTTTGGGATCGAACAGCAGTTTGGTCATGCCATCGTCGCGGCCCAGTGACAGGTTGCGGCCGCTGGCGATCCAGGGAAACGTGCCCTTGCCCACTTCGATGCCCTGGTCGTGCGCCTGCTTTTCCGTGAGCCCCACCCAGGCCACTTCTGGGTCGGTATAGGCAACGGAAGGGATGGCACGCACATCGTTGGCGACTTTCAGTCCTGCCGCCACTTCCGCCGCAACTTTGCCTTCATGGCTGGCCTTGTGGGCCAGCATCGGATTGCCGGCGATATCGCCGATGGCGAAGATGTGCGGGACATTGGTGCGCTGCTGCCGATCCACCGGGATAAAGCCGCGCTCGTCCACGGCAACGCCGGCTTTATCCGCGTCGATCAGCTTGCCATTGGGCCGACGGCCCACAGCAACCAGAATGCGGCCATAGGTTTGCGCCGTCGGTGCGTTAGCACCGTCAAACGTTGCCTTCACGCCCTGCTTGGTGGCTTCCAGCTTCGCCACCTTCACGTCCAGCAGGATCTGCTCATAACGCTTCTCGATGCGCTTCTGCAGGACCCGCACCAGATCGCGATCGACTTCCGGGATGAGCGTGTCGGTGAGTTCGACGACGGTGATCTTCACGCCCAGGGCGTAATACACGCAGGCCAACTCCAGACCGATGATGCCGCCGCCGATCACCAGCATGCGCTCCGGAAGCTCTTCGAGTTCTAGGGCGCTGGTCGAATCCAGTATGCGTGGATCCTCCGGGAAACCGGGAATCTTCGCCACCTGAGAGCCCGCGGCGATAATGCACTGCTGGAAACGGATCACTGATTTTTTGCCGCCTTGTTCGACGACCAGATGGTGAGGCGCGATAAACTTGCCAAGACCCTGGATGATTTGAACTTTGCGCTGTTTCGCCAGTGTTGCGAGACCACCGGTCAACTTGCCCACCACGCTGTTCTTCCAGATGCGCAACTTGCCGGTATCGATCTTGGGTTTGCCGAAACTGATGCCATGCTCTGACATGGCTTCAGCTTCTTCGATGACTTTCGCGGCATGCAACAATGCCTTGGAGGGAATGCAGCCAACGTTCAGGCATACGCCACCGAGTGATGGATAACGCTCCACCAGCGTAACCTGTTTACCAAGATCAGCCGCGCGGAATGCTGCGGTGTAGCCGCCGGGACCGGAACCGAGTACCAGCACTTCACATTCCATATCGACCTTGCCTGAATATTCAGTCGCTGCTTTTGTAATGTTCAGCGAGCTGGCCGTTCCCGGCGCTCCTGTCGTCGCGCCCCTGCCCCCTGCGTCACTTGTACTTCCCGGTACATCGGGTCCTATGCGCTGTATTGAGGATGGTTGTTGGGTGTTGGGTGCCGCATGCTGCATAGAAGAAGCAGGCCTAGACACTGCTTCGGAGACTTCGATGCTGAGGATCAGCGAACCTTGCGAGACCTTGCCGCCCTTCTTGACCTTCATCGCCTTGACGGTGCCGGCATGGGGAGAGGGCACGTCCATGGCGGCTTTGTCGGTCTCCAGGGTGATCAGTCCCTGCTCCTTCTCAATCTTGTCACCGGGTTTCACCATGACGTCGATGACGTCCACGTCCTTGAAATTGCCGATGTCCGGAACTTTGATTTCTACAATGTTTGCCATTTATAGACTCTGGTTTTGCAAAACATCAACTGGTACTGATTCCAACATCGTCAAATGAATTAAAGCACCAGATTGCGTACTTCTGACAGCACCTGGCACAGGAAGGTGGTGAAACGCGCCGCCGATGCGCCATCGATGACGCGATGGTCATAGGACAGCGATAGCGGCAACATTAGCCGCGGCTGGAATTCCTTGCCGTCCCACACCGGTTTCATTTGTGATTTGGAAACGCCCAGGATCGCCACTTCCGGGGCATTCACGATGGGTGTAAAGGAAGTACCGCCGATACCGCCGAGACTGGAGATGCTGAAGGTACCGCCCTGCATCTCATTGATTTTCAATTTGCCGTCGCGGGCCTTGGCGGCCAGCTCGCCCAGTTCCTTGGCCACCTGGAACAGGTTCTTCTTGTCGGCCTCCCTGATCACTGGCACTACCAGGCCATTGGGCGTATCTGCTGCGAAACCGATATGGAAATACTTCTTGTAGACCAGGTTCTCGCCAGTTGCATCCAAAGACGAATTGAAATCAGGGAACTGCTTGAGCCCTTCGACGCAAGCCTTGACGATGAACGCCAGCAGCGTGAGCTTGGCACCGACCTTCTCGGCGTCGGATTTGAGCGCCTTGCGCACGTTATCGAGTTCACTGATGTCGGCCTCGTCATGCTGGGTGACATGCGGCACGTTCACCCAGGCGGCCTGCAGGCGTGGGCCAGAGATGCGCTTGATGCGCGACAGTGGCTTGATCTCGATGGCACCGAACTTGGCAAAATCCACTTCCGGCACTTTCGGCAGGCCGCCGTTCGACTGCATCCTGCCTTGCATCACGGCTTTGACGAAGGCTTTCACATCCTCGTGGGTGATGCGGCCTTTCTGGCCGCTGCCATTCACACGCGAAAGATCCACGCCCAGCTCGCGCGCCAGCTTGCGCACTGAAGGACCGGCATGCGCTTTGCCGAAGTCAGTTTCGTTAACTACACCGCTGATAATGGGAATAGCATTGGGCGGTGACTGTGGCGCAGGAGTAGCAACACGCGGTGGGGCTGTAGGCACTGACGCGGCAGTTGGTGCGACAGGTTTCTGCGCAACTGCGGCTGGTTGAGAAGTCGCTGCAGATTCGGATACCTCCATGCTAAGGATCACTGAACCTTCGGAAACCTTGTCGCCCTGTTTGACCTTCATGGTCTTGACAGTGCCAGCATAGGGTGAAGGCACGTCCATGGCGGCCTTGTCGGTCTCCACGGTGATAAGCCCCTGTTCTTTTTCGACTGTGTCGCCCACTTTCACCATCACTTCAATGACATCCACGTCCTTGAAGTTACCGATGTCCGGGACTTTGATTTCAACCGTCTTTGCCATACCGTCGCTCGTTTATTTTTTAGAGTAGCGTTATACGCCGTGATTCATGTATCGCGATGGGTTCCGCCACTTTTACACTGTGAGTGGATTGGGTTTCTTGGGATCGATGCCATATTTCTTGATGGCCTCGTTCACTTTCTTCAAATCCAGCTGACCGTCATCCGCGAGGGCTTTGAGTGCGGCTACTACCACATAGCGGCGGTCCACTTCGAAGAAATGCCGCAAGCCTTCGCGGGTATCGCTGCGACCGAAGCCATCGGTGCCCAGAACCACATAACGCCGTGGCACGAATTCGCGGATCTGGTCGGCGAACAGCTTCACATAGTCGCTGGCGGCGATCACCGGGCCGGCATGTTTCTCCAGCTGCTGCACTACATAAGGCACACGTGGTTTCTTATCCGGGTGATACATGTTCCAGCGCAAGCAATCCTGGCCTTCGCGGCGCAGCTCGGTGAAGCTGGTGGCACTCCAGACGTCCGCTGCCACCTTCCAGTCTTTCTGCAGCAGGTCTGCGGCTGCCTCCACTTCCCGCAGGATGGTGCCTGAGCCCATGAGCTGCACCCGCAGCTTGCCCTGCGCGCCTGCGCGCAGCAGGTACATGCCCTTGAGGATGCCCGGCTCGGCGCCCTTGGGCATGGCCGGATGCACGTAGTTCTCGTTCATGGCGGTGAGGTAATAGAAGACGCTCTCCTGTTCCTTGAACATGCGGCGCATTCCGTCTACGAGTATCACCGCCATCTCATAGGCATAGGTGGGATCGTAGGCGACACAGTTGGGAATGTTGGCGATCATCACGTGGTTGTGCCCATCCTCATGCTGCAGGCCTTCGCCTTCCAGGGTGGTGCGCCCGGCAGTACCGCCGATGAGGAAGCCGCGCGCCTGGATATCACCCGCGGCCCAGAACAGGTCGCCGGCGCGTTGATAACCGAACATCGAGTAATAGATATAGAAGGGGATCATCTGCACGCCGTGGCTGCTATAAGCAGTGGCGGCCGCGATCCAGGAAGCCATGGAACCTTCCTCGGTGATGCCCTCCTCCAGGATCTGGCCACTCTTGGATTCCTTGTAGAACATCAGTTGCTCGGCATCCGCCGGTTCATACAGCTGGCCGACCGATGAATAGATGCCGATCTGGCGGAACAGGCCTTCCATTCCGAAGGTGCGCGCCTCGTCGGGCACGATCGGCACCACGTGTTTGCCGACGTTCTTGTCCTTGACCAACGCCGTGAGCATGCGCACCAGCGCCATGGTGCTGGAGATGGCGTGATCGCCGGTGCCTTCGAGCAAATTCTTGAAGAGCTCCAGTCCCGGCACATCCAGTGGCTCAGCTTTGGTACGACGCTGGGGCAGATAACCACCGAGTGCCGCGCGCCGGGCTTTCAGGTACTTGATCTCCTCGCTGTCTTCCCGAGGACGCTCGAACGGTATGTTGGCGATCTCGTCGTTGCTCACCGGGATATTGAAGCGGTCGCGGTATTCCTTGAGGGCGTTCTCGTCGAGTTTCTTCTGCTGGTGCGCACCCATGGCGCCCTGGCCACCCTTGCCCATGCCGAAACCCTTGACGGTCATGGCCAGCACGACCGTCGGCTGGCCCTTGTTGTCCACCGCTGCCTTGTAGGCGGCATACACCTTGCGTGCATCGTGACCGCCACGGTTGAGGTTCCAGACTTCTTCGTCGCTCATATTGGCGACCATCTCCAGCAGCTCCGGGTATTTGCCGAAGAATTTCTCGCGTACATACTTGCCGTCCTTGGACTTAAAGTTCTGGTACTCACCGTCCACGCATTCCATCATCAGCTTGGGTAATAGACCATGCTTGTCACGCATGAACAACGGATCCCAGCGACCGCCCCACAGCACCTTGATGACGTTCCAACCACTACCGCGGAACACCGCTTCCAGTTCCTGGATGATCTTGCCATTGCCGCGTACTGGACCATCCAGCCGTTGCAGATTGCAATTGACAACGAAGATAAGGTTATCGAGCTTCTCGCGGGATGCCAGTGAGATGGCGCCCATGGATTCAGGCTCGTCCATCTCGCCGTCGCCCAGCATCGCCCAGACTTTGCGATCGCTCTCCGGCAAGAACCCGCGGTGTTCCAGATAGCGCATGAAGCGTGCCTGGTAGATGGCTTGCAACGGGCCGAGGCCCATGGAGACTGTCGGGAACTGCCAGTAGTCATGCATCAGCCACGGATGCGGATATGAAGACAGCCCGTCGCGCTCCACTTCACGGCGGAAATTGAGCAACTGTTCGTTGCTGAATCGCCCTTCCAGAAAAGAACGCGCGTAAATGCCTGGCGAGGAATGGCCCTGGATGTAAATCAGGTCGCCGCCGTGGTCTATGGAGGGTGCGCGCCAGAAATGGTTGAAGCCTACTTCATATAAAGTACCGGCGGAGGCATAGGTGGCGATATGGCCGCCGATGCCGGAGTTCTCCTTGTTGGCGTGCACCACCATGGCCATGGCGTTCCAGCGGATGTAGGCCTCGATACGCTTCTCAATGGCACGGTCGCCGGGGTATTGCGGCTCCTGGTTGACCGGTATGGTGTTGACGTAGGCGGTGTTGGGACTGTAAGGCAGGTAGGCGCCGGAACGCCGGGCCTGGTCGATGAGCTGCTCAATCAGGAAATGCGCGCGCCCGGTACCTTCCCAATCCAGCACCGAGGCCAGCGCTTCGAGCCATTCGCGGGTCTCCTGCGGATCCCCGTCTTGAAGTTTTTCGACATCGTTAGCCATAAAAAGATCGTCCTCGATGCTGGATATCACTACGGGGAAGCGCCAGTACACTCAAAGACCATGGCACGATAAGGCGAGCATCGGTCTTTTTCTGGTTCACACGCCGCCGCGCCTTTCGGCGGAGCAGGAAGCCCTATATCATCGGCACCGGCAGATTCGGGAGTGACAAGTTGCCTACACCGCCAGCGCCAAAATTCAAGCTGAAACAGGAACTCACAGCGGCCAACGTCGGCCGGGTGGATGCCCTGGACGCGCTTATTATACTGCTGCCTGAAAGCGCCCTCCAAAAGCGCTGGCCTGATTTTCCCTATTCAGAGCGGCTTAAAAAACACCACACAACCGGCAAGGACTTACCCGCGCCCCGGCGGGTGGATTTACCGAATGCACGCGGTACCTCTGCAATCGTAGCGTTTGTCAAAAACAACGCCTCAGCATTCGAATTGCTGACACTGGCGCGCAAGGCACTGGCGAAGACGCTGGAACCCGAACCACGCGACATCGGTCTGCTTACTCCGGGCATGCAGCCTGCGCACCAGGAATCTGCGACTGAGGCAGTGGTGGCGGCCATGGCAGCAGCACTATTCAAGCCACCAGTCTTCAAGATATCCACTAATGACAGGACAGCACCCGCATCCCTGACTTTGCTGGGTCTTGCGAAAAAAATGAATTTCTCGCGCACCCTGGCGGCAGCCGAGGGCAACGCGCTTGCCCGCTGGCTAACGCTGCTGCCCGCCAACAAGCTCACGCCCGCGGACTACCGCGCGTATGTTAAGGCACTCGCGAAACGCGAAGACTGGAAATTCAGATTCCTGGGCGAAAGGCAACTCAGGAAGCTTAAAGCCGGCGCTTTCCTGGCAGTGGCCCAGGGCAGCGACAGCCACGATGCGGGTATTGCACATCTGAGTTATGTGCCTGCGAAAAGAGGCGATCAAAAAGCCGTAACTCTCGTGGGCAAGGGCATCTGTTATGACACCGGCGGCGTGAACCTGAAACCCGCCAAGTCCATGTTCGGCATGCACAGCGACATGCAGGGTTCGGCGGTGGCCCTGGGGACGCTGCTGGCGCTCGCCCGCCTTAAAGTGCCGTTGCGTGTGGATTGCTGGCTGGCCATGGCGCGCAACCAGATCGGTCCCAGAGCGTATACCCAGAATGACGTGATCACCGCATCCAATGGCGTAAATATCGAGATCGTGCACACCGATGCGGAAGGCCGCATGGTGCTGGCAGATACCCTGGCGCTTGCCAGCAAATCAAAACCGGCGCTGCTGCTGGACTACGCTACACTCACCGGCAGTTGCGTCACAGCACTCGGCACGCGTTATAGCGGCGCCTTCTGCAACCAGGCCGCATTGCAGGCGCCAATCATGGAAGCAGGCCGCGTCAGCGGCGAGCGCGTCTGGCCATTTCCGGTGGATGCGGATTACGATGAGGCCATCGAAAGCGAGGTCGCCGATGTTAAACAATGCGTCATCGAAGGCGAAGCCGACCACATCCTGGCGGCACGTTTCCTGTCACGCTTCGTACCGGCGATGTTGCCCTGGGTGCACGTGGATTTGTCGGCATCCGAACACAAGGGCGGCCTCGGGCATGTTCCAGGTACCGTGACCGGCTTCGGTGTACGCTTCAGCCTTAGTCTGCTGCTGGATCAGGGATTGTTGTCAAAATGACCGACAAGCTCGTCATAACCCGCCCTGATGACATGCACCTGCACGTACGCGACGGCGCGGAATTGCGCGATGTGCTGGTTTACACGGCCCGGCGCTTCGAGCGCGCCATCATCATGCCGAACCTGGATCCGCCGGTGACCACTACCAAGGCTACTCTTTCCTATCGCGAACGCATCCTCAAGGCATTGCCCGATGGCAGCGGATTCAAGCCGCTCATGACTTTGTACCTGACGGACAGCACCAAATCGGAAGAAATCGCCAAAGCCAAGGGCAGCGGACATATATATGGTGTGAAGCTCTATCCCGCCGGCGCCACCACCAATTCCGATTCTGGGGTCACGGATATCCGCAGATGCGCCGCGGCGCTGGAAAAGATGGCGCAATTGGACGTGCCCCTGCTGGTGCACGGCGAGGTCACTGATGCGAACGTGGATATCTTCGAGCGTGAGCAGGTGTTCATCGAGCGCACGCTCGTACCGCTGGTCAAACGTCTGCCGCAGCTGCGCATCGTGTTCGAGCACATCACCACCCGAAATGCAGTAGATTTTGTGCTGGCCAGCGGCAAGAACCTGGCAGCCACCATCTCGCCGCATCACCTTCTCTACAACCGCAATGCCCTGTTCCACGGCGGCCTGCGCCCGCACTACTATTGCCTGCCCGTGCTCAAACAGGAACTCGACCGGGAAGCCCTCGTCAAGGCGGCGGTGAGCGGCAATCCGAAATTCTTTCTGGGTACCGATAGTGCGCCGCATGCACGCGCGGCCAAGGAATCCGCTTGTGGCTGCGCTGGCATCTTCAACACCCCTGCCGGAATTGAACTGTATGCCGAGGCCTTTGAGCAGGCAGGTGCGCTCGAGCGGCTGGAAGCTTTCGCCAGTTTCCATGGCGCGGATTTCTACCGCCTACAGCGGAATCACACCAAAATCACCCTGCTCAAAAAATCCTGGACTATGCCCGAGAGTTATCCATTCGCCGGGCAGCAGATCGTGCCACTGCGTGCTGCTGAAGAAATCCACTGGATACTCGCCGAGTAGTAGGATATTGAAAAGGACATCCATGGCCTTTTCAACCAGAATACTGAAAATGCGATTTCCAGTTTTCTCCATTTTTCAAGAAGCTGGACTGACTGAAGGATGCGGATAATTCCCTGTATCCGGCTAGCAGGTTGTTTTTCGACAGCCTGCTAGTTCCGCATCAAAGCTTTATCCCGTATGCTGCACGCATGGAAAATACTCATGCACCACACCCGTTTTCCCAGCGCTTCCGCGGTTTCCTACCGGTGGTGGTGGACGTGGAGACCGGCGGCTTCGATGCCAAGAACGACGCGTTGCTGGAGATCGCCGCCGTGCTGCTGGACATGGATGAGGCCGGCAACCTGCATCGCGGCGCCACGGTTGCTTACCATGTGCAACCCTTCGCGGGGGCCAATATGGACCCGGAAGCCCTGGCGTTCACCGGCATCGACCCGCATCACCCATTACGGCCGGCAATACCGGAGCGCGATGCATTGCAGCGCATATTCCGCGAGGTGCGCACCGCTCTGCACCAATACAACTGCACGCGTGCGATCCTGGTGGGCCACAATGCCTTTTTCGATCTGGGTTTCCTCAACGCCGCGGTAGTCCGCAGCGAAATCAAGCGCAACCCTTTCCACCCGTTTTCCAGTTTCGATACCGCCACCCTCGGTGGCGTAGCCGTTGGGCAGACGGTGCTGGCGCGCGCGGTGGCGGCCATGGGCATGGATTGGGACACCGGTTCGGCCCATTCAGCGGCATACGATGCGGAGAAGACCGCCGACCTGTTCTGCATCATCGTCAACCGCTTCCAGGCGGTCTACGCCTCAAGCCTGCAGGATCAATCGGAGTACGCGCGTAAACAGGAATGAGCAAGAACTTTGGCGGCATTATTACAAGGGTTGAAATAACAAACGAGGCCAAATGGCCCCATTATAGTGTTGCCACCTGGTTGCATCAGGTGTGTTTGACGCCCTTGTCGTCGAGCAGCTTCTTGAGATCCCCCGTTTCGTGCATTTCCACCACGATGTCGCAGCCGCCCACCAGTTCGCCCTTGACAAACAATTGGGGAAAAGTGGGCCAATTGGAATATTTCGGCAGACTGGCGCGGATCTCCGGTTCCGCCAGCACATTCACATGACCAAATTCCACACCCATGGTCTTGAGCACCTGCGAGGTGCGTGCCGAAAACCCGCACTGTGGAAAATCGGGTGTACCTTTCATGTAGAGCAGTACCGAATGGCTGTCGACCTGCTGTTTGATCTTGTCCATCACGTCCATAATATTTCTCCGCGTCTCTTAATGGCTTGAAATCTTGATCTCTGAGACGACATCCCTGACACCACCCACACTCTTGGCAGTTCTGATGGCCTCATCCCTGAGGTTGGTGTTTGGCAATGAGCCGCTCAGCATCACCACGCCGGCTTTAGTGACAACATGGATATCAAATGACTTGAGGGCAATATCGCCCAGCAGCTTGGTCTTGACTGCGCTGGTTAGATAGGAATCGTCCACATACGCGCCCACCCGCTGGCCCAACATGGGTTGATCGCTTTGCTTGTTGGAGGCACACCCCGAAAAAGTCAGCACAGCGCCAAAAGTTAGCGGGAGCAACGCTAAAACTCGGAATTTCGCAACCATGATGGAACCCTCCAGAGAAAGTGGCTTAGCGGAGATTATTCGCGGCAAACTCCCAGTTCACCAGCTTCCACCAGGCTTCAATATACTTGGGGCGGGCATTGCGATAATCAATATAGTACGCATGTTCCCACACATCGCAGGTGAGCAGCGGTTTATCTGCACCGGTCAACGGGTTTTCCGCGTTATTGGTCTGGATTACCGCCAATTTACCGTCGGGTTTCTTCACCAACCAGGCCCATCCAGAACCGAACAAACCAGCGGCCTTGTCACTAAATTCCTTTTGCATGGCCTCGAAGGATCCGAAGGATTTAGTGACGGCATCTGCCAGTGGACCTTTGGGCTGGCCGCCGCCCTTGGGATTCAGGCTGTGCCAGTAAAAAGTATGGTTCCATATTTGTGCAGCCTGATTGAAAACGATGCCCTTGGCTTTTTTGATGATATCTTCCAGTGAAGCCCGTTCGAATTCGGTCCCCGGGATCAGGCTGTTCAACTTGTCCACATACGCCTTGTGGTGCTTGCCGTAATGGAACTCCAGGGTTTCTTTGGAAATATGCGGTGCCAGTGCATCCATCGCATAGGGGAGCTTGGGTAACTCATGAGTCATAGTAGTCTCCTTAACATTGAGTATTCCAGGATTGAACTACAGAACAAGCCGAAGAAGTTCAGCGCGCAGTTCAGATATCTAGATTAAGTCTAAACCCATAACTCAGAACACGCAAGTTGCGTATCACCACGTATAATTCCGTGTGCATGAAATTCTTTCCGCCAGATGGTATCCCCACTTGTGTGCGCAACGCGCTCGCTGAAGATATCGGCGGCGGCGATCTAACGGCCGGATTAATCGATGCGAACACGCAAGCCAAAGGCCATGTGATCTCGCGCGAACCCGCAGTTTTGTGCGGCAGCCCCTGGTTCGATGAAGTATTTCGCCAACTGGATAAGCGCATCCAGGTGAAATGGCAAGCACAGGATGGTGATCTGGTCAGCGTTAATCAGATACTGTGCCGTCTCGAGGGGCCGGCGCGTGGTTTGCTGAGTGGTGAACGCACGGCTCTCAATTTTCTGCAGACCCTATCCGGCACTGCCACCAGTACCCGACGTTTTGCAGATGCAGTCAAAGGCACCCAGGCGGTCATTTTGGACACGCGCAAGACCTTGCCAGGATTGCGCAGCGCACAAAAATACGCGGTGCGCTGTGGCGGTGCCAGCAACCACCGCATAGGCCTGTATGACGGTATCCTCATCAAGGAAAATCACATCATGGCCGCGAACGGAATCAGTACCGCGATAGCTGCAGCCCACCGCCAGAAAATTAAAGTGGCAGTGGAAGTGGAGGTTGAAAACCTGCAGCAGCTGCATGAGGCGCTCACAGCAGGCGCCGATATCCTATTGCTGGATAATTTTGACCTGGATGGTTTGCGCGAGGCAGTGCGAATCACCGCCGGCCGCGCCAAACTAGAAGCTTCCGGCGGCATCGATCTAGCGCAACTACGCGTGGTGGCAGAAACAGGGGTGGATTACATCTCTGTAGGCGCACTCACCAAGCACCTACAGGCAGTGGACCTGTCCATGCGGTTTGAATTCCAGTCTGAATAGGCAGGGATCTGCATCAGATCTCAAAATCCGTCTGGCCGCGTAGCAGCCGGTCGCATTGCTCCTGGTCCAATGCTGCGCTGAAAAGAAAGCCCTGCATCTTGTAGCAGCCCTCATGCTTGAGGCGCTCCATCTGCTGAATTGTCTCCACGCCCTCAGCGATCACATCCAGTTTGAGTCCTTCCGCCAATGCGATGATGGAATGGGCGATAGCCGTATCGGCGTTGCTGCTGGCAATCTCCTCCACAAACGCCCGGTCAATCTTGAGTACATCCACCGGCAAGCGCTTCAAATACATGAGTGATGAATGGCCTGTACCAAAATCGTCCAGACCGATGCGCACTCCCAGATCCTTGAGTTTTTTCAGTAATTTAACGTTGGCATCGATATCCCGCATCACCGTGCTCTCAGTTATCTCAAGTTGCAGGACATCCGGTTTGAGACCGGATTCCTTCAAAGCCTCCTGCACAAAACTCAATAGGCCTTCGGCGGCGAATTGCCGCACCGACAGATTGACAGCAATATGAAAAGGCCGGCCGTCCATCGCTTCATGCCAATTTTTGGCCTGCAGACAGGCTTCTTTAAGCACCCACTGGCCTAATGGGACGATCAGGCCGGTCTCCTCCGCCAGCGGGATGAATTCAGCTGGCCAGATCATCCCCCACTCCGGATCCTGCCAGCGCACCAGCGCTTCCACGCCTATCACACCGCCATTGCGCACATCGAACTGCGGCTGATAATGCAACACCATTTCCTTGCGTTGCAGCGCCTTGCGCAGAGAATTCTCGCGCGATAGATGCAGCATGGCCTTGGCATGCATGTCTTCAGTAAAGAACTGGTAGTTATTGCGGCCATGATCCTTGGCCTTGTACATGGCGCTATCAGCATTCTGTAGTAACGACTCCACATCCTTGCCATCGGTCGGAAACAGGCTGATGCCGATGCTGCAACTCAATGTGGCTTCTGTCTGTCCCAGCAGGATAGGTTCCAACACTGTCTCCAGAAGACGATCGCAGACACTGGTAATATCTTCCAGGCTCTCGCATTCATCAAGAATCACGGTGAACTCATCGCCACCCAGGCGCGCAACCGAGTCCGGGGAGCGCAATGAATTGCTCAGGCGCTTACCGATTGTCCTCAATACCAGATCACCTGCCTGGTGGCCCAGGGAATCATTGATGCCCTTGAATCGGTCCACATCGATGAACAACAAAGCTACTCGCTGTTTTGTGCGGCGCGCTTTGGACAGTACCTGCGCCAGACGATCCATGAACAGCGAGCGGTTTGGCAGCCCTGTAAGCCGATCATAATTGGCCAACTCGCGAAATTTATTTTCAGCGGTATGCCGATCATAGGCAGTGATCGCAAGCGCCACGAAGTCCGCGAGTGAGCTGGCGAAGCTGGCTTCATCACGGGTCCACTCACGTTCGCCGTCGGTATATTCATGTAGGATGATGCCGCGCACCCGCACACCCTGCCGGAATGGCGCACCCAGTAAGGCGGTAATGTGATTCGGCTGCAGATACGTTTGCATGATATCCGCGACACGCGCGTCGCTGGTTACATCGGAGATGGCATAGGTGCGCGTCTGGCGCATAGCCTCAAAAAGTGCTTTGCATTGCTTCTCTTCGAACCTGTAACGTGGCGCATTATCGTGTTTATCATCAGAGAGTACATGCATACAACGCAGCACCGTGGCTGTGTCATCTAGAAACCATACACTGATGCGCCGGCAACGCATAGCCTTGGCGGCCTTCTCGGTGATTGCCCGGAGCGCGCCGCTGATATCGCCTGCTGCAATGCTGGACTCGCGGGCCAGATCCAGCAGGGAATCGCTCTGGCGGCGCATGCGCTCATCACCCTGGCGTAGTTGTGTCTCGACACGCGTGCGTTCAGATACATGGCTGGTGAGTTCTTCCATGACGCCGGCATAGGAGTAACGCAACCGCAATCCTTTTACCAGTTGCTTATGGGTACGATAGGCAGTAAGCGCGAGCAGAGTACCTGCAGCAATACACACACCGGCAATAATCAGGCCGGTATTGGTAAACTGATACAGCATCCTAAATGTCAATGGCAGCAGCGTGATGGCCAGAAATGCGAAGTAATGCAGGAGATTTGCCGCGAATAATGGCACCGCGATTGCAGCCATGGTTGCCAGCAGCAACGCGATGAAAGCTTCATACATGATGGAGTCGGAGTGGAAAATCAACCCTCCGGCGACCCCCCAGGCAATCCCGAGCAACAGAGTTCCCAGGAAATAGATTGATTCCCAGATCAGGTGTTTTCCCACCTGTATGGTGGAGCGCCCGAATATCCAGCTCATAGTGAAGCGGATCGCGCAGATCGCGATCACATAGGCGGTCCAGAGTTTCAGAACATCATGGTTCAGGTTTTCCCAGAACAGCAGAGATAACACCACCGCAGCGATGGCCGCGGATATATCCAGCCAGCGACCCCAGTGAAACAGCAGATTGGTTTGATCCGCCTTGACCTGCTGCTCAAACTGGCTGTCGCCGATCTCCGGAACAATGGCGGTGGTAATTGGCACACGTTCTCCGCTTTACTAAACACCCGTGTTGGCGCCAAACCGGTGAATTGGCGTATATCGCAAGCTTCATTTTTGCGGGGTAACGATCCTGTCTTTTCCCCATTATTGCTTACTTTAATCAATTCGCGCTTGGTCTGCCATGAATCGGGGGGTAGCCCTGAAAATACCCCAGCAGGCAGGTTACAGACCCTACGCACTCCACCACCGTCCTTCGGGATGTCGCACCAACGTACCGATTGCGGTGAATAGCGGCCCGCGAGCAGTTGTCCGCGAATCGTTACCCAGTTAAGGTTGAGATACTCCGGCAATGCTTCCATGCTCATCCCGTCTACACCGGGACTGCCACGGTTGCACTTCACGCGTCGTAATGACGCCCGCATATTGTCGTGGGCCACAATCTGTTCCACCAAATCGTCTTCTCCTGAGCGTGCGTCTGCCGGCCCCGCCATCGGCACTTCATCACCGCACCGTAGCGCCAGGGCTTCACTCCGACTTCCCGGTGTTGGCCCTGCTATCGCAGGTTTCTGATGCTGTGTGCCTTCGAAAGACAGGCGCGTTACGCTCTCCTTCTCGTTCGACCCTTCGTCTCGCAACTACTACGGCCTCGGCTGATTGCTCGTTCCGTTTCGTCCCCATCACCCTTTCAGGCATAAGACGAGCTCCCCCAGGTAACCATGCGATCCTTCACCGCACGACCATAAAATTTACGTCGCCGTGACCCTTGGCCACAACGGCTTCGCGGTCTCTTGCCTGCTCACCCTGGTCAGCACCGCCTACTATCCAGTTCTTGTCTATCGGCACGCGGTTTACGCTCTACGCTTCCTTCCCGTGCTTGGTCGCCCTCACGCAGTTGCGCTTCACTTCGCTCGCTGTGGCCAACTCGCGGGAGGACTTCCACCTCCAAGTGAGCGCGCCCTGTCGGGCGCACCAAAAAAGCGGCCCCGTTTCCGGGGCCGCCAAGTTACAGTTTTTTATTATCGATCGTCTGTACTTCACAGCATCAGAATCTAACCTGTAAACCAAGCTGGAAGAACCGGCCAATTACCCCAGACATGTTATAGGTTGGGTTGTAGTTGTTGCCCGCATAGTTAATCGGGTCGAACGGAGCTTTGCGATCCAGGGCATTCAGGATCCCGGCCGTTAGCGTCCAGTCACTGCCGAGTTTATACGAACCGGTCAGATCCAAATAAGTAAATGACGCCACGTGACAATCCGCCGGGAGATTATTGCCTGTCGGGGTGAAAAAGGAGGAATAGCAAAGATTCGCAGGCAAAGCATCGGGTATATACATATACATGCCACTCACGTAGTAGAGCGTCCCGGTGATGGTGGCCGGTCCGAAGCTGAAGCTGTTTGCCCAATTGGCCCGGTATTGCGGCGTACCCGCACCCGAGGACAATTCGTACGGCCCCTGGGTACCGACCATCGAGACCAACGGACCACCCTGAGTCAGGGTCTCCTCCCACTGGATGATCTTGGTGGCATTAAATGCGCTCTCCCAGTTCAAGCCGCTGCTAAAGCCGAGTTTGTAGTCCAAGCCCAGATCCACACCGCTGGTCCGGAGTTCATTTTCATTAAGATAGTTCGCATTGAACTGAATCGGCCGGAGCATGGCGGTAGGATATAACGGATCAGGCAAATCGAGGATGACACTCGTTCCTGCCGGTACCGTTCCGGTGGCAAAATACTGGCCTATTGCAGCACCAGGTGCGGGAGGCGCGATGACATTGGTCTTCAGGATATTGTAGTAGTCCATCGTCCCACTGAACCCCTCGGTCGGCTGGAACACGAACCCGAAGGTGTAGTTCCGCGAGCGCTCCGGCTTGATATTTGGGTTGGCCGCACTAAGCAGGCCCAGACCATACGGCTGCGCGTATGGATCAGGTCCGGTACAACCAGGCGTATTACAAGGATGCTGAGCCTGGAATGATGCCGGCGGAGCTTCCGTGATGAACCCCAGGGATGAGCTGGAGCCGTTCTCGGCAAACGCCGGCGCCCGGAAGCCCCGTGAATAGGTGCCGCGGATCGCCAATTGTTTGATCGGTGTCCACTTGAACCCGATCTTGGGCGAGAAAGCACTACCGAAATCTGAATAGTGGTCTTCGCGTCCCGAGGCATCAATCTCCAGGGACTCCAGCACCGGGGCATCCAGTTCGAAAAAGGCCGCCGCCACGTTACGGTGGCCAATGGTTTGGGCGGAACCCAGACCCTGGTAGTTATTGCCCGGATTCAGGCTGGGATCATCCTGGGCCTCGTAGCGCCACTGCCCACCCAAGGCCAGACCCAACGGTCCACCGGGCAGGTCCGTCAATGAACGGTTGACGCTGAAATCTAACGAATCCATATCCGTGGTTGAGGTCTTGGCATCCACCGGTGACAGGGCATTGCGCACTGCCTGCGAGTTCGCGGCTGGGTTGACAAAGTTGTAGGTGCCGTCCGTGACCGCGTTGATCAGTGCGGGATAATAGAGCATTCCGTAAAGATTATCATTCAGCCAGGTGTGGTTAATGGTCACGGCGCCATCGTAGTTCCAGCCGCTGTTACCGAACGCGCCGTTGATGTCCGTAACCAAACGCAGGTTGTGATTGACGGTGGTTGTACTAAAAGCATTCGGCAAGTCGCTGAAGTTATAACCGATCAGGGCGTACGGGCAGCCTCCTGTAGTAGCCGCGCAGGTCGCGTTTGCGAATGGGTCGTTCGGATTCAGACCGCCACCGGGCAATGTCGGCGGCAGGGCAATATTGTTGGTGTTGACCGGCGTGCTGGTCTGAATCGAGGGAAAACCGAATTGGGACGAAACCATTCTCATTTGGTCGTAACTGGCGTTTATGTAAGCCTGGGTGTTGTCATTGATGTTCAATGTGATGCGGCCGTCGAGTCCCCAGCTGGTCGTTTGTGGCTGGATCTGGCCGTACTGGCTTATTTGGTTGTACTCGCAGGCCGGGCCGGTGCCAGGGCCGGTGCCAGGATAGTTCACCGGCGTCGAACCCGGACCGCAGGGACGCAATAGCTGGGAAGTGGTGCCCGGAATTTGCACGCCCGAGAGCAGGTTGGGGCTGCCATCGGGGTTAAGCGACACGGTGGCGGGCGCGACCGATCCGTAGATCGAAGCGCCTGCTGCTTGGCCGCCAACACAATTGTTGAAGCTGCCAACGGAAGTCAAGTCGCAGGCGCTGTAGGGGAAACCACGTTCGCTGTTATAGATGGGATTATCATTTTCGTATTCAAGGCTCACATAGGCGTTGTAGTGATCGGTTTCCAGATCACCCGTACCGCTGATGATAGTGGCGCGCGTCATGGTACCGCCGCCGTGCTGCGAGGTGCCGACCTCGATGGTCGCCTTCGAACCGTGATAGCTTGGATACAAGATAATGTTGACCACACCGGCAATGGCGTCCGCACCATAGATGGAAGAGGCGCCGTCTTTAAGAACTTCGATGCGTTCAACGGCATTCAGCGGTATGGTGCTGAGGTCGGTGAACGAGCGCTCACCGTCATCCGCCAAGGCATAGGCTGCGGTCCGGCGACCGTCAATCAGCACCAGCGTGGAATTCACCGTCAGTCCACGCAGCGCCACACCGGTAGACCCACCGGCAAAACCGTCGGTGAAGGCCATCGGAATGGTGCCGCTGTTATCGGCGGCTATGGACCGTACCACATCCGAAATCGTGGTGAAGCCGCTTTCCTGGATTTGTTTGGCGGTGATCACGGTAACCGGCGAGGGCGTCTCGATGCTGGTCCGCGGTATTGCCGTACCCGTGACCGATATTTCGCCCAATTTGACTACACTTGGCTGGGCGGATTGCGCTGAAGTAGTTGTGGTGGCTAAGGGTGCATTCTGGGCGAAGACAGCCGACGCTGATATTAATATCGCCGCGCCTGCAATCAGTACATAACGCGCGGCTTTGCTGAGAGTAGTTATATTCATAACAATACGCTCCTCTATCACAAGGCGTTGTATAAGTGCTCTATTGGCAGTGCTTACCTCCTTGTTCCCTTTGCAACCACACCGCGTCAGGCATCCTTATTGCCACAGCATATCTACCGCTTACATCCGACCTGCC
>Ga0307372_10004239_pt1 | contig 22326 bp, 21 predicted proteins | sample OX1MG_FD_202533 | JGI IMG/M metagenome (GOLD analysis project Ga0307372, IMG submission 202533) | Soil microbial communities from Risofladan, Vaasa, Finland - OX-1 | ecosystem: Environmental > Terrestrial > Soil > Coastal area > Acid sulfate soil | place: Finland: Risofladan, Vaasa | collected...
GAAGCGGCGCTACAAGACCCACGTCCGAATCCTGCTCGCACGCTACCGCCGCTTCGTTCCCTGCCCCGTCTGCGGCGGCGCCAAGCTCAAGCCCGAAGCGCTCAACGTGCTGGTGGAAGGAATCACCATCGCACAGACCGGACGGCTGGCGGTACTCGAACTCAAGGGATGGCTGGAGCGGCTCGAGAGCCAGCCGCGGGCGGCCGAGCGCGCCGCCGTCGTGCTGCGCGAGCTCAAAAGCCGCGTCGGATATCTCGACGAAGTCGGGCTCGGGTACCTGACGGTGGACCGCCAGGCGCGCACGCTCTCGGGCGGCGAAGCCCAGCGCATCCATCTCGCGAGCGCACTTGGCAGCCTGCTGACCGCCACGATGTACGCGCTCGACGAGCCCACCGTCGGGCTGCACGCGGGCGACGTGCGTCGGCTCCTCGGCGTGCTGCGCCATCTACGCGACCTCGGCAACACGGTGGTGGTGGTCGAGCACGATCCGATGATGATCGCGGCGGCCGACTTCACCGTGGAACTCGGGCCCGGCGGCGGCCGCGAGGGCGGAAGCCTGATTCGGGCCGGCGCGCCGGCGCGGAGCCGCGGCGCCAAGGACGCCCGGCATGCGGAAACCCCGGGGCGGGTGATGCTGATGCGGGCGATCTCCCGCGAGCGGCGTTTCACCCGGCGCGATCCGGCGCTGCGCATCGTGGGCGCGCGCGAGCACAACTTGAAGAGCCTCGACGTGCGGATTCCGCTCGGCCGGATGGTTTGCGTCACTGGGGTGTCGGGGTCGGGCAAGTCGACGCTGGTCGAGGACGTGCTCTACAACAACTATCTGCGCCGGCGCGGCGAGGCGGTGAGCGAAGTCGGCGCCTGCGATCGAATCGAGGGCCTCGAGCTGGTGGGCGAGATGGTCCACATGGGCCAGGAATTGCCGGCGCGCTCGCTGCGCTCCAATCCCGCGACTTATCTGAAAATCTACGACGACATCCGCCGGCTTTTCGCGCAAAGCAACGAGGCGCGCCGCCTGGGCATCCAGCCCCGTCACTTCTCCTTCAACGTCGATGGCGGACGCTGCGAAAAATGCCATGGCGCCGGCACCGTGACGATCGAGATGCACTTCATGGCCGACCTCGAAGTGCAGTGCGACGCCTGCGACGGCCGCCGCTTCCAGAGCCATATCCTGGCCATCCGCTATCAGGGCCGCAACGTCAACGAGGTGCTCGCCCTCACGGTCGACGAGGCGCGCGGCTTTTTCATCAAATCGCCGGCGATTGCGCGCCGGCTCGAGGCGCTGAGCGCGGTCGGCCTGGGCTACCTGTGCCTGGGCCAGACGACTTCGACGCTCTCGGGCGGCGAGGCGCAGCGTCTCAAGCTCGCGCGTTTTCTGCTCGCCGACCTCGAGCCGGTGCCGATGGGGCAGGACGGCAAGCCGTTGGGACGCGTTTTTCTGCTCGACGAGCCGACCACGGGGCTGAGTTCCGCCGACATCCGCCAGCTTCTGCGCGTGCTTGGACGGCTGGTGGCCGAGGGCAACACGTTGGTGGTGATCGAGCATCATCTGGAGTTCATCGCGCATGCCGACTACGTCATCGATCTCGGTCCGGGCGGGGGCGATGACGGCGGACGCGTGGTGGCGGCGGGGCCGCCGCTCAAAGTGGCCGCGGCGGCGCGTTCGCTGACCGGACGCGAGTTACGCCGGCTATTTGGACTGCCGGCCAGTGCATCGGCGGCCGTGGCGCGCTCGGCCAAGCTGCGTGCGCGCGCCGGATGACGCCTGGGATGCGCGAATGGAACCGCGGCGCGACGCGCCTGGGTTTCGCCGATATCGTCGTCGTCGCGATCGTGGCGGCGCTGCTGTTCTTCGCCGCGTGGAAGCAGTTTCCCGCCTACAACCGCCCATTCAAGCCGCGCCCGAGTCTCACTCGCGCTGCGCGACTGCCAACGCCCACAAGTATCCGCACTCCAGCCGCGCAAGGCGCATCGCAACCCTGAACGCGCTTTGGTAAAATCATTACGTATCGTCCCGGCAAGGGGGCGAAAAGCCCGCCGGGCCAAAAACCTGGGAGCGGAGCATGAACCTTGAACGTCCTTCCGCCAAGCGCCTCAAAGAATTCTTCCTTGCGATGACGCGCACCAGCTTCGGCCAGCTCGGGCTGACGGACCAACAGGTCGTCGAGTACGTCGCCTCGGTGCTGACCGAATTCAGCGCGGCCGAACGATGGCTGGCGCTGCGCGACGCCGAGGGCCGCCGGCTCACCAGCGTGGTCGAGATGCTGGCCGTGCAGACGGGCGCGCCGCAAACCCGCGGGCGTGTGCTCGGTGAGCGCGAATTGCGCAAGTACGTCGGTGACTATACGCTCTTCATGTCGGGCCTGTTTCGCACCTTCGTCGAGCGCGGCGGCTACCTCGACTACTACCTCGAGGAGGGCAAGCGCTCCTACCAGACGGTCTCGGAACTCGACGTCGCGCTCTACCGTCCGGGCTTCCTGATGTTCGAACAGCTGAGCCGCAGCTTCGAAAATTATTCCGGCGCGCTCGACTACATGCGCAAGTGCTTCTTCAAGCCCGCACCCAACCAGGACCCGTTCGCAGGCTTCGCCGAGAAAATCGAAGGCTGGGTGCGGCTCCGGCTGACTCCGAATTGACCAACCCTCTCAGTTCACCGTGGCGCACGCGAGATCTTCAGGGTCGATGAGCCGTCCGAGGCTGGCCGTGGTGCTGTCGTTGCTATGGCCCGGGCTGGGCCAGCTTTATAATCGCCAGATCATACGGGGACTGATCCTGATTTTCGGTCTGCCGTTGATCGCCAAAATCGGCCTCGGATATGCGCTCCTTGGCGCATATGACGCTCTTGACGACTCAAGATACCTGGACCCCATTTTGGCGGGGCTGTCGATTCTGATTTTAGTCGCTGGCATCTGGATCTATGCAACCGTCGACGCATACCGGGCCGCACGGCGGCGCGACGATTGTCGCCAATCCGGTGCTCTTGATGCCGTCTGACGCGCGCGAGCGCCTCGACCACTACCTGGTGCGTCTGGGATGGGCGCGGTCGCGTCGCGCCGCGCGCGAGATGCTCGCCGGCGGTCTGGTCCGCGTCAATGGCCGCGTCTTGCCCAAGGGCGAGACGGTCGGCGGCGGCGACACGGTCGAAATCGGAGAGCTTCCCGCGCTGCCCGCGCTCGCACCTGACTCTGAAGTAAAACTTGAAGTCCTGTTCCGGGACCCCGCGATGCTGGTGGTCCACAAGCCCGCGCCGATGGCGTGCCATCCTTTGCGCCCGGGCGAGCGCGGCACGGTGATGAACGGCGTCGTGGCCGCATTTCCCGAGGCCGCCGAGGCGGGCGACAATCCGCGCGAGGGCGGCCTGGTCCATCGGCTCGACAACGGCACCTCGGGCGCGCTGCTGGTGGCGCTTGCACCGTCCGCCTTCACGGCGCTGCGCGAGGCGCTTCGCGCCGGCCGGATACGCAGGGATTACCAGGCGTTGGTCGCGGGTAATCTTAAACAATCACTTCAGATTGACAAACCGCTCGCGCACGCCCCTCGCAATCCGCGCCGCATGATCGAGGTTGCGCCGAATGCAATTGGTGCGCGCCCCGCCGCGACGGCGGTCGAACCGATACGCCGCCTTGGAAATTTCACTTTAGTGGCGGTCAGGCCGCGCACCGGGATGCGTCATCAGATTCGCGTGCACTTGGCCGGGGCGGGCTACCCGATTGCCGGCGACGCGCTCTATGGGGGTCCACCGCTCGCGGCTCTCGCCAAGGGCCGCTTCTGGCTTCATCTGGCGGAGATCGAATTTCGCTCGCCCGCCTCGGGTCCGGTGCGGGTGCGCTCGCCGCTTCCGCGCGATCTCGAAAACGCGCTCAAAGAGGCGAGCCGCCGCGGTTAGCAGCGGAGCGGGATCTGTCGACGTAAAACTTTACTTGTCGACGTAAACCTGGCGATGCGCGAACTGCCAGTCGCCGTTGACCTTGCGCAGCTCGTCGCGATAGCCGCCCACCGCGGTCAGCTCGGTCTTGCCGCCCTTGATGTGGAAGTAGATCAGGTTGCAGGTGCCGTGCGCGTGATCGCCGTGGACGTCGAAGCTCACGTTCACCATCATGTGGCGCACTTGCGCGCCCGCCCATGATTCCCTGTACGAAGCGCAGAACTTGCGCAGCGCCGCGTGGCCGGCGTGCTTGCCGAGCGACGGGCTTTCGAAAATGCCGTCCTCGGTGAAGCAATTCACCCACTCCTCGAACTTGCTCGCGTCGACGTAGAGCGCGTAGCGGGCATAGAGTTCGCGAATCTGCTCGCGGTCTTCGCTGCTTCCGGTAATCGCCGGCATAAGCTTTTCCTCCCCCGGTGCGCCGCAACGGCGCGTCGCGTCAGATTACTCCCGACTCCTTGAGCCGCGCCACGTCCTCCCAGCTATACCCGAGCATCTCGGTGAGAATCGCCTCGCTGTGCTCGCCCAGCTCCGGTGCATGGCCGCGCGGGTCAGCCGGCGTCTCGCTGAGTTTGACCGGAAAGCCGACCAGCTTCATCGCGCCCAGGCCGGGATGCTCGTAGTCCACCACGTAGTCATTGGCCAGCACCTGTACGTCGTCCGGCAGATCGGAGACCCGGTTGACGACGGTATAGATGAAGTCGCCGCCGGCCTTCAGCAGCTTCATCCAATCGTCGCGCGACTTGGTGATGAACACCCGGTCGAAGATCTCGACCAGCGCCTTGCAGTTCTTGCCGCGCACGCTGATGTCCTTGAAACGCGGATCGTCGATAAGCTCCGGCAGGCCGAGCGTGTCGCACAGGTCCTTCCAGTAGCGGTCCGCCTGCAGCATCCCGAGCGTCAGCCATTTGCCGTCGGCGCATCGGTAATGGTTCCACAGCGGGTTGAAGGCGTTCTCGCGCGTATTGCGGCGGAATTCGCTGCCCATGATATTGCGGCAAGCGAGGTTCAGCCCCTGCAACGCGATCATCGAGCCCAGGTGCGAGGCGTTGACCTCCTGCCCGACGCCGTAGCGCTCGCGCGCGAGCAGCGCCGTGATCACGCCGTACGAGAGCATGATCGCGCCCATCTGGTCGGCTACGCCGCCGAACAAGTAGACCGGCTCGTCGCTGTCGATTCCCGCGATATGCATCACGCCCGAGCGCGATTGTGCCAGGTAGTCGAACGAGGGTTCACCGCTGTCGGGCCCCTCCGGGCCATAGCCCGACGCGGTCGCGTAGATGAGCCGCGGGTTGATCTCGCGCAGCGTCTGGTAGTCCAACCCGAGGCGCTGGGCCACGCCCTTGCGGTAGTTCTGCACGAAGACGTCGCTCTTGGCCACGAGCTGGTAGACGATTTCGCGCGCCTCGGCCTTCTTCATGTCGAGCGTGAGGCTCTTTTTGTGGCGGTTGTTGGACTCGAAGTAGAAGTTCTTCCCGTTGCGCGCGGTGGTGGCGCCCGAGACCGCGAAGATCGCGCGTCCCGGATCGCCGTCGAGCGTCTCGAGTTTGATTACCTCGGCGCCCAGATCGCCCAGCAACGCGGTCGCAAACGGCCCCTGCTGCCAAATCGTCCAGTCGATGACCCTTATTCCCTCAAGCGGCGTCTTCATGTTTTCCCCTATACCACAAGATGGGCCGCGGGGGATGCCCGCCGCGCTGCCTTCCGGGAGGCGCTTTTTGGCCCTATCCACAGCCGCCTAAAGTCTTCGAATTCCCACCCCTTGAGTTAGTGCCGGGTAAGCTTCATCAATAGAAACGGACCGATGCTGCACTACCTGCTCAACTTTCTCTATCCGCCGCGATGCGCGGCGTGCGGCGCGAGCCTGCCCGTCGACACCACGCGCCGCGTATGCGCGCCATGCCTGGACGCGGTCGAGCCGCTGCGCCCGCCGCTTTGCCTCGTATGCGGAGCGCCGCTTCACACAGCCCTCGACGACCAGCGTTGCGATCATTGCCGCGCCGCGCCGCCGGCCTTCGACACGGCGCGCGCGGTCACGCGCTACCGCTCCGGCACAGACAGCTCCGGGACGGGCGGCTCAAGCACGGTGGCCGCCCTACTGCGCCGGCACAAGTACGGGCTGGACCAGTCGCTGGGCCGCGCGCTCGCGGAGTTCCTTGACGCCGCCCCCGTGCTCGACGCCGGCGCCTACGACCTCGTCATTCCCGTGCCACTGCATCGCGCGCGCCTTCGATGGCGCGGCTTCAATCAGGCCGCGCTTTTGGGCGCGGCGCTCGCGCGGAGACTCAATTGCTCGCTCGACGTCGCGACGCTTGCGCGCGTGCGCTCGACCGCCTCGCAGACCGCGCGCGACCGCGCCCAGCGCGCACGCAACGTCCGCAACGCTTTCGCGGTGCGCCGCCCCTCGCGCGTTGCCGGGCGCCGGGTATTGCTGGTCGACGACGTGATGACCACCGGTGCGACCGCTGACGAATGCGCGCGCGTGCTGCGCGCAGCGGGCGCGCGGCGAATCGACGTTTTCACCTTGGCCCGCGTGCTATGAGCGGCGGAAATCGTAGCGAACACCAGCGCAGCGCCCCGCTCCCGGAGCAACGCAGCGACTGGCGCAAGCGCAGCGTCTGGGAAGACCGCCATCGCACCAACACAACCCCCGCCGCGCCCGAGCCGTCGGTCGTCGAATGGCTCGATTTGCTGCCGCGTGGCCTCGCGCTCGACGTCGCAGCGGGCGCCGGCCGCCACAGCGTGGCGCTGGCGCGCGTAGGATACAAGGTCGTCGCGATCGATTACGCCGAAACGGCGCTGCGCACGCTGCAATCGATCGCGCGCGCCGAGAAACTCTCCGTATGGCCGCTCCTCGCCGACCTTTCGGCCTTTGCGTTCCCACCCGCCCGTTTCGACGCGATACTCAACGTCAACTTTCTCGACCGCGCATTGGTGCCGCGTCTCGTCGACGCCCTGCGGCCCGGCGGTGGGCTGCTCCTGGACACTTTTCTCATCGATCAGGCGGCGACCGGCCATCCGCGCAATCCCGACTTCATGCTGCAACACTACGAGCTGCGCGAAATGCTGCGCGAGATGGATCTCGTGCGTTACCGCGAGGGTATCGTCGCCTATCCCGACGGCAAAAGCGCCTGGCGTGCGGCGGCGCTGGCCATCCGAAAAAGCCCCCGCACCGCCGAAGGCGCCTGACAGATGGCGCGCGGGCTCAGTTACAAAGCGGCCGGGGTCGATATCGATCTCAAGGAGCGGCTGGTGCCGATGCTGCGCCGGCTCGCACGGCCCACGCTGGGGCCGCACGTGCTGGGCGGGATTGGCGGCTTCGGCGCGATGGTCGCGCTCGACGGCGCGCGCGCGATGCGTTCGCCGGTGCTGGTGGCGGGAACCGACGGCGTCGGGACCAAGCTCAAGATCGCGTTTGTGACCGGGCGCCACGACACGGTCGGTATCGATTGCGTCGCGATGTGTGTCAACGACATCGTGTGCCACGCCGCGCGTCCGCTGTTCTTTCTCGATTACATCGCGACCGGCAAACTCAAGAGCGCGGTCGCGCTGGCGCTGGTGAAAGGGGTCGCGCGCGGATGCAAACTTGCCGGGATGAGCCTGGTCGGCGGTGAAACGGCGCAGATGCCGGGTTTCTACCGGTCCGGCGAATACGACCTCGCCGGCTTCGCCGTCGGCCTCGCCGAGCGCGCCAGGATTCCCCGCCCCGAGCGTATCCGGGCGGGCGATGTGCTGGTCGGCCTTGCTTCGAGCGGACTTCATTCCAACGGTTTTTCCCTGGTCCGCCGCGTACTGCTCGAGCGCGCGCGCCTGAAGATCGACTCGCACGTCGCCGAGCTGGGCTGCACGCTGGCCGACGAACTCCTGCGCCCGACGAAAATCTACGCCAGGGTCGCGACCGCGCTGTTCGAGCGCTTCCCGATTCGCGGCCTGGCCAATATCACCGGCGGCGGCATACTCGAGAACCTGCCCCGCGTGCTGCCGGCCGGGATCGAAGCGGTCGTGCGCCGCGGGAGCTGGCCGGTGCCGCCGATTTTCGATCTCATCGCGCGGCTGGGACGAATCGGCCCGGCCGAGATGGACCGCACGTTCAACAACGGCCTTGGCATGATCGCAGTCGTGCCGCCCGGCCACGCCGACGCCGTGGTCGCTCATTTGCGCCGCCTGCGCACGCCGGCCTATCTTGTGGGCCAGGTTCGCAAGGTTCGCGAAAGCGGCCGCCGCGGCAAGCGCGGTGCGGCCGTGCTGCTCTAGTCGGCCGCGCGCCGGGCGGCCAGGGGAATAAAACTCGCGATGGCAGAGCGGGAGCCGGTCAAACTGGGAGTGCTGATTTCCGGCACCGGCACCAACCTGCAGGCGATCATCGACGCGCTCGAGCGCGGCGAGCTGCGCGCCGAAATCCGCATCGTGATTTCCAACCGCGTCGGCGCGCCAGGCCTGGGACGCGCGCGCAACCATGGCATTCCCACCCGCGTCATCGAGCATCGCGACTTTCCCTCGCGCGAGGACTTCGACCGCGCGCTGGTCGAGGCGCTCACCGAGCACCGGGTCGAACTCGTGGTATGCGCCGGCTTCATGCGGCTGCTCTCGCCGGTGATGCTGGCCGCGTTTCCCGATCGCGTGATGAATATCCATCCCGCGCTGCTGCCCGCTTTTCCAGGCGTGCACGCGCAGAAGGCCGCGCTGGAACACGGCGTCCGCTTCACCGGATGCACGGTGTTTTTCGTGCGCGAGGGCGTCGACGACGGACCGATCGTCGTGCAGGCGGTGGTGCCTGTTACGCCGGGCGACAGCGACGAGAGCCTGAGCGAACGCGTCCGCGCGCAGGAGCATCGAATCCTTCCCTGGGCAATCCAACTCTTTGGTGAGGGCCGCCTCACGATCGAGGGCCGCAAAGTGCGGATCGCGGATTTTCCGGCGGGCGACGAATCGCTTGCGCTGGTGAATCCCCGCTCCCCGCATTCGCCGCGCCTCAAGCGCCCACACTGATTTGCCGACTTAGCCGGACCGCCTATCCGCTTCGGCGAAGCAGTGCGGCAGCGAAACAGTGAAAAAGTGAAACAGTGAAAAAGTGAAACAGCTCTCCGTGATCGTTCCGATGCTCAATGAGGAGCGGACGATCGCACGCACGCTCGACACGATCGCCGCTGCCGCGTCCGACGCCGCGACGATCGTCGAGGTAATCGTGGTTGACGGCGGCAGTTCCGATCGCAGCCGCGAGGAGGCGCGTCCGCGATGCGCGAGGCTGCTGGTTGCGCCGCGCGGTCTCGCTCGCCAGATGAACGCCGGCGCCGCCGCCGCCGGGGGCGACGCGCTGGTCTTCGTGCACGCCGACACGCTGGTGCCGCCGACCTTCGCCGGCGACATCGCCCTGGCGCTCGCCGACCCGATGGTGGTGGGCGGCCGCTTCGATCTGCGTCTGGACGACGGCGCACGGCTCTTCGGGCTCATCGGATGGCTCATCAGTGCGCGCTCGCGTCTCAGCCGCACCGGCACCGGCGACCAGGCGATCTTCGTGCGGCGCGAGGTCTTCGATCGGCTCGGCGGTTACCGCGACCTCGCCGTCTGCGAGGATCTCGACCTGGCGCGTCGGCTCAAACGCGCCGGGCGCGTCGCCTGCCTGCGTTCGCGGGTCACGACCTCGGCGCGGCGATGGCGCGAGCGGGGCGTGCTGGCCACGACGGCACGGATGTGGTTCATCCGGGCCGCATTTCTGCTCGGCGTCCCGCCCGCCCGGCTGGCCCGCCTTTACAACCGTGGCGGGCCAGTCGAAAATGAATCTGGAGGTCGGTAAGTGGCCAGGGTTGAGGTTTATACCACGTCATATTGTCCCTACTGCACGCGCGCCAAATCGCTGCTGAAGAGCAAAGGAGTGGCATTCGAGGAGATCGACGTCTCGGGAAACCCCGCGCTGCGCGAAAAGATGATCGCGATGTCCGGCGGCCGCCGCACGGTGCCCGAGATCTTCATCAACGGCAAAATAATCGGCGGCTACGACGAGTTGCGGGCGCTCGAGGCCGAGGGCAGACTCGACCCGTTGCTGAGCGAGCCGGGCTGAGCCGGGCTCGCGAGGCCGAACAGGCGCGCGACCAGCAATTGAGATGAGCGACGAATTCGACGCCGAGCGCTTTCCCGGTAATTTCTATCGCGGGATGATCATGCGCCTGGACCGCGCCCGCGGCCGCGGCGCCGTGCGCTCGCATCAGGGACGCGAGGTGCTGTTCGAGTTTCCCTTCGTCGAGATCGTCGGCGCGCCGCTCGGCGGCCGCTTTCCCGGCATCGATCTCTTGAGCGAGGGCGACAGCGTCGGCTTCGACGTCGGATGGACCTCCAGCGGATTGCGCGTCACGATGATCAAGCCGGCGCGCCGCCCGGGCGACGCGTTGCCGGGGTAATGCGTGTTCCGCAGATACCTTCAACACTGCAAAAGCCGGTCATCCTAAGCGCAGCGACTCCGCTCGCGGACTCGCTTCGCTCAGGATGACCGGCCCTTGTATGCAACTTATTAATGAGGAATTGCACTGCGGTCGCGCCGCGCCTGGAACATCCGCCACATCCTCACGCCCAGCGGAAAAAACTCCCCAATCACCTCGTAGCCATTGCGCCTGTAGTAGGCGACGTTGGCTTCGGTGGCGGTCTCCAGGTATACGCCTTCGAGGTCGGAGCGCGTTTCCACCAGCTCGCGCAGATGATCGAGGATCGCGACTCCGCAATGCCGCCCCTGGAACGACGGCTCGACGCCGAGAATGTTGAGATAGAGATGCGGCCGCGGCGGATGATTGCGCGTCAGCGTATCGACCAGCCGAATCGACCGCCGCACTCCGCTCCAGCCCAGCGCACGCACCATCGCCGGCAGACTCAGCAACCCGCTCGCGACGGTCGCGCCGGCCGAAGCGTGCATCCTACCCTCGACCACCGCCGCGGCAATCAGGCGGCCGGCCTCGAACACGCCGAAGACCGGCTGGCCCTGCCCGCGCTGGAGGTGGAGCACGACCCCAAACAGCCCCGCCAGGCGGGGAACGCGCTGGTCCGGCTCGCGTGGCTCGGGGACGAGCACGTTGACGAGCGGATCGTCGACGAAGGCGCGGCTCAGCACCCCGGCGGCGTCGGCGTAATGCTCGGGAAAGACCAATGCGACGCGCGGCCACGACGGTTGATCTGTCGATTGTCGATCTTGCGGTTTCTGCGCCATCGCTTTCTTCTACGTTCTTTGGTCCCGTCCGTCATCCTTCGACTCCGGCAGCCTTAGCAGCGATGACAAACTCCTGGATACAACTTATTGGTGGAGCGTTACCCTAGCTACGCACGCGCGCGACCGCCGCATGCCATCCGCTGACCAGCCGTTCGCGTTCGGCCGCAGGCATCGAGGGACCGAACAGCCGCCCGCTCCCCCCGAGCGTCGCCAGCTCGTCAGGCGATCGCCACAGGCCCGCCGCCAATCCGGCCAGCATTGCCGCCCCCAGCGCCGTGGTCTCGGCCATCTTCGGCCGCCGCACCGGACGTCCAAGCACGTCGGCCTGAAACTGCATCAGGTAGCCGTTGGCGGTGGCGCCGCCGTCCACGCGCAGCTCGCGCACGCGCCGCCCGCTGTCCTTCTCCATCGCGGCCAAAGCGTCGCGTACCTGGTAGGCGATCGAGTCGAGCGCCGCGCGCACCACGTCGGCGCGATTGGTGCCGCGGGTTATCCCGATGATCGCGCCGCGCGCGCCGGCGTCCCAGTACGGCGCACCGAGGCCGACGAAGGCCGGCACCAGGTAGGGTTGCGAGCGATCGCGGCTCGCGCGGGCGAGCTTCTCGCTTTCGGCCGAGGTCGCGATCATGCGCATCTCGTCGCGCAGCCACTGGACCGCCGCGCCCGCGATGAACACCGAGCCCTCGAGCGCATAGGCAGGCTCGCCGGCCGGTCCCAGCGCGGCGGTCGTCAATAATCGATTGCGCGAGGCGACGGCGTCCTGGCCCGTATGCATCAGCAGGAAGGCCCCGGTGCCGTACGTCGCCTTGGCCGCGCCGGGGCTGACCGCGCGCTGGCCGTAGAGCGCGGATTGCTGGTCACCGATGACCGCGCCGATCGCGATGGCGCGCGGCCCAAAAGTGCCGCTGGCCGCCTCGGCCAGCGGACCGCGTGAGCCGACCGGCTCGGGCAGCATCGCGGGCGGCACCCCGAGCATCCGCAGCATCGCGGCGTCCCATCCGCGCTCTTTCAGATTGAGCATCATGGTGCGAGAGGCGTTGGTGAAGTCGGTTACGAAGGCCGCGCCGCGCGAGAGTCGGAAGATCAGCCATGAATCGATCGTGCCGAAGCACAGTTCGCCGCGCTCGGCGCGCCGGCGCAGCGTGCGGTCGCTGTCGAGCAGCCACTTGAGCTTGGTGCCGGAGAAATAAGGATCGATCAGCAGCCCGGTGCGTCGGCGGACCTCGGCCTCGCGCCGGACGAGCGCCGCGCAAATCGCCGTGCTCCGACGGCATTGCCATACGATGGCGCGATGCACCGGGCGGCCGCTTTGCCGCTCCCATACCACGAACGTCTCGCGCTGATTGGTGATCCCCACCGCACCGATGCCGGCGGGCCGAATGCGCGAGGCCGCGATCGCCTGGCGCCCCAGACGCACCACCGAGCGGTAAATCTGCTCCGGGTCGTGCTCGACCCATCCGGGACGCGGATAGAATTGCCGTATCTCGCCGTAGGCGCGTCCCAGGATCCGCCCGCGCCCGTCGAGCACCATCGCCGTGGTCCCGGTCGTTCCCTGGTCGATTGCGAGCACCGCCTCAGCCATCTTACTTACCTTTTGCGTTGCCCTCCGCGTCGCCCTTCTCCGCATGAGTGGCGCGCCGAATCGCGGCTTAACTTAGGCAAGGGCCGCGCCCGCCGACAAGGGCCGCCGTCCGGCTTGCCTCCGATTTGCCCCAAAGCCATGATAGGCTGACTTTCCAAGTGTCCCCGAAACGGAGTCACTGCGTATGTCAACGAGCGCCGATCTGGTCGAAACCCGCGAGCAGTTAATCCGCCACTTCCAGAGCGGTGCCAAGCCGCGCGAGCAATGGCGAGTGGGGACCGAATACGAAAAGGTCACGGTCTCGGCTCACGACGGGCGCGCGCTCGCCTATTCGGGACCGCGCGGCGTCGAGCAGATCCTGCGCCGGCTCGCCGAGCGCTACGGCTACGAGCCGGAGGAGGAACAGGGGCGCGTGATCGGACTTAAGGGCGAACGCGCCTCGATCACGATCGAGCCGGGCAGCCAAATCGAGCTGTCGGGCGAGCAGTGCGAGACGATTCACTGCGCGCACGCCGAATTCAGCCGGCACATCGAACAGCTGGTCGAAGTCGGCCACGAATACGGCGCGGCGGTGCTGGGCCTGGGAATGCAGCCCATCAGCGCGATCGACGAGATCGAGCTGATACCCAAAAAGCGCTACCGGATCATGTATCCGTACATGGCGCGCCAAGGGCGGCTCGGCCAGAGGATGATGAAGCAGACCGCCGGCGTGCAGGCCAATCTGGACTACAGCGACGAGGCCGACGCGATGCGCAAGCTGCGCCTGAGCATGGGCCTGGTGCCGCTGGTGTACGCGATGTTCGCGAACTCGCCCTTATGCGACGGCCGTCTCAACGGCTACCAGAGCTATCGCGGCCATATCTGGAACGACACCGACCCCGACCGCTGCGGAACGTTGGAGTTCGCTTTCCGCGACGACGCCGGCTTCGAGGATTACGTCGACTACGCGCTCGACGTGCCGATGTATTTCATCTATCGCGATCACGAGCCCCACGACCTGACCAAACCGCCGGGCCTCACTTTTCGCCAGTTCATGGAGCGCGGATGGCGCGGCGAGCGGGCGACCCTCGACGATTGGGGCACCCATCTCACCACCATCTTTACCGAGGTGCGGCTCAAAAAGTACGTCGAGGTGCGCACCGCCGACAGCCAGCCGCCGGCGCTGATGCTGGCGCTGCCCGCACTGTTCAAGGGCCTGCTGTACGATTCCGACTGCATGACCGGGGCCTGGGACCTGGTCAAGCGCTGGAGCTTCGAGGAGCGCCGCGAACTCACCGACGCCGCGCACAAGCTCGGCCTGGAGGCCCGCGCCGGCCGGGTCGCAATGCGCGAACTCGCGCTGGAGGCGCTGATGATCGCGAGCGTCGGGCTGGAGCGCCAGCGTGCGCTCAATCAGCACGGCGACAACGAGAGCATCTACCTGCTGCGCCTGCTCGACCAGGTGCGCAACGGATGGACCCAGGCGAGCCTCACCATCGAGCGCTGGAAGGGGCGCTGGAATTACGACGTGCAGCGGCTGGTCGAAGGCACCGCGTATGAGGCCGAAGGGCTTAGCTGATGACGCTGCGCTTTTCCGAGCGCCACGTGATGGCGCTCAACCTGCTGCTGATCGCGATCCTCGCCTACTTTCTGGCGCTCTCGGTCAATGACATCATCCTCGGCCGCGTGGCTGGCGACACGTCGGCGCACCTGCCGTCGCTGCTCGGCGCCGAGCCGATCGCTCCGGTGGCCCGTCCGCGCGCCTATTACGAGGCAATCTCCAAGCGCGACATCTTCAACCTGGTGCCGGCAACCGAGGCTCCCGTCGAGGTCGCAACCAACCTGCACATCAGACTGCTTGGTACTTCGACGCTCACCCTTTCGCAGCCGTTCGTCATCGTCGAGGACGATAACAACCACGTGCAGTCGCTCTATCGGATGGGCGACGAGATTCCGGGCGCGGGCAAGCTGGTCGGCGTCTATAAGGACCACGCAATCATTTTGCACCAGGGCCGCAACACCAGACTCGACATGCCAACCGACCAGAACGGCACACCGACCGAAATGCAGCGTCCGTTCGGGCTGCCCGGCACGGTGTTTCGCCGCAACTTGATGCGCGGGCGCTCCAACCAGAATGGAGTGCGCGAGGTCGCGCCCAACCACTACGTGCTCGACCGCTCGACCGTGGACAGCAACCTTAACAACATGGCTTCGCTCTTCACCCAGGTTCGCGCGATCCCCGACCTTGGTCCCAACGGTCAATCCAACGGCTTCAGGCTCTCGCAAATTCAGCCCGACTCGATCTTTCAGCAGATTGGGCTGCGCGACGGCGACATTCTGACCGGCGTCGGTGGCCAAAGCGTCAGTGACCCCGCCAAGGCGATGGAATTGCTGAGCAGCTTGCGCAACCAGACCTCGATCAGCCTGACCGTGATGCGCGACGGTCAGCCGGTCCAGCTCCAGTACAACATCCGCTGACCATGGAACTGCGGCCGGCCCGCGGCGGCGAACGAGACCAGGTGCTCGACCTGCTCGAGCAGTGGTACGGCGACCGCGGCTTCTTTGCGCGCTACAACCATCACGATCCCGGCTTCCGCGACGAGCTATGTCTGGTCGCCTGCGAGAGCGGCCGTATTGTCGCGACCGCGCAAATTTTCTCGCGGCTCGTGAACTTGCGCGGCGCCCGCGTACCGCTCGGCGGTATCGGCTCGGTTTACACGATCGAGAGCCGTCGCGGCCGCGGGCTCGCCTCCGCGCTGATGCGCCTGGCGGTTACCACGATGGAGCGCGAGGGCTTCGAGGTTTCGCTGCTGTTCGCCGAGCACCGGGACTTCTACGCACGTTTCGGATGGCGCCCGGTGACGCGCCAGTTCAGCGCGCTTGCCGACATCCTCGCGATGCCCCCGGCCGCCGGGGTTCGGCTCGCACGCTTGGACGAGGAGCGCGACCTCGCGCAGGTCGCCGCGCTCCATCGCGACTACAGCGGCCGTTTCGACGGCACCGTGGTGCGCGACTCGGCGCAATGGCGCGGCAATCTCCGCTATGCGGGAAATCCCGGCGAATATTTCGTCGTATGCCGCCGCGACGCGGCGGACGATCTCGTGGCATACGCGCGCGCGATGCTGTTTCACGGCTTCCCGATGGTGATGGAGTACGGCTACGCGCCGGAGGCGGCGGACGTGATGCTCGCGCTGATGCGGCATATCGGTGAGCTGGCCTCGGGCATCGCGCCCTCGCTGCCGCTGGAGGGCGGCGACGGCGGCGCGGCTGCGACGCTGCGCAATCCCGCGGCCCCTCCCGGCCCGGCGCTGCTGGTGACCCATAGCGCTCACGATCCGGCGCTCGAGGAGCGCCTGCGCGCGGCCGGCGCCTTTGTGATGCATCATCCGGACAATTTTTTCATGTGGCGCGTAATCGCGCCGCACCGGCTCGCCCGGCGCCTCGGCGTCGCCGCCGACGAGGCCGAGGCGGCGCTGTTCGCGATGCTCCAGGGGCCAAACGCGCTATATTGGACGGCGGATCGCTTTTGATTGGACACGCGCGGGCCGCGCAACGACGCGGCCGGGCGACCTTCCGGGGCGGTCGTGGAGGTTGTGGGTCATGTGCTCGTCGCCCGTCTCGCCAATCGTTTCGCTTCGCGCCGGAAAAACCGCGCGGCCGGCGCCCGCGCTGGCCGCGCTGCTCGTCATCACCACCGCGCTGACAGCGGCGCTCACGATGATTGCGCCGACCGCCGCGCTCGCGCGCCGGCGCCGATCGCATCCCGCCGCGGCCGCCAGCAGCGCGTCGCCGGTCAAACTCACCGAGCCCTACGCCGCCGCGCTGTCGATGGAGCCCGAGAGCGGGACCGTGATTTTCGAGAACAACGCGCACAAGCCCTGGCCCACCGCGTCGCTGGCCAAGATGATGATCGCGATGATCGTCGCCCGCAAGCTCGCCGACGGCAGTCTCAAGCTCAGCGACAGGATCACGACCTCGCGCAAGGCGGCCGAGATGGGTGGTTCGCAGGTCTACCTCAAGGAGGGCGAGACGTTTTCGCTCGACGACATGATGAAGGCGATCATGGTGCATTCGGCCAACGACGCCTCGGTCGCCGTGGCCGAGTACATCGGCGGTTCGACCGAAGCCTTCGTGCTGATGATGAACCGCGAAGCCGCCCGGCTCGGCATGAAGGATACGCACTACTACTCGGTGCATGGCCTGCCGCCCGGGCCCGGCCAGTTGCCTGACATTTCGAGCGCGTGGGACGAGGCGCTGCTGGCCCGCGCGCTAATCGCGTACCCGCAGGTCATGCGATGGGCGTCGATCGATACCGCGCCGTTTCGAGGCGGCGCGTTTACGCTGCGCAACACCAACCATCTGGTGCGCACGTTCCCCGGATGCGACGGGCTCAAGACCGGCTTTTACTACGCGGCCGGTTTCAACGTGGTGGCGACCGCGCATCGCAACGGAATGCGCCTGATTGCCGTGGTGCTCGGCTCACCCAGAAAGGGCGAGAACTTCAACTCGGCCGCCGAACTTCTGGCCCAGGGCTTTGCGAACTACCGGATGCGCGTCGTCGGCAAACAGGGTGCGCCCATCGATCGGACGCTCACCGTCAGCGGCGGTTCATTGGCGAGCTTCAAGCCGGTATGGGGCAGAAATCTGAGCGTGCTGCAAAAACGTAGCGACGAAGACGCACTCAAGGTCGAATTCCAGCTTCCGGCCTCGCTCGCCGCGCCGATTCGCGCCGGAGAGCAGGTCGGCGTCGGACAGGCCAGCGCCGGCGGCAAGGTGCTGGTCAGCGCTCCGCTGGTCGCGCCGGCGGCGATCGGCCGGCGGCCGTCACTGATGCAGCGCCTGCGCGGCGCGCTCTGAGCTTGGCCTGCGGCGCACCGCGGTGGACAATCGATCGATGTCGCCAAGGAAACTCGCAATCGCCGGCGCGATCGGCCTCACCGTCTTAATCCTGATAAATCTCGGCCTCCACTTCGGTCAGAAGAGCCACGACCGGCTCGCCTACAGCGTCGGCCAGGCCTTTCCGGCCGACAAGCCGTTCGTACCCGGCGAGATCTATGCCACCACGCTCGCCGCGATCATGGAAAACGAACTCGACCGCGGTTTCGGATGGCGCCCGAACGACCTCTTCCCGTGGAGCATGCACGTAATGGCCGACAACAACGCCAATCGCCAGCTCGGCATCATCCTGGCGGTGCGTGAGACCACGCGAGTGTTCAAGGACCATCTGACCAAGGTGTCGTCGAACGAATATGATCCGAACCTGGTGATCGCAGATACCGACTTCCGCAACGACGCGCTGAAGTGGATCCTGCCGTCGGCGGAATCCAAGTATCGCGACGGCGTGCGCCATCTGCACCTCTACGTCGCCGCCCTGCGCACCAACCCCGAGACCTCGCGCGAACTGAACCAGCGCAACGTCGAGTTGATCCGCCTGATCCAGACCTGGGGCGACATGCTCGGCGACGCGCACGCCAATCTCTATCGCACCCGCAAGGACGACGGCAGCGCGGTCCATTCCTGGGACGTCGACGACTACTTCTACCACGCGCAAGGCTACGCGGCCGTGATGTATTACATGATGCAGGCGGTCAAGCGCGAATATCACCAGGCGCTCACCACCAAGCCGGTCTTGGCGCAACTGTTCGACGAGGCGATCGATCCGCTCGGCAAGGCGGCGATGATGAAGCCGCTCGTCGTGCTCGACGGCTCGCCCGACGGAATCCTGGCCAACCATCGCCACAATCTCGACGCCTACATCTCGGAGGCGCGGCAGAAGCTGTACTCGATCCGCGAAGAGTTGGAACGCTAGGCGACCAACGGGAGGTTTGACAGTCGATCGGCACAGGACAATATCAATCCGTGGGAGGAGCACCTGCGAGGGAATTTATGACCAGGAACCATCACGGGCCGCTGGCCACGATGGTCGAAGGCGCCTCAGTGTATACCCCGCCCATCGTGTGGAGATCGTCGGATCAGCGTTTGGCTTTATTCGGCGGCGGCACAGCCGTGTCAGTGATTGCTTCCGGCGAAAAAATATCGCGCCAAATTGCCGCGTCCTCGACTAAGCGCGAGAGATTTCCGGTCTCGGCGACGTCGTTCTCCCACGAATCGAAGCGCAACAGCTTGCGCGGCGATAACCGCTCCGCCCAGCCCACTTCCTCGAGCATCGGGCGAGGTGGAAACGCTTCAACGTAGCCCATGCAGAGGTAGGCGACCGGCAGGATCGCTTCCGGTATACGAAAAATGTTTCTGATTGCGTCGTTGCGCAAGATGCTCACCCAACCCACGCCAAGTCCCTCAGCCCGCGCGGCAAGCCAGAGATTTTGCACCGCGAGGCAAGTCGAATAGACCTCGACGTCGTCGACTGCGGTTCTACCGAGCACTCCCGGGCCGAAACGCCCGCGTTCGCACGTAACGACCAGGTTGAGCGGAGTTTCCAGAATGCCCTCGAGCTTAAGCGCGAGGAACTTATCGCGCCGCTCGCGATCGAACTGTACCGCATTGATTGCGCGCTCTTCCTCGAACACCCGCTTGATTAGCCGGCGGCGATGCAAATCCTTGACGATCAGGAAATTCCAAGGCTGCGTGAACCCGACGCTGGCCGCATGGTGAGCGGCCACCAGCACGCGCGCCAGAACCTCATCGGGAATTGGATCGGGAAGAAACTTACGGATATCGCGGCGCCGAAAAACCGCCTCATAAAACCCTCGGCGCAGCTCTACCGGCAGGCTATTCGACTCATATGCCACATTAACCTCGCGTGTGTGCTGGCTCGGAATTGTCGCACCGACCAACGATTCTAACCGGTTGCGCGACGGCGCGCATTGCGGAGGCCGATGCCGGAACCGCTTCGCTTCCGCCCTCTCGCAGCGGCCTGCGGCCGTCTCAGAAAAACGGACACAACAGCAAAGCCCCGCCCCGCGCCAACAGCCCAAGCGTCGCCGGCGCCCAGCGCCGCGGCAATCCGATCGTCTCCGAGGCCAGAGCGACGCTCCACGGCACGCGCGCCGAAGCGGCCATCGTCCGGATGCCCGCAAGGATTCCGCGCGCCGGATAGAGCACCAGTTCGTGGCCCTCGCCGTCGTTGATGCCGGCGCGCGCGCGCGCGATCTCGATCGCCTTGTCGAGCCCGCCCAGTTCGTCGACGAGTCCGCCGCGTCGGGCCGCGACGCCGCTCCATACCCGCCCACGCGCCATCGCCTCCGTCCGCGCGGAGTCAAGCCCGCGCCCCTGGGCGACCTTGGCGGTGAAATTGGCGTAGAGTTCGCCGATGACCTGGTCGAGTTGATCGAGTTCGGCGGGGCTGAGCGCGCGCGCCATCGAAAGCCCGTCGCTTATCTCATCGCTCTTGACGAATTCCATCGCCACGCCCAGCGCCGCGAGCGCCTGGCCCACGTTGAAGCGCGCGAAGACCACGCCGATCGAGCCGGTGATAGTCGCCGGTCCCGCGACGATCCGATCCGCGCCCATCGCGACGTAGTAGCCGCCCGAGCCGGCCACGTCGCCCATCGAGACCACTACCGGCTTGCCGCGCTGGCGCGCCTCACCCACCGCGCGCCACACCAGGTCCGACCCGAGCGCTGAACCGCCGGGCGAATTGACCCGGAAAACGATCGCACGGACGCTCTTGTCGCTGGCGGCGCGATGGAATTGAGCGGCAACCGCTTCGCCGCTTAGAAAATCGCCGGCCGCGGGCGGCTCGCCGGCGACCACCGGGCCGACACCATGAATCAGCGCGATCCGCGGATCTCGGCCGGGCCGCCGGGCATAAGCAAGGCGGCGCAGGTAGCGGGCGAATCCGACGAATACGCGATCCTTGCCCTCGGGGTCGAACTCGGCGCGCAGATCTTCGAAGTAACCGGCGCGGTCGATGAGGCCGGCCTCCGACGCCGCCCGCACGCTCAGGAAGCCGCTGCCCGCAAGCTCGGCGGCGCGCGCGGAGGCGAGACCGCGGGCCTCGGCGAGGCGCGCGGCCAGCACTTCCTTGCAGTCGGCCACGATCGCCTCGAGGCTCTCGTGGAGTTCGGGCGACATCCGCTCGCGCGTAAAGGTCTCGGCCGCGCCCTTGTACTCCTTCCATTGCAGGATCTGCGCCTGGACCTTCATCTTGTCCAGCGCGCCGCGCAAAAAGACCCCGCCCGCGGCCACGCCCAGCATGGTCATCAGCGTATTGGGATTGGCCACGATTTCGCCCGCGCCGCAGGCGACCAGATACTCGCGCACGCCGGCGCTGTCGCCTTCGAGCAGGGCGATGGTGCGCTTGCCGGCGCGCCCGAGCGCGCGCAGCAACCCGTACAGCTCGTCGGCGGTGGCAAGTCCGGTTTCCAACCCGGCAATCCTGATGATCACGGCGCTTAGCCGGGGATCACGCGCGGCGCCCTCGAGGACCTGGCGCAGATCGAAGAGCGCGGGGCCGCCGCGGCCGCGCAACTGGTCCAGCGGCGAGCGCGGCGTGCTCTCGCGCATCGCGCCCGCAAGCTTGATGGTGAGCACGGCGCCGCGCGGAATCCGCGCGAGGCGCCAAACCAGCACGTAAAAAACGGCCACGATCGCGGCGGCGACAACCCACAGCCCGATTCCGACCTCCCGCAGGCCATAGTGAATCGCGAGTGCGCCAACTCCGGCCACCAGCGCCACCAGTATCGCGACCCTGACCTCGCGTCGCACTGAACCAATCGCTATCCTCATCTTCGGCTCCTTCGGACTTGGCCCGGCTTCATTTGTAAACTACCCTTTTTCCATGCACCGATCTCTTCCGCGCATACTTCCATTTGTCGTGCTCCTTGGTTTTGGCGCCGCTTCGTGCTCGATGTTCGGCTATGGGAAAAAGCCCCCCGCCCCACCGATCATCAAGCATACGGCCACGATGGATCTCACCCCCGGCATCATCGTCCACGCGCTAGTCGAGACGCCCCCAGGCTTCACGCCGATCGTGGGCGAGCCGCCGCTGTGGTTGCAGGGCGCTAAAGAGATCGCGCTGGCCGGCACGCTGCAGGGACGCACCGAGGTGCTCGGTTTCAGCGGCGGCGGTTACAAAAAGATGCGCCTGGTCGCGGCCGACGGCGGACCCGGCGCGCCGAACGGAAAGATCGTCGGCCTCGCGGCGAGCCCCAACGGACTGACGCTGGCGGTGGCCGAAGCCATGCCTGGACGGATCGAGATCGTGCTGCGCTACGTCATCAGCAATGGCGCGGAAAACTCCGTCGCCAGTTTCGACGGCAACTTCCGCGCGGTGAGCCTGACCTGGCTCGCTGCCAATACGCTTGCCGTAGGCCTGGCGGGCCAGTCCAGCGCCGCGCCGGCCGAAGCCGGTGGCCTGTACCTGATTCATGTCCTCGGCGCGACCACGATCGAACCGGTGAAGTTCACCTGCCCGCCCTCGATGCTGGTGTTCAGCCCCGATGCGCGTTTCGCGGCCGGTCAGGGCGATGAGCACACGCCGCCGTCGCTTTTCGACAGCCGCAACGGGAAGTGCCGGCAGATCGCCCCCAACGGACCAATCAGGGTTCTCGGCTGGGCACCGGGAAGCACCGCCCTGCTGTACTCGACGCCTGCCGGACGCTGGCACGGCGCGGGCGTTTTCCGCTACACCATGGCTAGGGCTAAGACCGACCTTATCGCGGTCTCGTCGAGCGCAGCGGCGTATAC
>Ga0307372_10004243_pt1 | contig 22323 bp, 20 predicted proteins | sample OX1MG_FD_202533 | JGI IMG/M metagenome (GOLD analysis project Ga0307372, IMG submission 202533) | Soil microbial communities from Risofladan, Vaasa, Finland - OX-1 | ecosystem: Environmental > Terrestrial > Soil > Coastal area > Acid sulfate soil | place: Finland: Risofladan, Vaasa | collected...
TTGCTTCAGCACCCCGATGATCTGCTCCTCCGTGAACCGGCTCTGCCTCATCTCCTGTCCTCCTCGGGCTTTTATACCCTGGAAAACTCTCGTTTACACTGGTACTGTTTTCGGGGGGCAGGTCAGCTGGTGGAGAAGTTTATATATACCCTACGGGTCGATGAGTAAATTTTCCCATGCTTTCGTTGGAAGACTCTATAGACCAATATGATGGGGCTTGCTCTGCCAGTTGCGGAAGTCATTGGGTTCGCTAGGATGCCTTGCACTAACGTGTTCAGAAGACAGGAGAGATGAATAATCGTCCATGGATGATGTCAATAGACTACGCAGTCTATATTCGAGCTGCCACGGATTCCGTTATCCTGCCGCTGGTCCGGCATACTTCCGCTGCCATTGATATGCGGGAGAATTACTCCTGGTCATGCCTCGGAATCGGCTAGTGTTGCGTTTGGAAAATACGCTTACCTGTAGCGCCGCCCTTCAGGGCGGTATGCCGGGCGTAAAGCCCGGCGCTACAACAAATGGGTCCTTCCGTATAAGTAATACAATTTGCCGAACGCAACACTAGGTGGTGCAGGGATCACGAGTTTTCGCACTTTATGGTTTGGTCAAAAAGTGCCGATCAAACACGAGGCAGGGAACAAGATGAATTGGCAGTCTGCTCAGACCAACAAAGACACGGTCCCTGCACTCTTGGCCAGGTATCTCCTGAGAATTTCAGGATATAGGCTTGACAAGCCATGGCGCTTCGAATAGGATTTCCCTCTGCTGCTTTATACCGTGTAGGATCTTTCAAGTATTCCCTTCTGGCCCAATATTTGTTAGGGCGCCCAAGAAACCGAAAGGCAAGTGGAGACCGTAGTATATGAACAATAAGTTCTACACACTGCTAATTACGCCTGGAGCCCACGGCAAAATCCATAAAGTTCAACTCCCTTTTTATATTGTTCCTTTGGTTCTTGGCCTCAGCGTGGCGGGGCTATTCATGGTGGCAGGACTTGCAACCAGCTACGCCAGAATGCTGGTGAAGGTTTCAAACTACAACACCGTCCGAAGCGAACGCGAGGCCCTTAAGGAGCGGTACCATAGCCTTGAGAACAGGGTCAGCCGCGCCAACATGAAGCTGAATTCGCTGCAGTCCCTTGCGACCGAGGTCGCGCTTACTTATGGGTTTGGCGACTCGCGGCAGATGCATGTTACACCAGCCCTGCTAAGCCTGGCCAGCCAGAGCAATGGAACCCTTGATACGAGCTATCGCGCCTCCCTCTACGCGTTCAACGCCATGAAAACCGTTAGTCTCGACACCGGAAGTGGTCCGCTTGGCCGAACTTTGCTTCCGGGCATGCTGGATGATCCATCGGCGATTCCGTCGGTCTGGCCGATCCACGGGCGGGTCACTGCAGGTTTTGGCGAACGGCTGGATCCTTTCAGCGGTGAGGGCGCGTTCCATCCGGGCCTTGACATCTCTGCGCCTTACGGTACAGACGTTGAAGCCTCCGGCGATGGCATGGTGGTTGAAGCCGAGCGCGACGCAGGTTACGGAAGAAGTATTTTGCTTGACCACGGCGACGGAATCTCGACTCGTTACGGACACCTGAGCAAGATATTCGTCGTTGTGGGAGAAGAGGTCAAGCGAGGAGAAGTGATCGGAGCTGTTGGAATGAGCGGCAGAACCACCGGTCCGCACCTGCACTACGAAGTTCGAATCCACGGAGCTCCAGTCAATCCTTCAAGGTTCCTCCCCGGATAACCGGTTTACCCGCCGCTAATCGGATTGCGCTGCAACCGTTTTTCCGGGCTCCCGGAAGCTCTAAAGCTTCGGAGGTGCAAGCCAATGTTACTGGCAGAACCTTCGCTCTTAAGAGCCAGCGCTAAAAAACCCTGAAAATACTGGATTTTCTTGCCACACGGGTTGACATCCCCATCGTATTTCGCGCATCATGATAAGTAAGGACTTCGTAATGAACGGAGATTTGCTAGCTGGGACCCCGGGCAATGCGTGCCGTCTGATCGTCAGAAAAAAGCCCGGACCTTCTGAAATACTCCAATTCGTTGTGGGCGGCGTTGAGATCGGGCAGCAAATCGTGGTCCTGGCTGGACCCGCGTGGCTGAAGGATTTGGCGCGCACCTTGAGCGAAAACGGCCTCCGCCCTGAAATCCTTATTCGCAATCACCGCTTGGTTTTTATGACCGCCCCGGATTGCTTCGTGCGACTTGCAAAGTGGAGTGATCCCTTGCAGCGTCCTTGCCTCCGGCGCAACGGATCGATCGTCCGCTGGATTTCAGACTGGTCGTGGGCATACCGGAATGGCGCGAACCCCAGCACCATTCTTGCCTATCAGCGCCGCATCCATGCTTGCATTCAGGATATTTCGGCCTTGTCCCTTTGTACCGTCCATGGCGAGAAGATGGAGCGAAGCTCCATGCTGGCGGTTATGGTGCACCATCGCCGGGCTGCGCGCGCCCTCGAACACCCCCTTAAAGTTTCCTCACTGCCTACATAAGCGGACTGCAAGTTTGTGTCTTTGACACACGCCTTGTTGAGAGGCCGGATGTTGCCCTGAGCGCCTTAAGGGAATAATTTCCTGAATTGTCGGAAGATCGGAATTCGGGCTGCTTTTCGAGTTTAGGCCGCCCTTGCAGGGGCTCGTGCCAGAGGTCCTTTGCCCCGTACAGGACTCCTCAAAAGTACTTGCCCGTGTAATTGGTGGGATTCTGCGGGATGCTATTGCAGTTGGGATCGCCGTAGCCACACTCCCAGCCCGAAAAATCACCGAGCGACACAATCCCCGAATTGTCATCCGGGGCCAGAGGCAGCACCAGGATATGGTAGTTTCCCGGCGGCACTCCGACCAGCGTGTAGGTGCCGTCCGGCGCAGTCAGGCCATCCATCACCACGTTCCCCGTCGCGGTATCAATGGCGACCACGTGTGCGCCAAACGTCCCCGTGCTATTCAGACTGACCGTTCCGGAAATCTCGCCGGTCGCCGAGGAGAAATTCGCCGTACAGTTTCCAGTAACCGAAGTAGGAGTGCACGGATATAGGAATGAAATCCCGATGGCATCGTCGGAGGACAGCGAAAGCTGTTGCCCGGCCGCGACGGTGTCGCCGAAAGGAAACATTATCGTATGGCCGATTCCGCTGTGGTCCATCCCCAGCAGGTGGCCCTCTTCATGGGTCGCGACGGATTGCAGGTTGAAGGCAGTCCCGGACGGTACCGTTGTGGTGTAGAAAGTCTCATTGGGATTGAATTCGATGTCCGCATCGGCAATGCAAGAAGCAAGATTACATATCTTATTAGCCCCGCCGCTGCAAGCGTACTGGAAAGAACCCGTCGTCCCCGTCGGCCGAGTCACTGTGCCGAGTTCGGTAAAAGCAATCGTGCCGGTCGAAAAGTCACTGGCGGCATCGGAAAATCCCATCACATTCTGGCAGTCACTCACGTCCGGAGCGGTTTTGCTGGACAGCGTCGGGTCGTATTGCACGCTGATGTCGGTCAGCGACTGCCCCTGGACAAGGGCCGAAGTCCAAGTGGTAAACCCTGCGGCCAGAGATTGCTGAATGCACGTGGAGGCGCTGCTGCTGCAGCCTGTCGTACTGACGTCGTTGCTGGGCGTGGCGGGATTAAGAAGCCACGTCACGGGAAGGTTGGTCCAGAGCGGCACGACAGGCTGGGGCGCCTGAAGCGTGCCCACGTTGTCCTGGAATGTGTTGTAGGCAAACAGCACCACAGCGGAGAACACTATCAGCAGAGCTCCAGAACCTAGTGCCGCCCTTTTTGTCCGAGTCCAGGACCTTTTGCGATTCATCGCCCTCACCTCACGTTTACGAGCATGGACCTTCCCTCCAGGCTTTCCGTTTCAGGAACCTCGTCGGTCCCTGTAATTTTTGCCCGGCGGCCTCGAACTGACACTGAGTTCCAATAGATTTTCCATTTCTTTCCCACGCGCTGGGCTATTCCCTGAACCTGGCTGCCGGCGGGAATCACCACGGCCTTGTTTGGAAACAGGTCTGAGGTTGTCCGCGCCAGAACCGAGATTTGCCCCGAACCATGGAATTGGGTTGACTCAATCACCACGGGCATCATGGTTCCGCTCGGTATGATCATCGGCGCCCGAAGCACACCCGAAATCGTCGCCTGGAACTCGCCGAGCGAGGGCGACTGGCTGAGGGTTTGCGTGCCGCTGCCCGTGCGCAGGGCTCCCAGGGGCAGGATGACCCGGCGCTCGGAATCATTCCCGTTCCGGCTGATGCGAAAAGCCCCCTGCACCATACCCACCATGTGATACGTTTGCGCCTTTCCCGCTGGCTCCAGGAAAAGGACGTATTCCTCCTGCGATCTGAGAAACGCAGTTCCGGGCACCCGAACGTGGAAATTGCCTATCGTTCCTCCCGGCTGCTCGATCGTCAGGGTGGGAGGCGGCTGGCCTTTCAAGGTCTTGTCAAGCTGGATGGTGGTGAAGGTCATGATTCGCGTGTGGCTTTGGTTCCATTGGGTTTCCTGCGCCACCACGTGCCCTCGGATGATCGTGCTGGAAGCCTGCGAAAGCTGGCTCAGGCTCATCCGAACGAGAGTCGTGGCGCCAGCCGGCATGGCCGCCCAGGTTGCCACAAGAACGATACTCAGAATACGAGCTTTCATGCTTTTAACTCACGGGGTAATCTCTAACCCGCCCGGAAATGCTGACAATTCGTTGGCTGAATTGGTTACGACAATGTTTCTCGGCCCAAGCGCCGCCGCCGGGCTGACCACAATCGGGAAGTATACGGCGGGAGTGCCGTCTTTCGTGGTTACAAAGTTCGGGCTGGAAGGCTGGGTAACCACGATATCGTTCCCACTGATCGCGTAGGCGGTGCCCGGCACAATGCCGTAGCCTGTGATAAACAGGTAAACCGTCTGTCCGCCCAGTTGACCTCGTGAAATCTGGGTGCCGGTGCTATCAGCCGAGCAGTTGAGGTTCCCGCCGCTTTGCGTGCATTGCCCTACTCCGACGATTGCAAGCCCCGAAAGCGTTACGGTGGCGGAGGCTGATTTGGTTGTATCCGCCTGGCTGGTCGCCGTCACCGTCACTGCATTGACGGGATTCAACTGCGGAACCGTGACATCCACTGGGGAGGGAGAAGAAGTGTTTCCGGCTGTAACCGAAACAAGCTGTGGAGGACCCGGCACGGACGCGGAAGTCGCCGCCGGCGCGGTGTAAAGGCCTGAACCCGAAATGGTGCCAACCTGATTGGTTCCTCCGCTCGTGTCCTTTACGCTCCAGGCGACCGCCGTGTTGGTCGTGCCGGAAACCGCGGCTGTGAACTGGTCCGTGGTTCCAAATCCAACCGTGGCGCTGGAGGGTGAAATCGTGATGCTAACGCTTGAGGGCGGCGGGGGATTGGATGAACTTCCGCCGCCGCCACCTCCGCAGCCTGTGGAAACAATCGCCAGAAGGGAGCATATTCCAATCGCAACCGATCTTGCGTATCTCATAGAATCGAAGCGCAACAGCCCGACCCTGGAAAACCCAATCGTTCAATTCCCTTAGCAGCTTCCGAGCTGTTCCTCATCATGCCACAGAGAATAGCAACTTACTAATTCATTGGGGCCTTATTGAGAGTTACAAAATATAGTGACAACTACTACTGTAGCGCGGGTCTAGGACCCGCGTCTTTCGCCACTCAGGCAAGCAGCGCTTGCCGGCGAGCGGCGCTACAAAGAACGGCGGCACTATATTTTGTAAACATCAGTAATTCGTGCGCAAAAGGCCCCTGGAGTTCAGACGATGTCCTTATGGGGCCGGGCTGTGATGCACCCAAATTGAACTATCGTCGTTTATGCCCACTCGGATAAGAATTATTTCGCCTGCTACTGTGGATGGGAGCTGCCGCCAAAAATGGAGCTTGGTTGGAAGTCCTGGTTGGAGTTGGATTGAGGCGTTTGGCTCGTCGAGGGTGCCTGCTCCTGCATGGACGGTACGCCGCCAGCCGTTGGAGCCGCCTCAGGCCCCCCAGGCGCTCCAGGAACTCCCAGAAACTCCCACTCATCGTAGTGCGTGCGGTCCTCAAAAACCTTGATGGATGTCTTGGTGCTGGTACTCGCAACACCGACGATGTAAGCGCCGATCAACTTATTGTTGTCCCCAAAAATTGAAGAGCCCTGAGTTCCTTGCCCGCTCTCGCCCATGGGCGACCCCGTCTGCTGGCCGCCGAACAACGTAAAACCGCTATTTTCTCCTGTGCTCTGTCCGGAAGTTGTTCCCGTGGTTCCTCCGCCGGGCATCGATGTGTTGGTACTGGCGGTCCCGCTGTTTGTGGGCTTCTTTTGACCCGGGGAGCCCAGAATCTTTGAGTCAAGAATGACGCCGCTCGCCGTAGCGTGGATGAACCGCCATTTTCCGTTCTTCGTCATCGGATCGCGATAGGCCCGCCGCAAAAAGCTCATTTCGTTGGTGTGCAGCAATTCCTTGACGGAGGTTGGGTAGCGATTGAATTGCTTATGGAAAAGCGCGATCGCCCGCGCATATTGTTCGCCCCGGAAGATGAGTTCGGTTTCCCGCTCGCGTTGGCCTTCCACGTAAATATTCGGCAGAGCTGCGGTCAGAGACACAAGCAGAATCGTCGCCATCATCATCACAATGAGCAGCGCGTAGCCGTCTTTTCGCGATACCGCCTTCCCGCGAAGCTTCCGGAAATTATTCCGCTTGCGGGATGGGGAGATGGACGGTTTCTCCGGACGATTCATCTTTGACCTCGACTGCCGACGGCGTAATTTTTAGAATCATATACCGCTTCGAGACTAGATTTCCCTGGTGGACAACGTAGACCTGATCGCTGTCCGCCAGGTAGGCCTCTCCTCCGACTCCCTCCCGCATCGAGTAGCCGAGCGCCCGGAGTGAGATTTGCGGCGGAGCAGGAGCCGCGCCTGCTCCAATTCCACCCCCGGCAATTCCTCTCCCGCCCCGCTGAGTGGGCGAGAGGGGAGGAGCGGGAAAATCGAATGGATCGCGCGTATTTTCAGGAAGCGGTCTTGTCGTGTATTCCTTGAGCGCTTGGAACTCCAAACCAGGATCGGCACTGGCGAGTTTGCTTATTTCCTTGCGAAGCGGTTTTGAGGACCGGGGAGGATTGGAAGAAGATCGCGCGGCGGTTTCCTGCCCGCGAGCGGCTTCGACGGGACTCCCGCTGATTTCTGAAATCAATTTGAAGACCAGAAAGACGCACGCCGCGCCCAGCGCCAGGCTTCCGATTTTTTTGAGCTTTTCGCGTGTGCTCATGGCGTAAGAAAAAGTTCCGCTCCCACCTGCAGCGAGACGATGGTTCCCTGGCTGGTTGAGAATGTAAAATCCCTGACCAGAATGAGCTGGGGCGCCGACTCGATGGTATGCGCAAATTTGAGCAAGTTTGTATACGGTCCTTCCACGATTACATCAATCCTCAACCGCTCCAGCGGCTCATCTTTCTCTGAGCTTAGTTTATAACTGACGTTGTCCAGTTGCACGCTGGACCGGCTGGTCAGCACCCGGATCAGGCGGGCGGCATCCGAAAAGGCATGGCGGCGCGGGGGAACGTGGTCGTTAAGGAAGGTCTCAAGCTGGTCATGGGCGGCGGGCAGGCTCTTTTGAAACTTTTCGAGCCGCTCAACACGTTCCTGCCGTTGCTGCACCTGTTCCAGCACCCGATGGTGTGAACTTTCAGTAGCCGCAATCCGGCTGTGCAAAGGGCGGACAGCGGCGAAGTACACGACCGCGTCCAGGATTACCACCCCCAGGGCCGCTCGTTCAAAAAAGCGAACTAATACTTTCCGACGGTTTTTCCTCATGTTTCCTATGGCGCGGGCGACGGGATTCCTGTGACATACCGCGCTGTGCAAATCAGGGCAACCTGCTCGGTGCCGGTCTTCGATTCCTCCCGAAAACCCTGGTTCTTGATGGTCACGTCGCTGAAATCTTTGGAGCCTTCCAGATTGCTCAGGAAAGATTCGATGGCTTTCTCGCTCTTGCCCATCACCGCAAAGCGAACTTCTGGTTGCGAGTCCGATCCCGCTAAGCCTAAGCCATTCAGCTTGACATCAGAAGGCAGCAGTTTGCTTACCTTGACCGTAAGTTCCGTCAGGGAAAACTCTCTTTGGCTGATCAGTTGATTCACAAACTCGGTTTCGTGAACGAGGTGCCGGGACTCCGGGCGCGCAAGCTCCAGGCGGATTGCTGTTTCTCTCGCGCGCAAGTCCGCGTCTTTGGCCTGGAAGCTCGCGAGAGAACCCCGGATCTCCCGCGAACGGCGAAAATCACGGATCGTGCTACCCGCCAGATAAACGAAGATGAGCAGCGCCGCCGCGAGGGTCGGCACCGCCCAAACCAGAGCGTAGCGTTCGCGCCGGCTGGGGACAACGGCAAGATTCAGGTAAACTTTCATGCGTCTTTAGCTCACGTTGGCCAAAAGCCCCGCGAGCGGGGCGCCAAAATATCGGAGCAGCTCCGCTTGCTCGTCTGCAAGGCCGCTCATAGCGGTTTCCGCCGTCATTAGGACCTGGACTTCTCGCGTGATGGCGCGGCCAAGCTCGGCGATCCATTCTTCGGGAACAGGAGGGCGCACGCAGAGTGAAACCCGGCTGATTTCCAGCCTCAGGTGGTCCTGCGCGCCGGCAAGCATTCGTGACGCTTCCTGGCTTACCACCGCCAGGCATTCCTCCGGCGAAGTCCATCGCACGGCCTGGCTCCTCCACAGCCGGATGCGCCTGCCTCCCAGCACAACGGCCGTCAGCCCGCCCGGCCAAACGTGCAGCAGGAGTTCACCCTGCTCAGTGCTCTCGTTTAACAACGGTAACAGCGCCAAAGTCGCCGGCAGGACAAGCTTGATCTCGCCGCCAAGACCCTCAAGGATCGTCTCATATTCCGCCAGCACGGAATTCCGCGCCGCCATGGCTATCACCTCGAGGCGGCCCGGTTCCTGATGCGCCACTTCAAAGCTCAACCGAGCCTCTTCCGAAGCGAAAGGCAGGAGCGGCTTCATTTTCCACCGGATGAGGGCTTCCTGATCTTTGGCGTCCCCGGGAAGAGTCTCAAACTCAAGGAGACTGACACGCACCAAGGGGTCGGGCACCAGCAGGGCGAGTGGACCTTTCCCGTTCCCGAGAGCCGCCTCGACGCCCCGCAGCGTTTCGCGGAGTTCCTCCGGTTTTGAAACATTGGAGAGACAAGAAACAGCAGCCAGCGCGTCGGGCTCAAATTCCCGAACCGCCAGGCGGCTTATCTTGCGACGGCTTCGCGAGAGCCGGGCTCCCATGACAAACCCGGACTGGACTTCATACACCGTAGCCGGGAGGAGAGCCTTTTTCTTCTTGGGCGGGCGGAAGGGACGGACCGTTTCCTGGAGCCGCGCCCATCCCTTCAATCCCTGGCGAAAATCCAATTTCGGTTTATTCGACAAAGGTGACCTTGTTGATTTCCTTAAGTGTCGTAATGCCCTGGCGGACCTTGTCGAGGGCCGCCTCGCGCAGAGTTCGCATGCCTTCCGCTCGCGCGGCCTGCCGTATTTCCGCCGAGGGCCGCTTGTCAAGAATCAATTCGCGAATCCTGTCGGACAGCGCGAGCAGTTCTCCAATGGCCGTCCGACCATGATACCCCCGTTGATTGCAGTGCTGGCAGCCCACCCCTTCGTAAAAGACCACATCCTGCCATTTCGCGGGGTCGAGACCTGACTCCTCAAACAGTTCGCGCGGAACACTCACCTGGCGTTTGCACTCTTCACAGATCATGCGGACCAGGCGCTGCGCCAGAATGCAGTTCAGGGCGGAAACAAAGTTATAAGGCTCCACGCCCATATTCAGAAAACGGCCGAGGACATCCACAACGTTATTGGCGTGAACGGTGGTGAAGACCAAGTGGCCGGTCAGGGCCGACTGAATGGCGATTTGAGCCGTTTCGTTATCGCGGATTTCGCCCACCATGATTTTGTCAGGATCGTGCCGCAAGATCGACCGCAACCCGCGCGCGAAGGTGAGGCCTTTTTTTTCGTTGACCGGAATCTGGGTAATCCCGCGGATCTGATACTCGACCGGGTCCTCGATGGTGATGATCTTGTCTTCGTCGCTTTTGATCTCGGAAAGCGCCGCGTAGAGGGTCGTCGTCTTCCCGCTGCCGGTCGGGCCGGTGACCAGCACCATCCCGTAGGGTTCCCGAATGTAGCGGCGCAGGCGCTTAATCTCCCGGTCGGAGAAACCCAGGATGTCCAGGCGGAGTTGCCGGAACTTCTCGTGCAAGGATTCCTTATCGAGAATGCGCAACACCGCATCCTCGCCATGGATGGAGGGCATGATCGACACGCGGAAATCGATCGGCCGCCCGCGGTAGCTTACTCGAAAACGTCCGTCTTGCGGGACGCGGCGCTCCGCGATGTCCAGGTCCGCCATAACCTTGATCCGGCTGATGACGTTGGACTGGTACTCGTAGGACAGGGGATTCATGGCCTGCTGGAGCGCGCCGTCGATTCGGTACTTCACCACCAGGGAATTGTCGCGGCTCTCCAGGTGGATGTCGCTGGCGCGGCGCTCGAGGCCCGCAAAGACGATCGAATCCACCAGGCGGATCACGGGATTGATGTCGTGCTCTCCCACCAGTTGTTCGAGCGAAAGGTTTTCCTGCCCGTTCTCCTCGTCGCGGATCACGTCCAGGCGGAACTCCACCGTCGCTTCATCCAGCACGCGCTGGGAGGGATCGGTCTTGCTGAGAAACTCCTTCACCTGGCTCGGAGCCGCCACCTTGATTACCAACTGGCGGTCCAGCCTCATGCCCAGTTCGTCCAGCCGCGCCAGGTCACTGGGATCGCCCACGGCGATTGTGATCTGGCGGTCGCGGGCTTCCAGCGGCAAAAACTGGTACTGCAACATCAGGTCCAGGGGGATGGAGCGAAGGATGTCCGGTTCAGGCCGGAAGTCCCGCAGATCCACAAAATCGAATCGATAACGCTGGGCGGCCAGCCGGGCGTTTGCGAGTTCTTGCTCGAAGTCAACCAAGACCTCTGGAACTAAGTTCTCATTCATTAGTGCACCTGCCCAGCCAGCGAAAACAGAGGCAAATAAAATGCCACCAGTACAAAACCCACCACCACCGCGATGGAAGCGATCATGACCGGGTCAACCAGCGCCACCAGAGTCGAAAGGTCGATGTTGACATCCTCTTCATAAAACTCCGCAACCGCCTCCAACATGCTGGGGAGAGCGCCGGTCGATTCCCCCACTTCCACCATATCCAGCGCCATGGGCGGGAAAAAACCGGTCATGCGCAAGCTGGAGCTCAAAGGGCGCCCGGCCATGACCTCTTTTCTCGCCTGTTCGAGGCCCTGCGCGAGCAAGGGGCTGGAAACCGATTCCACCGAGTTTTGAAGCGCCGTGACAATCGGCAGACCCCCTTGCAGCAGCGTCGCGAGGGTGCGCACAACCTCGGCGACGGAAAACTTTAGCAGCAGTTTCCCGGCCACCGGAAGGCGGAACTTGAGCCGTTCCCATGCCAGGCGCACTGCCTGGGAACGGCCGGCGGAGCGCAGCCCGAAAACCGCCAGGACAACCCCCGCCAGCAAAAAGAGCCCTATCCGTTTGATCCCCATCCCTACCCCGATGACAAAGACCGTCAAGGGAGGCATCGGGACATCCAGCTCGGAGTACAGCTCTGAAAATCTGGGAATAATAAAGGTGTCGATCAAGACAATGAGCCCGCAGAGGAACACCATTAAGAAGGCCGGATAAATCATTGCCGAAAGGAATTTCTTCCGGAATGACCGGGAAATTTTCTGGTAAGCGACGTATTGACCCAAGACTTTATCCAGGCTCCCGCTACGCTCTCCTGCCCGGAGGGTTGCACAATAAGTCTTGGGGAACTTTCCCGTGGATTCAAAGGCTTCGGAAAGCAAAGCTCCGCCTTGAACCCTTTCCCGTACCCCGTCCACCGCCGAACGGAGTTGTTCGCTCCGCGTCTGACGGGCCAGCATGTCGAGAGATTTCTGGAGGGGCAGGCCGGACTTGGAAAGGGTCATGAACTGCTGGTTGAAAATCAGCAGTTCGTCCGCCCGGATCTTTCCACCCCGCCGGCCGCCGATCTGCATGGCCAGGATCGACTTCGGCCTGACCGAAAAGACAAAATAACCCTGCGCCGCCAGCCGGGTCCGCAGATCCTGTTCCGAAGGCGCTTCGTAAGTCTGGTTTTCAACCTGGCCGGTTTGGGTTCCGATCCTGCAAACGTATTCTCCCATATCTACCAACTACTGTACGGCGTTCCTTCCAAAGAAGTGGCCTCCGATCCGCTGTGGACATCGACAATGCCCGGCACCGTCTGCTGCGCGGTTAAAGGAACTTCCTCGGTATCGACTTGCCATGTCTGGTTTGACCCCGTAAAGGGATCAACGGGCAAGCCTCCGCGCAAATAGCCGGCCTGGACCAGATCATCCAAGGACTCTGGGGGCTGCTGTTTGTCCACCGTGTATTGGTCAATGAGCTTGCGCATGGTAAACAAGTCGTCTTTCAGGACTGCTTCGCGCGCCCGGGTCACCGCCACTTGATAGGTTGGCACGGCCATCGCCGCCAGAATCATGATCAGCACCATCACGATCATGAGTTCGATGAGCGTGAAACCCGGTGCGAGAACTGACTCCCGCTTCCGGCAAAGCACGCCTGCCCCGCCCCGCCTACCAGTCCGCATAAGGCGTTCCATCTAAACCCGTGCCCTGACTCTTGGAGTAGACGTCGAAAACGTCCTGGCCGCCCCAACTTCCCGAGTCCGGATTGTCCTGCATCGAACGCAATCCCCAATCCTTGTCGCCCGTCATCGGATCAGTGGGAATCTTCCGCAAGAATTTATATTTGGCTTTGCTGCCCTTGAGCGGAACTCCCGCGACCAGGGTCTTAAGATCGGGAGGATAACCGTAGGTATCCATTTGGGTTGGAATCATGCCCCGGTCGGCAAAATCCTTGTAGCGGTCGATGGCATCGCGCATCGTCCGCAGATCGCGTCTCAGCTCCTGCTCTTTGGTCCGTTGGACTTCCATCCGGGCGACCGGAAGGGCGACAGTGGTCAAAAGCAAGAGGATGGTCATGGCGGCGATCATCTCCACCAGGGTAAAACCCCATCCGGCACGCCATGTTCTTGACCCGTAGTTCCTAAAGAACTTCATTGCGGTTGCCGTGGTTCTCCCGGTAGACCAGGATGGAGTTGCTGCTCATTTCGGGGGGAGATTGTCCCGGCGGGACGTGCTGCTGGTGAAGGAGGAGATGGGGTGGCCGGTTGCACGGCAGCGTCTTCAATCGCCGGTTCAGGCAGGCGAACAACCCGTGGTGTCAGCAGAATCAGGACGTCAGTTTGTACTTTTTCGTGACGCGTTTCGCTAAACAAATACTTGAGTCCGGGAATGCGGCCGAGTCCAGGCACGCCGGAAACCGTTTCAGTGTTGTTCGTCTGAAGCAACCCGCCGAGCAAGCTGGTTTCGCCTTCTTTCAGGCGAATGTCATGTTCAATCTGCCGCTGCCCAAAGGTGGGTTCGTTGACGCCGGCAATCTGCACGGAAGGCTGCACGGAAGAAATGTCAATCTTGGCATGGAGCGCAATTTCTCCGTCAGGCAGCAAATGGGGTGTCAAATCCACGTTAACACCCACATCCTGGAACTGAAACTGGGTATTGGCAATTAACCCGCCAAAGCCTCCTGCCTGCCCCGACGTCCCTCCCACGCCAAGCGAAGGCAAAAAACTCCCGGTCGCATAAGGGATGCGGCTGCCGATGCGCAGCGTGGCGGTGTCGCCGTCGGTAACTCGCACTTCAGGATTCTGCAAGATTCGAGTGGTGGAGTCGCTCAGGATGGCGTTCGCCACGGCGCTTGGCACGACGAGGCCAAAGTCGGCGGTGGAAAGATGCGACAGGCTGGCGGTGCTGGCAGGATTATACACCGCCGCACCCTGCAGGCCATTGGTAATCGAGCCCGAAGAACTCACTGTCGCGGGCGTCAGCCCCAGGTCCCGGACGCGGTCGGCGTCAGCTTCCAAAACCGTCACGTCAATCATGATCTCCGCCTTGCCGCGGTCGAGATCATGAATCAGGTCTACAGCCTCTTTAACTTTTTGCGGGGTGTCGCGAATGATGATGGCGTTGGCGTCGGGATTATCAATGATCCGCTGGAGCCCGAGAATTTGCTTGAGCGCAGTGGTGATTGCCGTCCGGTCAGCAGGCTTCAAAGGGTTGGTCAGGTAAACGGTTTTCAAAACTTCTGTTTGATAGTCCCGCCGATTGGCCGGATTGTCTGGAACCACCAGAATGGTATTCGGGGTCACCACCCTCCAGAAGGTGTGGGTTTGCAACGCCAGGATGTCTAGCGCGTCAGCAAGCTTCACATTATTCAAATCCAGAGAGACGGGCCGGGCCTGGAAGTCGGAGGTGAAGGCCACATTCAATCCAGCAAGCTTGGACAGGGTCTCATAAACCCGCTTGCTATCGGCGCTGATGCGGAACTGAGTCAGCGGCTCTTGCGGCAAGGGCTTCAGTTGCAACGGCGCGGGTACGGCCGTCCGCTCGCTGGATACAATGGCGTGCTCGAGACTTTTTTCATGGGCCCGCTTGGCAGCCGCTTCGCTCGCCACCAAAAGCGCCAATTCCTGCTCCGCCGCCTGATTACTGGGGTCGATACTCACCGCTTTCTGGAATTCACCCAGAGCTTTGTCGGGCCTTTTCTCGCGTAAAAGTTGCTTCCCTTGCTTCAAATGAAAGAGGGATGCTTCGGTCCGCGCATGCGTTTCATCAAGCAAATACTCCGCATTATCCGGCTGGGTTTGAACTGCTTTTCGATAATCGATGAGCGCCGTGTCCCAGTCCTTCTGAAGTTCGGCCTTGCGAGCTTGCTGGAAAAAGACATTGCCCGGGACACAGGCTGTGCCGAAAAGGAGCCCCCCGAAGGCTGCCAAAGCAGCTATCCGTCGCCCCAACCTCTGCCTGTCCCACGACATGCTCATCAGATACGGGATATTATCAGCGAAGTAGCTCCCTGAAAGCAAGAGGATGAGAGGCAGTGAACGGGACTTGCTTGATTCCTGACCTTTGAGTCTAGAATCTGATTCGACCGGCGACCCGCTGAGGACGAGATGGCCCGGACGCCGGAGCATCGCTCCAAAAACTGACGGCCCGTGCTAGAATTGCCGGAAGAGATTTGAAAACAAGAAGGAGGCAAAATGGGGAAAGTGCTGCGTTGCCGCGATCTGGGAACGAATTGTCCCAAGGAGATCAGGGCCGAAAATGAAGAAGAACTTATGAAACTGGCCGCTGAACATGCCGAAAAGGACCACGGCATTAGCGCCTCCAATATCCCGCCTTCCATGCTGGCCTTAGTGCAGGCGGCGATCAAAGACGAGTGATCCGAATGCTCGCGGCCAGGAAGCCTCTAAAGCTGGTCATTTTCTTCGTTACCTCGGTGTGCAACGCCAAGTGTCGAACCTGTTTCTACTGGGAAGAACTCAACCAGCGCGGCGATTTAACCTCGGAGGAAATCCAGCAACTTTCATCCACGATGCCGCCCTTCACCGATCTGTGGCTGTCAGGCGGCGAACCGATGTTGCGCCGCGAACTGCCTGAAATCCTGCATCTGTTTTACGTGAACAATGGCATCCGTTGGGTCAATTTTCCCACCAACGGCCTCCTGCCCGAACGGACCGCCGAATGGGTGGCAAGAATTTGTACGGAAAACCCCAAGTTGCAACTCGACCTCAATGTGGCCATGGACGGACTCTATGATCTCCAGGATTCCATTCGCTCCGTGCCGGGCAACTTTGCGAAAACTCTCAAGACGCTCGAAAGCCTTCAGCCTTGCCGGCGGAAATTCGCAAACTTGCGCGTTAACGTCAACACGGTGATTTGCGCGGAGAACTTCGATTGCGTGCTCGAAATCGCGGACTTTGTGAAGAGCAAATGCGCGGTGGATGGCCACTACTTCAACATCATCCGAGGAAATGCCAAAGACCCGGCGCTGAAGCACCTACCTTTGGAACGTTTGCCCGCCCTCTATAAGGAACTTCGAGAGGTCTACACCCACTATGCGTCTCGTGCAACGAGGCATCTCGGAGGAATTAAGAATACGCTCGGCAAGATGTATTATGAGAGCGTTCTGGCCTTTCATAACAAAGTGCAGCTAGCCAATATCGAATCGCCTCATCCTTGGCCCATGCCCTGCACCGCAAGCGAAACCTCCGTCGTCATCGACTACAACGGCGACGTGCGGGCATGTGAACTGCGCGGCAAGCTCGGGAACCTCCGTGATTTCGGCTGCGACTTCCAAAAATTCTGGCAAACCAGCGAGCGGACCAACGAAGCCGGTCACATTCGCAACGATCAATGCTGGTGCACGCATGTCTGCTTTATCCACGACAGCATGCGCCATTCTCCGAAGGCCGTGTTGTACGACATTCCCTTGAGCTACCTACAATCGAAATTCTCATAACATTTCGACCGTCATCGCGAAGGACCTGACTTGGTTCGGACTCAGCCGCGTTTTTCAAGGGCGCGGCTCAAATGGTGTGAAATCCATATCACAGGTAATACCTTTCGAGGAACATGATTTTGGTTTCTGCCGGGCCCCGTAGTATGCTTGCCAGACTCGTTGGAAGGCGCCTGCAAGGGTCGGGGCCAGCATGAAGTTGACGTTAAATATGGCCGCGATCAACCAGAGATGGCAAGGGAGGCCCCTGTTCGTGGAAAACGATCACATTCTACCTGAAAACCCGACTGAGGCATCGGATTCGGCTGAATATGCCGCGAAGAGAATTCCAGGGATGCGAATCGCTCTGATCTCTTGCGTGTTGCTGGGCGTCGTTTTTCTCAGCGCGCAGTTCCGGCCGGCAGAGATTGGACAAGGCGGCTTGTGGCCAACAAACCTCAAGTGCCAATGGCAGGTCAATCCGCCGGCCATCAATTCGACGCACCCTCATCTCAGTTGGTTATTGGATTCCATCCAGCGCGATCAGAGGCAGACGGCTTATCAGATTCTTGCGGCAAGCAGTCTGTCGAAGCTGTCCGCAAACGCAGGAGACCTTTGGAACACGGGGAAAATTGACTCAAGCCAGACGGTGGATATCGGGTACGAAGGCAAGCCGCTGGTCTCGCGCAGTGTCTGCTACTGGAAAGTCCGGGTTTGGGACAAGGACGGCCATCCTTCAGCCTGGAGCGCGCCCACGCGGTGGGCCGAGGGGCTCCTGGAACCGTCGGACTGGACGGCCAAGTGGATTGGCGCAGGCAAGGCCTCCCAGGAGCAAACCTCAGCGGTTGTGTTGCGCCGCGAATTCCATCTCCGGGGAAACGTCAAGAAAGCTGTGGTCCACGTTTGCGGGCTGGGTTTGTTTGACCTTCATCTGAACGGCAGGAAAGTGGGCGACTATGTTCTGGAACCGGGCTGGACAAATTACCGGAAAACTTGTTTGTACATAACCGACGACGTGACGAGCCTGCTCCGAAAAGGTCCAAACGCGGTTGCCGTAATGCTGGGCAACGGGATGTATAACGTTCAAAAGACCGGCCGGTACACGAAGTTCGCCGGCTCCTTTGGCCCGCCGAAGCTGATCCTTCAGATGGAGATTACTTATACCGACGGCTCAACCCAGCGAGTGGCGAGTGACGGCTCGTGGCGGGTGCTGCCTTCCCCGATCACTTTCAATTCCATCTACGGCGGTGAGGATTACGATGCCCGGCTGCAGGCGCCTGGATGGGACCGGCCGGGTCTCGACGAGTCCGGCCTCAGGCGGGCTGTGGCCATGACGCCACCCGGCGGACGCCTGATTGCACAGGAGATTCCCCCTATCCGGATGATGAAGGTTTATGAACCGGTGAAAATCGCAGAGCCGAAACCCGGCATTTACGTGTATGACCTTGGACAGAACATGTCCGGCTGGCCGCAAATCGCGGTTCGAGGCCCGCGTGGTAGCGCTGTGAAAATTATTCCCGGCGAGCTTGTGGATTCCGAGGGGATGGTAACTCAGCGGAGTTCCGGCAGTCCGAACTGGTTCCAGTACACGCTGAAGGGTGTCGGTGTGGAAACATGGCACCCTCGGTTCAGCTATTACGGTTTCCGTTATCTCCAGATTGAAGGTGCCACGCGGAACCCCGGCGACGACAAGACCAAACCGTTGCTCCTCCGCGTCGCGGGAGATTTTGTTCACTCCTCCGCAGCGCCAACAGGCAGCTTTTCCTGTTCCTTCGAACTCTTCAACCGCATTCACCACATCATTCGGGCGGCGATCGAGAGCAACATGCAAAGCATCCTGACCGATTGCCCGCACAGGGGAAAACTCGGCTGGCTTGAAGAGAGTTACCTGATGGGACCTTCCGTGATGTTCGATTTCAACGTGCCAACGCTTTACGCCAAAATCGCTCGCGATATGAGCGAGGCGCAACTGCCCAACGGCCTGGTGCCGGACACGGCCCCCGAATACCCTGTTTTCGATGGCAACAACGATGACTTCCGCGATTCACCCGAGTGGGGGAGCGCCTGCATCCTCGCTTCCTGGGACGCGTACCGACGGTACGGCGACTCGCAAATTCTCAGGAATAACTTTCAGACTTTCAAACGGTATGCCGCCTATCTGACGAGCCGGGCTCACGGGCACATCGTGAATTACGGCCTGGGAGATTGGTGTGACATTGGGCCGAAGCCCCCGGGCTACAGCCAGCTCACGCCGAAAGCCGTCACGGCCACATGCACCTATTACCGCGATCTCTTGACGCTGAGCCGGATTTCCACTGTTCTCGGCAAAAAGCAGGAGTCTGACGAATATGCCGCCGAAGCGCGCGAAGTGAAGAACGCTTTTAACGAGGAGTTCTTTCACCCCGCGACCGGCAATTACGCGACGGGAAGCCAGACTTCAGACGCGATGCCGCTGGCGCTGGGGATGGCGCCTGCCTCTGCCCGGGCCGGCCTGCTGAAGAATATCATCCAGGATATCCGATCCCACGGAAATGAAATGACCACCGGCGAAGTCGGCCATCCCTACCTGTTGCGCGTCTTGGCTGACGCAGGCCGTTCCGACGTGATCTTCGCCATGGATTCCCGAACGACCGCGCCCGGCTATGGATACATCCTCAAGCGAGGCGCGACGACACTGACGGAGTCATGGACTGCCGGCCGGCCTAATTCCCAAAACCATTTTATGCTGGGACACATCGAAGCCTGGTTTTACCGGGGCCTTGCCGGGATTACCCAGGCGCCCGGCAGCATCGGTTATGAAAAGATCGTCATTAAACCTCAGCCCGTTGGCAACATAACCTGGTGCAAAACCAGCTACAAATCCGTGCGCGGCGAAATTCGGAGTGACTGGTCCATTAAGAATGGCAGCTTCCAACTGGACGTTACCTTGCCGCCCAACACCTCGGACCAGGTTTACATACCGGCGAAAAGCGCTGACGGTGTAACCGAGAGCGGACGGCTGGCTGGAACAGCGCCGGGCGTTCATTTCTTGCGTATGCAGGACGGGTATGCCGTCTATAAAGTTGGATCCGGAACTTATCACTTCGTTGCCCCGGCCAAGCGGGCCGACGGCTTGCCTCTCCTATCTCAGCAGGACACGGAAATCGACTGACAAAGCCTCGCTGCCCGGTTCGAGGGTGTCCTCCTGCTCCCCACGACCCGCGCTTGCACCGCGGTTGGGCGAGGTATCGCAGGTCGTGATAAAATTCCGCCGGTCATGGGTGGAGAATCTTCTATTCCCGCGACAGCCTCTTCAGCCGCTCTTCCGGCCTCTCTGCATCTCCGTTACTTTGCGTTGCTTCGTTCCAATCCAAACTTTCGCCGCCTTTGGCTGGCCCAATTGATCAGCGAGTTGGGGGACTGGTTTTACAGCCTGGCGATCTACGACTTGCTTCTCAAAAAGACTCACAGCGGAGGGGCGGTGGGCTGGGCCATCATCATCCAAACCCTGCCGTGGTTCTTCATGACGCCGCTGGCCGGATATATTGCGGACCGTTTCCCTCGCCGCACGCTGATGATCCTGGCCGACGTTTTTCAAGGGTTTATTGTTCTCGGTCTGCTCTTTACAAGCGTGGTCTCGAACGTCGGGTTGATCTATCTGCTGCTCGGCCTGGAGGTTATTTTTGCCTCGATCTTTGAGCCGGCGCGCAGCGCGATTCTGCCTGATGTGGTATCGGCCGAGGAGATTCTTCCCGCCAATGCTCTTTCGTCCGCCACCTGGTCATTCGCCCTGACGGTAGGCGCAGCGATGGGCGGAGCAATTACGGCATTGCTGGGGCGCAACATCGCCTTTGTGGCCAATTCCGCCTCCTTCTTTGCGTCCGCGCTTTTGATCTACCGCATGGCGGTCCACGAGCATCATGTCCTGCCTTCGCGGAAAATTGCGCAGGGGGTGGCCGGAGCGACCGCCAGCATCCGCGAAGGCCTGGAATACGTCAGAGCCAATGGAAAAATCTTGACGCTTGTGCTGGCCAAAGTGGGAATAGGAATCCTGGGAGGCTCGCTTTTGCTCATGGTGATTTTTGGCGAGCGCATTTTCCCGATTGCAGGCCACGGCATCCTCGCGGTCGGATTGCTCTACGCGGCGCGTGGAGTGGGGGCTGGGGTTGGGCCTCTGATCGGTGATCGCCTGACGAACGGGGTCCAAAGCCGCATGTGGAAAAGCATCGGCATCAGCTTTTTCATCATCGCCGCCTCCTACGTAGCCTTTAGCCGGGCGCCCAATCTTTTGCTGGCAATTCTCTGTATTTTTATCGGACATATGGGCGGGAGCAATATCTGGGTGATGTCCACAACGCTGCTTCAGCTCAACACCTCCGATCATGTTCGAGGCCGCGTCTTCTCGCTGGATTTTGGACTGCTCATGCTCATGATTGCAATTTCGAACTACCTCGTGGGGCAAGGTCTGGACACCTGGGGCTTCACGCCACGGCAACTTGCCGCCGCTCTGGGGCTGCTGATGGTCATCCCAGGAGTTCTGTGGGTTGGCACGCAAAAATTCTGGAGGGAGCAAGCAGTATAGTGCCGCACCGCTTTGCCGCTGACCGCATGATTGGAGGCCTGGCGCGAATGCTCAGGTTGCTGGGTTACGACACAATTTATTCCCCCAGACTCGACCCGGCCGGACTGGCGGAAATCGCCCGGCTTGAGGATCGGATCATTCTGACGCGGGGCGAGACAAGCCAGCGCTTTCCCCATACCTCCAAAATTTATAGCGTCCAGAGCGAATACCCTACCGAACAATTGCGGGAAGTCGTGGAGGAATTCTCGCTTGATCCCCGGTCCGGGCTCTGGACCCGCTGTACCGTTTGCAATGGCGACATCACCGGAGTTGCAAAGGAAACTGTACAATCCCTGGTCAAGCCCAAAGTCTTTGAGCTCTACGATCAGTTTTTTCGCTGTTCCGGATGCGGGCGCGTTTATTGGCACGGTTCGCACGTGGAGCGTATCCTGAAAAATCTCTCGTGGGTCCTGGGCCGGGAACTTTAGCCCCAGGTTCCGTCGGGTTAGCGAGTTTAATCTGGAGGGCCGACGGGTGGCGCAGACGCTTGCATTGTAGCGTCTGCGATCTCGCGAAGCAGGCAGCCGCGACGGTGTTTTGTCCGTCGCGGGCTTTTTGACACAAGAACCCGCGACACAGAAACCAGTGTCGCGGCTACCAGAATCCCCCCGCAGGCCGCTGCGCCAGCCCATGCCAGATTGGAAGGGCCGCAGGTTTGGCGGAGCGATGTAGCCCCTTGAACGGCCTATCAATGGAGGCGGCAATTCCCGGCTCGGTTTCGGTTCGTTTTTTTGGCTTCCACCTGTTTTCAACAACTTGGCTAGCTTCGTTTCAGGTTCGTTTTGCCTGTTTTTTCCACAGCAGTCTTTTGTTTTCAATAACTTCCTAGCTTCGTTTTTGAAAAAAAGAATTCTTTTTTCAGGCGTTGGCCCCCAGCGAGCCTCCAAGCGTCCGCTTGAGACTTTTTTTGAATGACTTACGGCTGCTTTCCCGCTCATTCGCGCCTCATCTGCCTGCGAGCCCTCTACCCCGCAGAGCCATCCAGAAGGCTAGCACACTAGGCCTCTTTTGTCAAGCTTTTTCTTGGCCATGGGTGCGCCCGCCTGGAACCATATAGGGCGCCATAAGCCGGCGAGGATCATTTATTGTAGCGCCGCTCGGCGGCAAGCGCGGCTTGCCTGAGCGGCGAAATCCGCCGGTCGCAGACCGGCGCTAAAGTTTTGGAGCGTCGCCTGACCTGCTCCCCTTCTTTGGTCCAAATCATAATATGAGTTGCTCGGTTTGGGTTAGTTCTGGTTTTGGGAGGGCGAGGGGCGTGGGGGGAGACGCCCCTCGCGCCGCCGCTTGGGCCTTGAACTC
>Ga0307372_10004244_pt1 | contig 22320 bp, 26 predicted proteins | sample OX1MG_FD_202533 | JGI IMG/M metagenome (GOLD analysis project Ga0307372, IMG submission 202533) | Soil microbial communities from Risofladan, Vaasa, Finland - OX-1 | ecosystem: Environmental > Terrestrial > Soil > Coastal area > Acid sulfate soil | place: Finland: Risofladan, Vaasa | collected...
GCGTGTGCCGGGACGGTGAGGCTAGCGCCCGGCGACCTTCTTCGCCGCCTTCTTCGCGCCATGCAGGTTGTCCTTGGCCTTGCCTGTAGCCACCTGGACGTGCCCCTTCGCCTCCTGGGCGGCTCCGCGCGCCTCCATCTCGTTGTTGCCGGTGACGTCGCCCAACTTCTTGTGCGTCGCACCGACCGCTTCGTTCACTTTGCCGGTCATCTTGTCACTCATGGTGAACTCCGGGACCGAATGTGGCCCACATTCACTGTAGAAGCCGTGGCCTAACGCCTGCGCTCTATCTCCCATCCATCCGCTTGCGAACTCATAACAGCCGCCGAGCTCCGCGGAGGCCGTGAACGGCGGAGGCGGCCGTGAGATGCGCAGCCGCCATGAATCCCGCAACGGCCGAGCGCGGGGCCGCGTCGCTGGCGTGATGCATCGGCTACTTTTGGACAGACATCCTCTCCGCCCCGGCATATCGTCGCACATGCGGCCAAACCCGCAGGGACGCCGCGTCCCTGGCCGGCGCTCCAACACGACGCCGGTGTGTGGCCATACGAAAGACATGAGGCGAATCAGAAGTGCAAACCTGGCCCGGACCGGACACCTGGACATCGCCTCCCGATAAAGCCGTGGCTGAGTCGCGCGCTCCCATTCCGATATCGGCCGCCCCGGCCCGCGCGCCTCGCCGCCACACCCGGACCGACCTTCGGGCCGGGATGATCCGGCGGGACGCCACGACGACCATCATCGACACCGTTGGGCTCCTGGTGGCAGTGGGCATCGCTGTCATCGCCATCGCCACGACGACGCGGTAGTCCGACCGCTGACCCCTCTTGCTGCGAATTGTTGGATTGGAGGAATCCCGGCCCCGGCCCGGAGGTGGCTGCTGCATGGGCCCCTCACGGCTACTGCTGATTTGGGACAGACGAATCAACCACAGGTGTGCTTCGCTGAATTCGTGCCGGACGCATCCGTCCCTCAAGAATCGCCACGTCATCGCGCGGCGAGCGCGGCCAGCCTTCGGCCTCCGGCCGGCGGAATTGGCGTAGCAGCGGGGAGGGATGGGTCCCGGACAGAGAGTGCCGGTAAGACTCATGGCAATACGCTTCAGTGGCCGGTGGATTGTGCCACTGGTGACGCTCCTGGTGACGCTGCCAGTACTGGTGAACATGGGCGCGACGCGCGCCCGGGCGGCGACCGCGGTGGGGCTTGGAACAGCGGACGGTTTCGCGGTGGTTGGTGGAAGCACCGTCACGAACACCGGCTCCAGCGTTTTGAACGGCGACCTCGCCGTCAGCCCCGGGACGGCCGTCACCGGTTTCCCGCCCGGCATCGTGACTCCGCCGGGGACCATCCACGGGGGCGATGCTGCCGCTGCGCAGGCGCAGGCTGGCGCGCTCACCGCCTATAACGGCCTCGTCACGCAAGCCTGCGACTCCGTGCTGACCGGGCAGGATCTCGGCACCCTCACCCTCACCCCGGGGGTGTACTGCTTTAGTTCCTCCGCCCAACTGACGGGGACGCTTACGCTCGACGGACAGGGTAACCCGGCTGCCGTGTTCATCTTCAAAATCGGGAGCACACTCACCACGGCGAGCAGTTCCAGGGTGCTGACCATCGGCTCTGCAAACACGTGCAACATCTTCTTCCAGGTGGGCAGTTCCGCAACCCTCGGGACGGGCACGAATTTCAACGGCAGCATCCTCGCCCTCACGTCAATCACCCTCACCACGGGCGCCACAGCACACGGCGGCCTCTATGCACTGAACGGTGCCGTGACCCTGGACACCAACGTTGTGACCGCTCCGCGCTGCGGCGGGCCCACCATTCCGGGGCCAACCGCAGCGCCCTCGCCCAGCCCGTCTGGCACGCCGGTCGTAACACCAACGTCGCCGGGAGCGAGCACCACTCCCGCCACCACGTCCACGCCATCCGGTGCCACCTCTACCCCGGCAACGGCCCAACCCGCGACTCCAACCACCGGCAGTCCCGCGTTGACGCCAACCGGCGCGAGCACGACACCCGGCCCGGCGAGGTCAACCACCACTCCTCGACCGCCAGGCACCGGCTCCGGTGGCGGTAATGGCCGTCCCCTGCTGCCATGGTTCGCCATCGCTGGCCTCGTGACGATGGCCGCGGCCGCCGCCACGCTCGGGGTTCGTCGACGGTAACAGCCCGGTGGCTGGCAATTGCCGGCCACCGACCAGTCCTTCTTCCGGCATCGCCCCGCGCGCCACGCCTGGTCACCGGCATGTGAGTGCCGCGCCAGAAACAGCCCGCACCAACCAGGCCGTCGCAGTGAAAGAACGCGAATCGGCATAGGCATAAGTGCAATGTTCTATTCTGTTGTGAGACCTTGGAGCAGAAGACCGCTCCAACGTCGGAAGCTGGAAACAACGCCTTTTTCGTCGCTAGCCCCTTTCCGGAACCTGCTCCTCTCCTCCGTCGCCGCAGACGAGTACGAATCCTTCCGTGACCTGCTGGAGGAGCATCCACTGCGGATGCGTGAGACGCTGCAAGAGGCGGGCGAGCCCGCGGACTACGTCTACTTCCCGACGAGCGGCATCATCTCCCTCCTCACCGTCCTCGAAAATGGCATGATGATCGAGTTCGCAACGGTCGGCCGCGAAGGCATGACCGGGGTGCCGCTCTTTCTCGCCATGGGTGATTCCAACATGGCCCTCGTCTCCCAGGTGCCCGGGCTTTCGCTACGCATGCGCGCTGCGGACTTCTTCCGCGTCACGCAGAGCTGCCCCAGCTTCGCCGCAGTCGTCAGGCGCTACTGCGGCACGATGCTCGCCCTCGTGGCGCAGTCCGCCGCCTGCAACCGGGCCCACCACGTTGACGCGCGCTGTGCCCGCTGGCTCCTCATGACTCACGACCAGGTCGGCAAGGACACCTTTCCCATCACCCAGGAGTTCCTCGCCCAGATGCTCGGCGTGAGCCGGCCCAGCGTCGGCGCGTCCACCGCGACGCTGCAACGGGATGGGCTGATCAGCTACCACCGCGGCGAACTGACGATCCTCAACCGCGGCGCGCTGGAAGCGTCTTCCTGCGAGTGCTATGCAGTAGTGCGGGAGCACTACCGCCAGTTGCTCGACTGAGGCCCCTCGGGACCTGCCTAACCCCTGGCCTGGCGTCCACTGCGCCCGTCTGAGCAGGTCCCAACAACTGCCCGTTGACCTCGCCCGCCGGGGGTGGGCCTTGCACCTGGAGCAGGTCCCGAGGCCCTTCCGGGAGCGTTTGCTACTTTGGGACAGACGAGGGGGTAGATGATCGCTGCAGAAAGAGACTCGTGGTGCGTGAAGCGGGCGCCGCGTTTGAGGGAATTATGGGAATCCTGACCTGGATCCTGGTTGGCCTGGTTGCCGGGTTCGTCGCGGAGCTCATTCTCGGTGGCGGAAGCATTGGCCTGCGCGGCATTCTCGTGGCGACCGTGCTTGGCGTCGTGGGAGCTATTCTTGGCGGCTTCGTCAGCGTGGCACTTGGATTCGGCGACGTCACCGGCTTCAACATCCGCAGCCTCGTGATCGCCATCTGTGGCTCGCTCGTCGTCATCATCGTCTTCCGTGCCGTCACGTCCGGCCGCGGCAACCGCGGGCTCATCTAAAGTTCTGGACGGGCGCGTCTTCGACGGCCCTCGACCTGTGGAGGTAGAAACAAATGGATAATGGCAGCATCGGCCTCAGCCTGTTCCTCATCGCCGTGGGCGCAATCCTCGCCTGGGCGGTAAATGCCACCGTATCGGGTATCGATATCCGCGTCGTTGGCGCGATCCTCATGGTCGTCGGCGTCGTGGGGTTGGCCCTCTCGCTCCTCTTCTGGGCGAGTTTCGCACCGTTCGCGCGCCGCCGCGTTGACCGCGAGCGCCACGACCCCCTTTAGGTGGAGAGGCAACGGCCGTGATCGGAAAGCAAGGTCCAGATACGGACGACGGCGGAGAATACCGGCGCTCCGCCCTCCCCACCGGTTGGCCGCCGGACCTCGGCCGATCCGGCTGGACGGCCGGCACCGACCTCCTCGCGCTGCTCCTTCCGGTCGGTGACGAGGGAGTGAGATCTCTCTCCAACCCCGCAGACAGGCGTCCCCGGGGCCGCCGTCAATCCGCCGGCCAGTAAGCGCCGCGCGATGTCGCGCCCCAGGTTCAGCCTTCGAACAGCGGGAGTGGGCAGTTCGCCCTCCACCCGGCTCGGCTATCACGGTTCTCGGGGGACACTCGCCTCGAACTGACCCGCCCGCCCGATGTGGGCATCATCATCTTCAGGATGGGCGTAGTCCGCAGCCAGTTCCCGGGTGGCCTGCAAGGCATCGACCTTGCGCACATACACCTGGAGCACGAACAGGGCCGTCAACGCCAGCAACACCACGATGACGATGAGCGTCGTCCCGGTCTGCTGGGCGAGGTAGCCAACGATCAGCACGGTCATGCCGATGGTAGCCACCACCGGGAGCACGCCGAGCAGCAGCGCATGATGCAGGCTTTCGCGCGCCACGTTCCGGAAATAGACCAGCGCCGAGACGTTCGAAAAGACGAAAACGATCGACAGGAACAGCCCCGCCGTCTGCAGCATGATGTTGAAGAACGATGAGACGTTGGGCACGTTGGTCAGGATGGTCGTCACGATCACCTCGGCAACCGTGACGAGGATGACCAGCAGCCATGGGGTGCGAAAGCGCGGGTGCACGCGTCCGAGCCGCTGTGGGATGACCTGGTCCCGCGCCATCGCAAAAAGCGAGCGGTTGAGGATGAAGTGCGTCAGCCACAGTCCCGACGCAGTTGAGGCAAGGATGCCGACAATCATCGCCTTCGCTGCCCAGCCCGGCGCCACAACCGTCGCGAAGTAGGCGAGCACGTTCGTCTGGTGCGCGACGAGCACGGGCAACGGCACGAGGCTGAAAAACAGGAAGAAGGCGATCACATACATCGCCGTAACGACGAGCAGGCCGATCATCCCCCCGGTCCCCGGATTCGTCCGCTGGTGCTTCGCCTCCTCGGCCGCGTGTGAATCGAGTTCCCAGCCGTCGACGATCGTGAATCCCACCACAGCAACCGTGATGAGCGAACCGAAGTGCACGGCGCCGGTCGGGATGAACCACCCGATTCGGGGCGAAACCGTGGCGCCGTGGAGCGCGAGGTGGCTAAACCCAAGTGCGAAAAACACCGATATGATCGCCATCTCGGTCACAAGAAAGACCGTTGTGAACCGCGCCGTCGGGCGAATCCCCCAGATCAGCGGGATGGCCGCAAAGACCGCCCAGCCACTGCCCACGAGCGACACGAGGACATTGTTTCCCACCTCCCCCGGGGCCAACAGGTTCAGGGTATAGATCCCGGCCGGGATGATGATCGCCATCAGTGAGAAGAAGTAGGCGAGGATCAGCATCCATGCCTGGATCAGCGCCATCACAGGGCCAAGCGCCTTGAAGGTCCAGCCATAACTGGCCCCGGCATTGGGCAGATGCCGGTTCAGATGCCGGAATGTGACCGCTGATATGAGGAAAGGGAGGAAGGCAAGCCACATCCCCAGCGGCGCCTGGTAGAGCCCGACCGCGATCATCGGGCCGACCGCTGCGGCGATCGAAAACACCGGGCCAACACTGGAGATGGACATTCCCGTCAGGTTGAAGAGGTCGAGCACGTCCGCGCGCAGGCTGTCGTTGCCGCCGGCTGGCGGTTGTTCCTGGGCCGTGGTGAGTGCCGCGTCAGCGCCGGATTCATCGCCAGGCAACAGTCATCTCCCACGCTATCCCGCGCACGATACCGCCTGGCGGGCATCGTACGCGCGGGTGACCAGACAGTGCAATTCGTCGCAATTGCCAAAGGTGGCGCGCTCGGCCCCGTCTCTTCGTCCGCGTATCGCCGCACTCGCCGGCCGCTGAGTTGCCATGGGGGCTTGCGCGAGGGCCTACACTGGCACTGGATGCCAAATTAACGTGAAGGAGTATCGAAATGGGATTATTTAACAGGCTCGGCGGCAATCGGCAAGCCATCGAACCGCCGCTACCGGAGAGCAGCGATCCCGAGTGCATGCACATCGACGCGGTGCCTCAATGGGACAGCCCCGCCGACCTCGGCCACGAAGAGCGGGCATCGCGATTCGTGTGCGGCACCTGCGGCCAGGTGTTTTCGCCCGCCGAACTCGAGTCGCTGCTCGCCGCTCGCGCCGAGCGACTGCGGCAGGTCGCGGCGGCGGGCCCCGCCCCGGGCGACACCGGCGCCTGACAGGTAGCGTGGCGGATGCTCTGCACCAGGCACGGGGGCCGAACCGCTCGCCGTAGGGCCGATCCGCCCGAAAGGCCCGTGCTCGCCGCTGCCACGCGCCCCGAATGTGCCCGGGGGGTGTACGCTCTTGGTTCGCCGAGCATCAATGCTCGCACGGAGAGGTGGGTCCGGAATGAGCTGGGTCAAAAAGCTGTTCGGTCGCGATCAAAGCCACGAAGAGTGGCTCGCCGAACACCCGGGGAAAGGCGCCCCCAAGACGATGCCGCCGGCGATTTCGGCGGAAGAAGAGCAGGCCACCCGTGGCCGCATGGAGCGCGAGTTGGATGAGCAGAGGTCGAAGCGCGAAAAGCCCTGAGCTGTCCCGCCGCCGCGCTTCTTCCGCGCTGCATCGCCACGGCACCGTGGCCTGCGGTGGCTTCCCGCGGGCACTGTTCGCGCTGCCCCGACGTCTCCTCGACGCTTGCGTTCGTCGAGTACGCACTTGGTCTTGCGGGTCTCAGCCGCCAAGTGCAGATAGCCGCCGCGCCTCTCCCATGGCAACATCTGCACCATGCCCAAGCAGGTATCGAATGTCGCCAGCGATGACTATCTGACCGCTATTTATCGCCTCCACCACGACGAGGGCCAGGACGTCATTGCCGTGCGCCTCGCCGACCGGCTGGACGTGACACCGCCGTCCGTCGCCGGCATGTTGAAACGGTTGCAGCGCGATAGCCTGGTGGCTGTCGATGCGCGGAAGGTGATCCACCTCACGCCCGAAGGTCTGCGGCGGGCGGAGCAGATGGTGCGCCGCCACCGGCTCGCGGAGTGCCTCATCACGGACGTCTTAAAGGTACCCTGGTGGCGGGCCTATGAAGAGGCGCATCTCCTGGAGCATGGCCTCAGCGACGTGACCGAGCCGCAGCTCTTCGAGACGCTGGGCCGCCCCACGCGCAGCCCGTTCGGCTATCCCATCCCCGTGCCCGGCTCCGGCCCGCCCAGGCACCTCTCCATGCTCACGCTCGCCGATGTCCCGCCCGGCTCCACCGTGGAAGTCGACCGCGTGTTCGAAGAAGACGAGCAGTTGCTCCAGTTCTTCGATGAGGAAGGCATCCGCCCCGGCGAGCACGTCCTGCTGGAGGCGCTCGCCCCGTACCGCGGCACGGTCACAGCGCGAGTGCACGGCCGGCCGGTGGTGATGGGCACGCAGGTTGCCCGGCGAATCTGGGTGTGCGACTCCTCCGCCTGAGCGGCCGGTCGGTTCACAGGCCTCAGCCGCCTGCGACGCCCTAATTTACTTTTCCGATCTCGCGCCCTACTCTCGGCACGCTGGGGACAGATCATCCCCGGTCAGCATCTCTCCCCTATCGGAGGCTCGTCCACATGCCCGCTATCACATCCCCGGCCGCTGTCCTCCACGCGCCTACTGGATGAGCCAGGCCTTCGACGTTTGATCCCGCCGCCCGCCGGTGTCTCCCCGGCGCGGGGTGCTCCTCCTCTAAATCGCGTGTCCGAATTCCACCCGCACGTATCGCTGCGGGCGTTCTGCATGCCGCGCGCATGCTGGAGCTATCTGCACGTGTTGTCTCTCTCTCCAGACTGTCCCGAGCCCCTCGCTCGGATCGCCCGGCTCATGTCCACGTTCGCTGCCGAATGGTCGCTTTGCGGCGGCTGGGCGGTCGATGCCTGGCTCGGCCGCGAGACCCGCGAACACGGCGATGTCGACATCGCCGTCTTTCAAGACGACCATCGCGCCCTCTTCGACCACCTGGCCGAGTGGAACCTGATCGCCCACGACCCCAACGTCATCGGCGACACGACCGAGCCCTGGGACGGCCGGCGCCTCGACCTCCCCGCCCACATCCACGCCCGGCCCGGCGACGGGCAAAATCTCGAAGTCCTCAATACCTGGGTGCGATCGCCGGGGACACAACCCCGCGACGGACTCAACATCGAGTTCATCCTCAACGAGCGGTCCGGTCGCGACTGGGTCCTTGGCAGCGACCCACGCCTCGCCCTGCCCGTGCCTCGTTCTACCCGGCGTTCCGTTTGGGGAGTGCCAACGGTCGTGCCGGAAGTCGTCCTCTTCTACAAGGCTGGCGGTTTCCGCCGCCGCGATGAGGCAGATTTCCGCGCCCTTCTCCCGCACCTTGGCGAAGCGGAGCGCCACTGGCTGCGGGGCGCGATCGTGCTCGCCTTCCCCGGCCACCGGTGGCTAACCGAACTCGCCCTTTAACTACCTCAGGATGGCCGCCGGCACGCGGACAGGTCGCGGCCGGCGGCCATCGACGCATGCGCGTGCGACGTCCTCAGTGCCCGCCGCCCCGGCGGCCGGCCCCGGCGTTACGCCCCATCATGCCGAGGAAGGGCGAGCCCGCCCCCAGTAGAAACCCAAACTGGTACCAGCCCACGTTGCGCGTCACGTTATAGACCGGGAAGCGCTCCCACGCCCCGAAGACGTGCGCCACAAGCAACGGCCAGGCGGTGATCCCATTCCACACGCCCCAGAGGAAGTTCTCCATAGCACCCCGTTCCCGGTCGAGATGTTGCCAGCGTCATTCCGTCATTTCCTCACCATACACGCTCACAAGGGGTCCGTCCGGGCGTTTCCGCTCTGGGCCAGGGAGTCCCTGTTCCCGGCGTCCGCCCACACAACTCCCCCGGGCTCGGCTACCATCGCCTCGTGCACAACGAGACTGTCACGCTGGGCAGCGAAGACGCGATCGTCGCGCGCGGCACGGCCCTGCTCGCCAGCGTCCGGCAGCGGCCGCCCATCGCGCTCAGTTCCGGCTGGTGGCAGGAAAGACTCATCGAATGGGCGAGCGCCGATGCAGACTTCCGCACGAAGCTCCTCCGTTTTGTCGATGTCCTCCCGGCGCTGCGCTCTCCCACCGCCGTCGGAGAGCACGTCCGCCAATATTTCCGCGACGACCGGCGTGCTGCGATCCGTCTTGGCGCATCGGCAGCGCAACGCAGCGTGTTCAGGCCCGTCGTCTCCCGCGTTGTGCGGACGGGGGTGTTCGCCATGGCGGAGCGGTTCATCGGTGCAGCGGATGCCGAGGAGGTGCTCCCGGCGCTACGGTCGCTGCTCGACAGAGGCACGGCATATACGGTTGACCTTCTCGGCGAGGCGACGCTTTCTGACGCCGAGGCCGATGCCTACGCCAGGCGCTATCTCGACCTCATCCGCGTCCTTGCTGCTATTCACATCCCCGGCGACCCGCTCCGGCAGGCCAATGTCTCCGTGAAGCTCAGCGCGCTAACGCCGCATTTTGAGCCGGCCGCGCCGGAAAAGACCTGGCTCGCTGTCGCGCCACGCCTCTTGCCTATCCTCGATGCGGCGATTGCCGCCGGTGTGTTCGTCAACATCGATATGGAGCAGTACCGCTACCGCGACCTCGTCCACGAGATCTTCGGGGCCGCTCTGCGGGCCGACCCGTACCGGACCTATCCACACTTCGGAATCGTGGTCCAGGCCTACCTGCGCGACGCGCCCGCAGCTCTCGCCCGCGTCGCTGATCTCGCCCGCACCCGCGGGGTGCCCATCACCGTGCGACTTGTGAAAGGCGCCTATTGGGACGAAGAGGTCGCCATCGCCGATCAGGACTGCCGCGAGGCGCCGGTATTCGCCGAAAAGGCCGCGACTGATGCCAGTTTCGAGCGCTGCACCGAAGCCCTCCTCGGACACTTCCCAAACCTGCGGCCCGCCTTCGGCACGCACAATGCCCGCAGTATCGCGCAGGCGATGGTCCGCTCCGAGGCCGCCGGCGTCCCCCGTGAAGCGGTCGAATTTCAGATGCTGTTTGGAATGGCCGAAAGCCTACGCGAGGCCGTGCACGGCGCCGGATACCGCACACGTGTCTACGTCCCCACCGGCGAACTGATCCCAGGCATGGCCTATCTCGTCCGTCGCCTCCTCGAAAACACGTCGAATGAATCCTGGCTGCTGCGGCGGGATGACGACACACCGCCGGACGTGCTCTTGCGCCCGCCAACGCCCTCCGCGGAAGCGCCCCTGGAACAGCGTGCATTCACCAATGCGACCCCCGCGCAGTTTCACGAGGGCGCCGTTCGCGAAGCGATGCAGTCCGCGCTTGCCGCCGCGAAGAGCGGTCGCGGTGCCCGTCACCCGCTGCTCATCGGCGGGCGGGCCGTCACCTCCGCCTTGTGGGACGAAGTGCATCCAGCGGGTGAACCGGCCGCCGTGCTCGGTTTCGTCGCCCAGGCAGCGGCGTCCCACGTGCAGGACGCTGTGCGGGCGGCGCGTGCCGCCTTTCCCGCCTGGCGCGATGCACCGCCATCCGCGCGCGCAGCCGTCCTCCAGAATGCGGCCTCCCTCCTCTCGGCGAAGCGATTCGACTTCGCCGCGGCGATGATCATGGAGAGTGGCAAGCCATGGCGCGAGGCCGATGGCGACGTCACCGAGGCCATCGATTACCTCAACTGCTATGCCCTGGAGGCGGAACGGTTGGGTGCCGGCGGATCGGTGGAAAGCCCGTTTGGCGAGAGCAACCGCTATTCCTACGAGGCTCGTGGTGTGGCCGTTGCCATCGCGCCCTGGAATTTCCCACTCGCAATCATCACCGGGATGGCGAGCGCGGCACTTGCGGCCGGTTGCAGCGTCCTCCTCAAGCCCGCGGAGCAATCGCCGCTGGTCGCCTCGCTGCTCGCGCAGCTCTTGCTGCAAGCCGGCGCACCGGCGGGGGCCGTCAGCTACCTGCCGGGGCCTGGCGAAACCGTCGGCAAGGCGCTCGTTGAACACCCGGACGTCGATGTGGTCGCGTTCACGGGCAGCAACGCGGTGGGTCTCGAAATCCTCGCCGCGGCGTCCATCGTGCGGCCGGGCCAACGGAACGTGAAGAAAGTCGTCCTCGAAATGGGTGGGAAGAATGCCATCATCGTCGATGACGACGCCGATATCGACCAGGCCGTGGAAGGTGTGGTCGCGTCCGCCTTCGGCTATGCCGGCCAGAAATGCAGCGCCTGCAGCCGCGTGATCGTGGTCGGCAGCGCCTTTCGTCAGTTTCGATCGCGCCTTGCGGCAGCGGTTGAAAGCCTGGTTGTCGGCCCCGCTGAGGATCCCTTCACGCAGGTTCCGGCGGTGATTAGCGCCGAGGCCCGCGACCGCATCCAGCGTGCGATTGCGGACGGCCTGCAGATGGGCAAACTTGTGGCCCGCAGTTCCACACCGGAAGGCCCCGGCTGGTTCGTCGCCCCGCATGTCTTTGAAGGCGTGGCGGTCTCTTCGCCGCTCGCCCGTGAAGAGATTTTTGGGCCGGTCTTGCTGCTCTTCGAGGCGAAGACGTTTGCGGAGGCACTGGCCATTGCCATCGATGTGCCGTTTGCACTCACGGGCGGTGTGTTTTCTCGCCATCCGCAGCACATCGAGCTCGCCATGCGCGAATTTCGCGTCGGGAACCTGTACATCAATCGCAAGATCACGGGCGCCGTCGTGGGCCGCCAGCCGTTTGGTGGTATGGCAATGTCGGGTGCCGGCGACAAAGCGGGTGGGCCGGACTACGTCCTCAACTTCATGCAGCCGCGCACCATCACGGAGAACACAATGCGGCGGGGCTTCGCGCCCGCCGGCTGAGCCGCCGTGCGCCACACAGCCCGGCTCCCGCGCCTATTCGCCCCTTGAGTCGCCGATCAGGCGGCCTGGCGGTGCGCGATTGCGCCCTCCATCTGCCTGCGGACCGGCCGCCGTCGAGGGCGCGCGGCCACACCCTCTCCGCGCAGCCACGCGGCCACGCAGGGCGTCAACGACTCGTTCGCTTCACAACAGGCCTTGCAGTGGGCTGCCCGGCTCCCGGGCTCGAACGGACATGCGTCGTGACTCAGCGACATGACAGTATCCTCCCCGTCGCGATGAGTGTCGGCACGCGCACCGGCGGCAATAAGACCTTCCCGGGGAGCTCGCGCGAAGGTTAGCACGCAACAAACTTACCAGACGGTAGAAATTGTCCTTCCAATGGAGCCCTGGCAGCGGTAGACTACGGCTGGTATCGATGCTGAACAGGAGCCTGCCCAATGGCCGCCAACCCAATCACAAAGCCCGGACTCGACCTCTCGTGGCTCAACCTCTATGACGACGCCGCTTCCGCGACGCCGGGCAAGAAGGGTCTGACCCTCAAGGAGATCAACACCGGGCGCTACAGCGACGCCGCGCGCGGCGCCGGAGATATGACCTATCGGATGCGTGGCGCGGTGCCGCGCCCGGGCGCCCAGCGCTTCGGCCCGAACTATATGTCGAAGTCCGACGTGTGGTCCGAAAACTGCGTGATGCTCTATGAAGAAGCCACCCAGCGGCAGTGGTCTTCCGCCCGCGACATCCCATGGAACGAACTTGAAACACTTCCGGATGAGATTGAGCGTGCCATGTGCCAGCTCTGCACCATGCTCACCGAAGTCGAGTTCATCGCCGGCGACACCCCCGGCCAGTGGCTCCCGTTCGTCAGCGCCCAGGACTTCGAAGCCGGCCTCTTCCTCATGTCCCAGATCATGGACGAAGCGCGCCACACCGACGTGTTTCGCAAGCGTGCACTGGCCAATGGCGGCGGTCTCCTCGCCCAGGGCGCCGGCCTGGGCTTGCGCTCGCTCATCGAAGCCCGCGACTTCACCGAGATGTCGGTACTGATGCACGTGCAGGCTGAAGGCTTCGTCCAGTCGATGTTCCGTATGGGCGAACTCATCGGCCAGACCGACGCCGACAAGCGCATCTTCCGCATGAGCGCGCAGGACGAATCGCGCCACCTCGCCTTCGGCGTCATGCACCTCAAGTACGTGCTCGATACCGACCCCGAGCGTCGCGAAGAGATCCATCACTATCTCGACAAGGCGGAAGGTGACTCTGCCGGCGGTGGCTCGGGAGACGTCACGTTCCCGCCCGTTTTTGAATCGCTGTGCATCCTCCTTGGCGGCGGCGTCGACAAGTTCGATGAGGGGGTGCAGAAGTTCCTGCTCCTGCGCAAGCGGCAGATCAACGAATACGTCCATCGCCTCACTGTTGCTGGTCTTGGTGACCGCCGGGACCGGCTTGGCCCGCTGATGGCCCAATTCGTCGACCCCGCCTGATCGCCACTGTCACGACTCGCCCCGGCTCCGTGGCCGGGACGAAGCCCCGTCTCCACCCAGTTACCCGGAGGTATCCCCGTGTCTACAGGCAGAGCACTCGCCGCCGCGGCCCAACAGTCCGCCGCTGAACAGCAGGACTTCGACATCCCCCAGGATGCTCGCGACAGGGCCCGCGAACTCGGCTGGGAAGACGGGCTGATCGAATTCGCCCTTTCGAAGGGGCATACTCTTCAGGAAGTCTGGCAGGCGTTGCGGGGCGGGGTCGATGGCGCGACCGCCAAGCAGTTTCTCGCTGGTGGCCAGTTGGTCCGCCCGGAGTTTTCGTGGATGAAAGTGCCCACAGAATGGGGCATCCGCGCCCGCGCTTCCGATCCGGAGCTTGGGCTCACCATCGGTGACCTCAACATCGGCACCTACGGCGACATCCCCGATCATTGGGACAATCGCTCCGAAATCGCTCGCGGTTCCTATCCCAACCCGACCAACGAAGACATGGGCTACACCATCTTCGACAAGGCCATCGTCTGGGCTGATTGTTGCGTCCCGCTCTATGAGATCGCCATCCGCGACCGCTGGGTCGCATCGACCGATCTTCGCTGGGCGAGCCTGGAAACGCTCCCCGAAGATGTCGAGAAGGCCGTCTGCCAGCTCATGACCGAGCAGAGCGACCGTGCCTATTACGCTGGTGCAGTCTGGAGCGGCTGGCTGCCCGAAATCAGCTACGGCTACCACGAGGTCAAGTTCTTCCTCTCGACCGTCATCTATGACCTCGCCCGCCACACGGAGGCGTTCCGCAAGCGGGCCCTCGCCAACGGCGGCGGTCTCGGCCTGCAGGCGCCCACCGATTTCTCCCGCGCCATCCGCGAAGCGCGCACCTTCCCCGAACTGGCTGCCCTCTTCTTCCTCCAGGACAGCCTGCTGCTCACCCTCTTCAAGAATGGCGATAGCTTCGCGCAGAACCAGTTGGAACGCGACATGTATGCGCTCGTCGCACGGGACCGGCAGCGGATGATGGATTACCACGTCGAGCGGTTCAAGCACTTCCTCTATAAGCTCCCCTCGCGCAGGGAAGAACAGGACCTCTACTTCGGCAAGGGCGAGGCACAAATGTTCAAGGACTGGAAGGACCCGGTGGTGTCCGAACCACTCGCCCTGCTCCTCGGCGGAGGCAAGGAACACATGGAGGCCGGGCACGAAAAGCTCCGCGCGCTCCGCAAACTCCAGGTCCAGGATTACGTCGATAACCTCGCCCGGGCTACATTCCAACGGAAGAACCTGAACTCGCGCTTCAAGGAAATTCTGGAGGCCTGACCGCTCCGGGGCAATCGATTCCTGCGCCGTCCACCAAATCGAAAGAGGGGCACCCATTGGGTGCCCCTCTTGCCAAGCGGCTCGTCGGCATCATCACGCCAGCCGCAGCACGAGGCGCAGCCGCCGGACGAATCCCCGCTGGATGCGCTCACGCTGGCGGGACTCCCGCTGGTCGGCGCGGATCTGGCTGAGGATTCGTGCGTGCTCCGCATCCCGGTGAAGCCACACGGGTTCCGGCGCACCGGGCTCGATGACGCGGCGATGCCGCTCAATGGCGATGTCGTGGAGTGATTTGCCCCAAAACGGTGACACGGTGGTGCGTTCCTTTCGGTTTCTTGGGCCCGGTTCAGGCGAACCCGAGGACCAGGCGAAGGCGGCCGACGAGGCCCCGTTCCCGCAACTGCGTCGCTCGCGCTGCCCGCTGTTCTGCTTGCAGTTCCGGGAGGATGCGTGCGTATTCTGCAGCCCGGCGAAGCCATTCTGGCTCCGGGTCGCCGGGAAGAATGATGCGATGGTTCTGCATGGCTGCAAGATCGCGACCATTCAGTCCTGTGAAGCGATACATGTTCGTCTCCTTTCTGGCGCACATTTCGTGCTACCTAATGAGCGCGGCTATCTGACATGCATACGGACGCCAATCACTCCGCCAAAATAACGTCGCGGTGATTGGCCTGATTCGCCGGTCAGTAGATGCGCTAAACGTCGCAGGTGTCGCCGTCGGTCTGGCCACCTGACTGCAACTTACGGCCGAATTGTCCTGCTGCAGGGCCAGGCCTGTCTGTGCCCTATCTCACGCTGCAGGTTGCCCCGGTTGGGGAGCAGAGTGTCCGGACCGAGAAATGAAAAGGCCGTACCGCTGAGCGGCACGGCACGTCGATCGCCGTACTGTCTGCGCAGTACCCTCAGCTGATGGACGCCGTACCTGGTGTGGCAGCGCGAGCGGGGTTGATGATTATCATGCTCGTCTCCTTCTCGGCTCTCGCCGCGTTCTCTCTGTATAACGAACCGGTTGCTGTAAGGTTACCGCCAACCGTGATTGCTGTGAGGATCCACTTTGTTGCTGTCTTGCGCGGTTCGCGGGGCACCACTGCGCGCAGGTGGCCCGCGTGCGCACGGGGGACTCGCAGTCGCAGCCTGCTGCCGTCGCGTGCGCACGGGATCTTGCCGATTATGTGGGTAGCATGACCTTTATGAGATTCCCGCGCCGTGCTCTCGTGGCCGCCGCCGGCGCTGCGTTCGCCTTTGCAGTCATGGCCGCCGCGGTTGCGTTCGGGTCCGCGTCTGGTCAGGCAGCGCAGGCAGCGGCCACGCCATCGATGGCCCTGGCGCTGCGCTACATCGGCCGCGACGGCATCACCGGCCTACCGGCCCCGATCAACGACCACTTCATCGCAGCCGCTGCGCAGAGCATCGCCCGCTATGGCAAAGACGCCAGCAAGCCCATCCCGCCACCGCTGCTGACCGGCACAGATGTCTCGACGCTGACGATCCCCGCACTCGGCATCCAGGCGGTTCCCGTGCGGCGATATGGCCTCGATGCCTATGGCCGGCTCGACGTGCCCCAGGACGCCGACACGATCGCCTGGAACCCTGGTTATTCGGCCCTTCCAGGGACCGGCGGTGCGACGTTTTTCGCCGCGCACTTCGAATTCGGCGGTCAGCCGGGCGTCTTCAAAAGACTCTCAACGTTGAAGCCCGGCGACACGATCACCGTCGCACTCACAGACGGCACTCGTCATAACTACTCGGTCACGTCGGCCGTCGACTACTCCCTCGCAGCCATCGATATGGGCGCAATCCTTCAGGGCCGCGAAGGTACCGAGAGCATCACACTCATGACTTGCAGTGGCCCGCCCGGTCCGGATGGCTACCCGCTGAGGACGGTCGTGCTCGCAGACGCGGTCCCTTGAGCGTCGCCGGCCAGGTGGCATGCGCCCGGGGAATGTTCACGCGACGGTTGGGCCGAGCGGTTCACACACGGTACTGGCGGTCTCAGGCGCCAAACGCCTCGGCCACTCCATAGGCAGCGCGCTGCGCTTCGAAGTTGGCCACTTCATGGCTGAGGACAAGCAGGTCGTGTTTCACCCCCTGCCGATCCTTCACGTGGTCGCGCAGCAGCGCTTCCGGCCGGAAGCCGATCCCTTCGAAGGTCGCGATCGCACCCTTTTGGTCCAGCGTCATCTGCGCCATCATCTTCTCGATGCCCTGGCTCAGGGCGATCGCAAACGCCTCCTGGGTGAGCACTCGGCCGAGGCCCTTGCCACGCATCGCGGGCGCAATCATCACGCGCAGCTCAGCGACATGGGACGACCAGCGCAGGCTGTCGCGATGGATCGTCGCGTAGCCCACAATCGCCCCGCCGGTCTCCGCCAGCACCGTCGTGATAGTCCCTTCCGCGATATCCTTCACCCAGGCTTGGACTTCGCTGTCGAGGGTGATGTCGCGGCGCAGGAAGAGGAGGTCGTGTTCGGGCATCGCCCGCGCAAATGCGAGGATCCCGGACTGGTCTTCGGGGCGCATGTATCGCAACGTCACGTCCTTGTTGCCGATGCGCCGTGTCTCCGGATAGGCGCGCATCCCTTCGTGGGTCATACCGAACGCTCCGCCAGCCATTGATCGAGCTGTGGCCACAGACGATAAATGGCGTTGCCCCCGGCGACAAGGCTCACGTGCCCACCTTTGAGCATCACTTCGCGCTTGTCTTCGCTGCCGACCATCGGCACCAGGACACGCGCCGACTCATAGGGGACGATATGGTCGTGTTCGGCGACCACGTGAAGGAACGGGATCGTGATCTGCGAAAGGTCCACGCGCTGCCCGTCGAGTTCAAAGGTCCCTTTGTAGAGCTTGTTCTCCCACATCAGGTCCTTGGTGTTCTGCCGGAAGCACTCGCCCGGGAAGGGGATCTGGTCCGCGCCCCAGCGGTCGAACATCCGGAACGACTTCACGAACTCATCGTTCCACAGGTTGTCCAGCAGGCGTACCTGGCCGATCGCCTTTGAGACCGGCCGAAGCATGTCGAACGAGGCATAGAGCAGCTCCGGCGGGACGTTGCCGAGCGTGTCCACGATCCGGTCGACATCGAAATAGCGGCGGTCGCTCCATTGCTTCATGAGCACCATGCCGTCCATGTTGATCGGCGTCGTGAAGCAGGCGAGGTTCTTGAGTGGCCCGCCGGTTTGGAGCGCGGCATACATGCAGGAAAGCATTCCGCCCATGCAATAGCCCACAATCGACAGGTCTGGCTCGCCGCAATCGTCGAGGATCTTCGAGATACATTCGGGCATGAAGTCGAGCACGTAGTCCTCGAAACGCAACCGCCGATCCTCGGGCCGCGGCACGCCCCAATCGATCATGTAGACGTCGAAGCCGCGCTTGAGCAGGAACTCCACAAGACTCTGGCCCGGTGTCAGGTCGAGGATGTACGGCTTGCTCACGAGCGACATCACGAGCAGCACGGGCACGCGATAGACTTCGTCCGACATGGGGCGGTAGTGATAGAGCCGGAGCGTCCCGCGACTGTGGATGATGTCCTTGGGGGTGAGTCCGACGGCCGGGTCGCCGGTGGAGATGTACTCCAGGCCCTTTACATTGCGCTGGATTGCCCGCTCTATCACCCCGCGGACGCGCTCTTCGACCGATGGTTCAGTGGTGGTTGGGGTGGCGGCCACGGGAGTCTCCTTCGTTCAGCTAGTCGGCTCGGCGCTCATGATAGGCCAACCGAGGCCCCGCTGTGGTAGCGATGTCTTTGCGGCACATGGGGTATGGTCATGTATTCTGAGCTCCACCGGAAGCGGGCACACGGCCACGGCGTGAAGAGCGCGTTAAGTCTCCGCCCCAGTGCCTTGCCTCCGGCTTTTTTCAGGCTTTCGCAGGTTGTTTGGTGCGGGGCGGCTTTGGTGCGCTGATGGAGTTTGCCGCCGGCGCAGAGCCCTGGGCAGCAACGAGGCGGTTGATGCTCACCTCAAGCCCGGCAAGCTTTTCTTCCACGGCGGCAAGACGGTCGCCCAGCGTGAGCACGTCGCTGCGGCTGGGCACGTTCAACGCTGTGAAATAGCGGCCCATCACTTCGTTCAGGTTCTTTTGCATCGCCAGGTAGACGTCCATCCCCCGGCCCAGCACCGCGCTGAACTCATCCGTCGCCATCGCATTGTTCAGAAAGCTGTTCCATTGCCGCTCGGAATTGGCGACCCAATCGCGCCAGAGCTGGAACGGGTCGGGGATTGAAGAGCTCTGCTGGGACATTGTGGAGACCTCATATGCCGGGATGGGAGACGGTGCGGGCAGGTGTCCTCGCGCGCGATCAGCTCGCCGCGCCAGGGCGTTGCGCAGCCGCATCGTTGTCCGGCGGCGCGAGGTTCGTCAATGCCTTTTGAAGCATCGACTGATAGTTCTGGAGCACTTCGACCCAACCACTCAGGAAGATGTCGCCCGCCGCCGTCAGGCTATACATGCGCCGAGCAGGCCCGCTCTCCGATGTGTCCCAGAACGATGACACCAGCCCCGACTTCTCGAGCTGGCGCAACGTGCGATAGACCGTGCCGCTATCAAATTCGGGCATGCCGGCGTGCGCCAGCCGCTGTGCGAGCTCATAGCCGTAGGCGTTCCAGTTCTTGAGGAAGGCGAGGAGGCTCGTGGACAGCATCTCACCGTGGAGGCGCGGTTTCATCTCGCGAGTTTCGGGTCCGATGAGGGGTTCTGGGTTCACGGCATTGGCTCCTGTACATGCAGTATGCAGTTAATGGCGAAACGATGCAAGATGCGCTCTGCATGTGCATGCGATGTGTTGACACGGCGCGCAGCTATGTGTAATCTGCATCTATCGACGTGGCAATCCGCCCGCGAACGAAAGGAATCTTCTCTCCCCATGGCAGCCAACGAACAGGTCCAAAAGTACTTCGACGCCCTCATCGCCAGCTACGACATTCTCACCGATGCGATCGGCAAGGCGAACGACCGTGGCCTCAAGGTCACCAGGCAGTTTGCCGCCGACGTTGCAAAGGGCCAGCGTGAGGCCCTCGAACTCGGCAAGAAGCTCGCCGGCGAGCCAACCGACCTCGCCCAGTACTACACCGCCGTCCTCGAAGCGACAACCGCCGCCCAGGGCCGCGCCCTCACCTTCACGCAGGTCGCCTATGAAGAGGCGCTCGGCGCCGGCGCCGATGCCCGCACCACCGTTGAAAAGCTCGTCGAGGCGAACAAGGAGACAGCTCAGGCCGCGATGGCTGTTGCCCGCACCTGGGCGACGGTGAACCCCATCACCGACGTCGTCCGCAAGAGCGCCGAAGCTTTCACAGCAGCCCCCAGGGCTGCCTCCAAGAAGGCCGAAAAAGCCGGCGTCTAACACCCCGCAGCGACTAAACAAAAGGCCCGTCCTGGAGACGGGCCTTTTGCTCGTCTCTCAGACGCGAACTCGTGTGCTCAGGCGCCCTGCCGCAGCCGTTCGCCCAGCACGCGGTACACGCCGGGGTGAAATGCCATGCCGATGTGTGTGCAGTTCACTTCGTCGTTCAGTTCAGGGTCCTCTTCGATGCAACTTTGCCAGTCGACGACCCCATCGACTCGCGAATACAGGGCAAAATGCGCCACCCGATACGACTCCGGCGCGAGCATGTTCTTCACGAAATTGCAGGTACAATAGCCACTGAAGCACGACGGCTTGATGTTCCGGCCAATGCTCGTGCCGCTACCCCGGCGCAACGCATCCGTCGCCGCGATGATGGCGGGATGTGCCCGTACCGCATCGCGAAACGGCGACCCCATCGAAATCACCATGCTCACCAGTTCGGGATGGTCCAGCGCCACGCTCCTCGCCAACATGCCCCCGAGGCTGTGCCCAATGAGGCGCACGCGTTGCCCCGTCTCGCGGTGTGCCTGCCGGACGGTGTCGAGCAGCAGCCCGGAGACGTGACTCGGGCAATCCGCGTTGCGCCCGATACGCGAAAAGTAAGGGCGATAGCCGATCCGCCCAAGCCACCCATACAGCTCGGTGAGCGTCGCGTCCGAAGCCATGAAACCGGGTACCACCACCACGGGTTCGCCCGCTCCGTGGCGCACTCCGCACCCGTAATATACGGGGGAGGCTCGCAGGGCCAGCCAATCGAGGCCGAACATTCCCTCCCGCCAGAGCGGCGTGTCGGCGGCCTGGATCGAGGGGTCCTCGGCAAACGGGCTGCCGGCGAACGCCTCATTCGTGGGATTGAACTGCGTCATTACGACCCCTGCGGGCGGCGCCGCTCTGGCGCGCCGCCTACTCCAGTCTACCAGCCGGTAACCTACAGGCGTATGCGCCTTGCGGCAAATTGCTTGGCCCGTACATCGCTATAATCGAACTCGTCTATTCCGTCGTCAGGGGGAAAACCCTGATCCGGTCCCCAAGGAGTGCCCACCAGCGATGACCGCTCCCACGCTCAAGCGACGCATGACCTCCATGGATGCCAGCTTTCTTTACTTCGAAAAGCCCGCCGCTCCATTGCACATCGGCTCGACCTGTGTGCTGGACGGCGAACTATCCCGCGAGGTCCTGATTTCGCACATGGATTCGCGTATGCATCGTATTCCCCGCTATCGCGAACTCGCCACCTTCGACGCCTTCAACATTGGACACCCGCGCTGGGAAGAGGACCCGGACTTCGACGTGAAGCGGCACATTGAGGAGATCACGATGCCGCCGGGCTCTTCCTACGATGACCTGCTCCAGGCGATCGCGGATCTGCACTCCCGGATGCTGCCCCGCGACCGCCCTCTCTGGAAGATGGTCCTCATCCATGGCATCGCGGGTGGGCGTAGCGGCGTCATGTCGCTTGTCCATCACTGCATGGTCGATGGTGTCTCGGGGATTGAACTGCTCGCCGCCGTCACCGACCTCGCTGAAGACCTCGCCCCCGATCAGCCGCAACCATTCCAGCCTGGCCCTCCCGCCACCGCCATGGAGCGAGCAACCGCCGCCTGGCGCGACACCCTGGAGACCAGCATGACGGCCTCCACGAACGCATTGCGCTGGGCCCTCGATCCGGAACAACAGACGAAAGACCTCAAGACACTCATCAGTTCGATGGCTTCGGCGGCCCCATCCCTCATGCGGCCTGCGCCTGTCATGCCGTTCAACCGGCCGGTTGGCCCGAAGCGCAGCTATGCGGTCGTGGCCATGCCGTTCGGTGAAATCCGGGGTATCCGGGCCGTCCTCGGGGGGACGATCAACGACGTCGTTCTCAGCGCACTTTCCGGTGCCCTCGGTAGCTATCTCCGCGCACAGGGGGTGCCGACGGCCGGCGTCGAATTGCGCGCGATGGTGCCGGTGAACGTGCGCAACGAGAGCGACAAGACTGCGCTTGGCAACCAGGTATCGATGCTGATTGCGCCCTTGCCCGTTTCCCTGGAGGACGCGGAGGCCCGCCATCGGGCCGTGATCGCCGGCATGGAGCGGCTCAAAGGTGCGAACCAGGCGGGTGGGTTTGCGTTGCTTTCTCGCCTGGCCGATGGCGTGCCCCCGGCACTCCAGGCGCTGGCGGGCCTCTTCGCACCGAACGGCCAGTCGCTCTTCAACCTGGTGTGTACGAACGTGCCCGGCCCGCAGATCCCGCTCTATATGGCGGGGCGCAGGGTCGAAGAGCTGTGGCCGCTCGTGCCCCTCAGTTCCGGCCTGGGCATGAACGTCTGCCTCACGAGCTATAACGCCGTGCTCTATTGTGGCATCTGCGCCGACCCGGAGCTCGTCGCAGACGTCGGTGCGGTCGCGC